>Ga0116157_10000889_pt1 | contig 30402 bp, 20 predicted proteins | sample AD_UKC048_MetaG_FD_89882 | JGI IMG/M metagenome (GOLD analysis project Ga0116157, IMG submission 89882) | Active sludge microbial communities of municipal wastewater-treating anaerobic digesters from USA - AD_UKC048_MetaG | ecosystem: Engineered > Bioreactor > Anaerobic > Digestate | place: USA... | reverse complement strand
ATCTATTTTGCGCATCGCTTTCAAATTAAAAATATCATTTTTGAAAGTTTTATCTGGTTTTTGTTAAAACGATTACTATACTTTTCGTAATTGTTATTACTTTTGTTTTATGCAAATGAAAAATTTAACAAATGAAAAAGGTTTTTAACATTCCAACAAAAGTTTGCAGTGATTTTGATGGTTATAGTTTTTTTTCGGAATTAGATAATTATTTTAATGGTTGTATTAAAGAGCAGATTGCTTTAGATTTTTCGAAAACAACATGGTTCGAAGCCAACCTTTGTGCCGCTTTGGGAGCATTGATAAATAAGGCTGAGAATAAATTTAATCAAATTAGGTTTGTAAAATTAAGTTCGAGTCTTAAAGACATTTTTAGCCGAAATCATTTTCTTGCTAATTTTGGTGGAGCGAAAATTCCAGATCATAATTCAACAACTATAAAATATCGAAAAAATAAAATTATTGAAGATAAACTTATCAAGGAGTTTCTTGACAGAGAGCTTATTGATAAACCAGACTTCCCCAAATTGAGTGAACCAGCGAAATATGAAATAATACGCAGTATATTCGAAATTTATAGTAATGCAGTAATTCATGGCGATTGTGAATATGTTTACAGTTGCGGCCAATTTTACCCAAATAAAATTCCACCAAGAATTGATTTTACAATTGTTGATATTGGTAAATCCATTAAGAAAAATGTAAATGATTTTTTAAATTCCGATTTAACCGGAGTAGATGCAATTTTGTGGGCATTGGCAGATAATAACACTACAAAACCTAAAGCTAAAAACATTCCAGGAGGCCTTGGTTTAAAAATTATTTGTGAATTTGCTAGACTTAACAAAGGAAAGGTACAAATTGTATCGAATAATGGCTATTGGCAACAAACTGTATCTGGAGAAAGTTCAAAATCTTTGTTTCACGCTTTCCCCGGCACATTGGTAAATCTGGAATTTAATCTGGATGATAAGTCGTTTTATTATTTGAAAGATGAACCCATTGAGGAAATAATTTTTTAATTATCTTTGCAAAATGAAAACCAACGAAATTATTATTCGCATTTTTGATGAAGTCGGTTCTGACTCTGCCATCAGCGTGGATGATGGCGATAATGTTTTTAAAAAAATTGATGGAGCAATTTCTGCCGGATTAACAGTTGTTCTAGATTTTCAGAACATCAATCTGATAATTACTGCTTTCCTAAACGCATGTATAGGTCAGCTTTACAGCAAATATTCAAGCGAAGAATTGCGAAAGCATCTACACGTGGAAAATGTGAGTTCTGAAAATAACCACCTATTTGTTAAAGTAATCAAACGGGCAAAAGAATATTTCGAAAACCCTGAGGAGTTTGATCAGTCTATAAATGATGTTTTGGGCGATGAGTAAGGTTATAAACATTAACACATATAACCCAGTTGCAGGCGAAGATCTACTCTTCGACAATAATGTGTGGATATATTTATTCCTCCCAATGCAGAATACAAATAAATTTAAACAACGCCAATATTCTGGATTCCTTAAAAAAGTTCAGACTGTAGGAGCTACAATCTGGATTAATGCTTTAGTTTTATCAGAGTTTTGCAATGCTTGGATGAAAATAGAATTCAAAAACTGGAAAAAGAAATCTGAGAACCTTGCTAAAACTGATTATAAAAGGGATTTTGTTAAATCTGAGCAATATAACGAAACTGTAAAGGAAATTAAGGAAATTCTGCCTCAAATTATGAAGATTACTACACGTGGTTCGGATGACTTTCATAAAATAGACATTGAACATGTTTTAAATCTTCTTGAAACTAGTGATTTTAATGACTCTTATTATTTGGAGCTTGCAAAAATGAATAATTGGACTATAGTTACTGATGATGCCGATTTTTTCGATAATTCAGCTGTAAACATTGTTACTGCCAATATCAAGTAAAATTTTAATCTCTATTTCATCCCAATTGAGAACCTTCTTCTGCTTCTTTCAGTTGTATCAATAGTTTATCGAAGTCAGATTTGTAGTTTTGGTCTTGGATAGCATGAAATTTATCGAACTGGGATTCCGCGAAGTTTCTTGCTGTACCTACTTAATTGCTTACTTGGGGAAAAGTGTTATAGAATTTTGTTTGTGGAAATTTAAAAGCAGAGTTCTGTGAAGATTGATTTAATCGCGTTTTTTTCTTTGCTTTTACATAAAATTGTTTAACTTTGTCAAAACTTTCATAATTTTAATGTTTTGACAAAGTGTGTGCTAAATAGTTATAATTTTAAAAGATGAGTGATTTAATATATCGTAATAACTACATTCAACAGCTCGAGAAGTTGAAAGGGAAGCATATTATAAAAGTTATTACTGGATTAAGACGTTCTGGCAAATCAACTTTGTTGGAATTATTTGCTGGTAAACTTTTAAATGAAGGAGTACCTTCAAACAGAATTCAACAATACAACTTTGAAAAACCTTCTTTCCCTAATAATTTTGGTTGGCTTGAGATTTACAGCAAAATCATTGAAAACACAGATCGGTCAGGAATGAATTTTATTTTTTTAGATGAACCACAGCAAATTCCAGAGTTTGAAAGGTTGATTGATGCTTTGTTCATAGAAAAACACATAGATTTGTATGTAACCGGATCTAACGCCTTTTTTTTGTCTGGTGACCTTGCAACATTGCTTTCGGGACGTTATATATCAATTCATATTTTTCCATTTTCTTTTAAAGAATATTGTGACAGTCAAGCAGAATTGTCATTAAATAAATATGAATTATTCAATAACTATATTTATGAAACTTCTTTGCCACAAGGTGTTTTATTGCGAAATCAGGGTGCAAATATTCAAAACATGTACATACAGGATGTTTATAATACTATTGTAGAAAAAGATATTCGTCAAAGATATAACATTCAAAATTATAGAAGTTTTGATAATCTTTCAAAATTTCTCATGGGGTCTATTGGAAATATTGTATCTCCGAGTAGTATCTCTAAAGCAATGAAAAAAGACTCACAAGATATTCATCACAATACTGTTGAAAAATATATTGAATATTTAGTAAATTCTTATATCTTTTATCAGGTAAATCGTTTTGATATTAAGGGAAAACAGCAACTCGCAACACAGGAAAAATATTATCTGGCTGATATTGGATTTCGAAATTTAAAACTAGGAAAATTTCAATATCAGGATATCGGTCATATTTTGGAGAATATTGTTTATCTGGAGTTATGCAGGAGAGGTTATCAAATTTGGATTGGAAAAATCGGAGAATTTGAAATTGATTTTATTGTACGAAATGTGCTCAACAAATTTGAATATTATCAAGTTACATGGTCTTTGTCCGACCCAAAAACTGCAGAAAGAGAAATTCGTCCTCTAAAATCTATTGATAACAATTATCCTAAATATATTATATCTACTGACGTTGTTACTGCTGATATTGATGGAATCGAACATATAAACATTGTTGATTGGTTATTAAAAACAGAATAATATCAAAAGCGATTGTATTTATTATCTTCGAATTTACAAAATCGCGAGATATTTGAACAAATCCGTTTCGCTTTGTCAAAACTTGTAAAAAATATTTGTTTTGACAAAGTGGCGACTTCGCTACCTCAAGTGTTGTTGAGTTTATCGAAACATTACTTACGTGAGCCCGCCAATTGGCGGGGTTGCATCTCGTGGTTTTGCTGCTCAGGCAGCAACAAAAATCTCCGCTTCGGTCTCTAGTCCCAATCATTCCAAAACCTCCATTTCATCCCAATTTATACCCTTCTTCTGCTTCTTTCAGTTGTAGCAAAAGTTTATCGAAGTCAGATTTGTAGTTTTGGTCTTGTATAGCATGAAATTTATCGAATTCGGTTTTAGATGTTCCTTGCTGTACTTACGTAATTGCCTACTTAGGGAAAAGTGTTATAGAATTTCGTTTGTGGAAATTTAAATTCCTAAATTCAAAGAGATTGATTTGAGGATTGCGGGTGAGATGAGGGTTGTGGGGATGGGGGTGTTACAATAAATTACAATTTTATCAATTTTATTCCCACACAAAATATTTTGTTTTTGTAATGGTTTCTGAGTTCTCATAGAAGTCTATTCGGCAAGTACCTCCTAAATAATAACTTTGAAAACTAATGTTAAGATCATTATCGACAGATGGTTTTGCATTAAATGTTTGCGAATTGCTAGAATAATCGGAAACATCCCAGTTATCTACATTTGCTGCATTGTAAAACCAAGTTGCAACATGTCCTACAGAATCGGTTTCTGATAGATTTGTAATTTTAATTGTAAGCGTGGCTTCAGATTCAAGACTAGCTGAGAAACTGTAATCTGTAATACTAGCGAGGTTTGTCGAATCGGATAATGATAAAATATTGGTGCCAAATGTTGAGGAACTAGGATACGTTATGCCGTTCAGTGGTTCTTCTTCTTTATCACAAGAATAAAAGGCATTGGCACAAATAAAGGCTATGGCTACAATAATTAAAATGTTAGTTTTTTTCATTTTGTATATAATTATTTATTCAGCAAAACAAAAATTACACAATACAATGTTTTATTGTGATATGCAAAGTTAGGAAATTATTTTCACAATGGACACATTTCGTAAATCTCAATAAAATCATGTATATTAATTATGATTTTGTTAATTTCTACCATGGTATTCTCTCATCTATTTTATTTGTATCTTTGCAAATATTTTAGAGAATATCAGGTTTATAATTAAAATACATTTATATCATGATTAAATTAATAGACAAGATTACCAATGAAAAAGCATTGGACAACGCCGTTAAGCGTTTTAAGGAAAGAGGAATTATCTTACCAACATTCGAACAACAAAGAAATCCGGATTTAATTCCATCAAAAATTAAAGATCAGTTAAAAAACATTGGTCTGTGGGATATCAACCCGCTAAACCTTTTCAGAATTACATGGAAAAACGAGCCAAAAGAATCGGGTGGACTTTTTGGTAAAGTAAACTATATAGAACTGCCAAAGGCATTAACAGGAGTTAATGCACGAATTGTTTTATTAATAGGCAAATGGTTTCCAACAGGTGCTCATAAAGTTGGTGCAGCTTATGGATGTTTAGCTCCTAGAATTACTACTGGAGAATTTGATCCTACATATCATAAAGCGGTTTGGCCTTCGACAGGCAACTATTGTCGTGGCGGCGCTTTCGACTCTAAACTAATGGGTACAGAATCAGTTGCAATACTTCCCGAAGAAATGAGTAAAGAAAGGTTTACATGGCTCCGTGATGTTATCGGCTCTGAAGTTATTGCGACTCCAGGATGCGAATCAAACGTAAAAGAAATTTATGACAAATGTTGGGAAATCCGCAGAACTAGACCTGATTGCATCATTTTTAATCAGTTTGACGAATTCGGCAATTCGGCATGGCATTATAATACTACCGGCAAAGCAATAGAAGAAGTTTTTAATCTTATAAAAACACATAAAAGTCAGCTTGCTGCTTATGTTTCGGCAACAGGTTCGGCGGGAACAATAGCAGCAGGCGACTATCTCAGAACTATTGCACCTCACGTGAAAGTTGTCGCTTCTGAAGCTTTGCAGTGTCCTACTTTGTTAAACAACGGATTTGGTGGTCATCGTATTGAAGGTATTGGCGATAAACATGTACCATGGGTACATAATATTAAGAATACTGATGTGGTTACCGCCATTGACGACGAAGATTGCATGAGAATTCTCAGATTATTTAACGAAAAAGAAGGTCATGCTTACCTCAAATCTTTCGGAATTCCTCAAGAAATAATTAATGATTTGCACCTTATCGGAATATCCGGAATAGGCAATTTATTGTCAGCGATAAAAACTGCAAAACATTATGAAATGACAGGTGACGATATAATTGTAACAATTGCAACTGACTCTGCCGATATGTATAAATCAAGACTCGAAGAACTAACGGCAGAAAAAGGCAGATATTCAGATATACAGGCTGTTAAGGATTTTGAGAAATGCATGTTAGGGACAAGACCGGATTATATGAAAGAGCTTACTTACACCGATCGCAAAGCAATCCACAATTTTAAATATTACACATGGATTGAACAACAGGCAAAAGAACTCGAAGATCTTAATCAACTTTGGTACGACCGCGAAATATGGGGAAAACTATTCGCTCAGGTTAATCGTTGGGACGAAATGATTAAAGAATTTAACGATAGAACAGGATTATTGAAATAAAAAGATTCTATGCCGAGGGCTTTAAACATATTGCCAAATCAAAGCATCCAGAATAAAATTTTTACATTTCGCGGTGTACAAGTTATGATTGATAGTGACTTAGCCGAATTATATGGTATTACAACTAGTAGGTTGAATGAACAGGTTAAGAGAAATATTGAAAGGTTTCCCGAAGATTTCATGTTTCAACTTTCGTTAGCCGAATGGGAAAACTTGATGTCGCAAAATGCGATATCAAGTTGGGGTGGGAAACGAAAATTACCTTATGTATTTACAGAACAAGGAATAGCCTCTTTATCAGGAGTTATTAAAAATGAAATCGCAGCAAAAGTGAACATTAGTATTATGAGAGCCTTTGTACAAATACGTAAAATCCTTTTTAATAATATCGCAATTCTTCAACGACTTGAAAATCTAGAGCGAAAACAAATTATTGCAGATTTGAAAATTGAAGGTATTTTAAATGCAATGGAGGATAAAAGCGTTGAACAAAGCCAAAAGATTTTTTTCGATGGTCAGTTTTTTGATTCATATATATTTTTTGCCGAAGTCATTAAATCTGCGAAAAAGTCCATTATTCTTATTGATAATTATATAGATGAGAGCGTTTTGACAATGCTTGATAAACGAGAAAATAATGTGACTGCCACGGTATTCACAAAAACTATTACTAAACAATTAAACCTTGATTTACAAAAACACAATAAACAATATCAAGAAATTAAAATTAAAACATATTCAAAATCTCATGATAGATTTATAATCATTGATGATTCAAATATTTATCACATTGGAGCATCTCTTAAAGACCTTGGGAATAAATGGTTCGCTTGTTCGAAGATTGAGTTTGATGCTAAATTTATGATTCAAAAACTAAATGATGATGAATAATTCAAACCCAAAATACAAATACCGTTGTACAAATTGTAACAATGAATACAATAGTTCACATCAAATGTATCTTTGTCCAGATTGCAGTAAATTAAATACTGATAATCAGCCACCAAAAGGAGTACTCAAGACTGTTTATAATTATGCGGAAATAAAATCGCAAATCAGAGACTTTCAGGGCTTAAAAAATACTTGTTTTATTGACTTGCTTCCGATTGAAAACTTAGAAAGTTTACCTGTACTTAAAGTTGGCAATACTCCATTATATAAATTCAATAAATTGGACAATCAGGAATTGTCATTTGATTTATATTTAAAAGACGATTCTCAAAACCCCACATTTTCATTTAAAGACAGAGCATCGGCTGTTGTCTCTGCGTATGCAAAAGAAAAAGGCTATGAGACAATTGTAGCAGCATCAACTGGTAATGCTGGATCATCGCTTGCAGGATTATGTGCTGCACAAGGACAAAAAGCCATTATTATGGTTCCCGAAGCTGCTCCAATTGCAAAACTTACACAGATTATCATGTACGGTGCTACAATTGTTCCTGTTAAAGGTACTTATGATGATGCTTTCGATTTGAGTATTAAAGCTACAGAGGAGTTTGGCTGGTATAATCGTAATACTGCTTTCAATCCATTTACTATCGAAGGGAAAAAAACAGTTTCTTTTGAAATATTTGATCAGCTTGGCGAAAAAACTCCTGACAGAATATTTGTTCCGGTTGGTGATGGCGTTATAATTTCAGGCGTTTACAAAGGCTTTGAAGATTTGCTAGAGCTCGGTTATATTGATAAGATACCAACAATTGTAATGGTTCAATCAGAAGGTAGTGATAATATTATTCGCAATTTGGGTAAAAATATATTCAAAACTAAAGCCAGCTCAACAATTGCTGATTCGATTTCTGTTGATATTCCAAGAAATTTCTACATGACGAAGCAGTTTATAAAAAAATATAATGGAGAATATATTACTGTTTCGGATAATGAAATTATTTCTGCTTCTAAAATATTATCAAGGAATACAGGAATCTTTGCCGAACCTGCTGCTGCGGCAGCTTTTGCCGGATTTCTGTCTCATAAATCGAATAACAAATTAGAAAACAAATCAAGTAATGTGGTTTTACTTACCGGTAGCGGACTTAAAGATCTAAAATCCGTAAATAAAGCATTGAACATCCCCGAAGCTATTAAACCGAATATAGAAAATCTGAAAAAGTTTTTCTACAAAAAATAAAATTTGTATTTTGTGAAAAAAATATCAAGATAATTGACGATGATAAAATTCACATTAAACGGAGAGTAGCAAATTTATATCGGAGATCCGAGCGCTGACGCACGATTGCAGCAAGACAGAACTTTAAAAATATAGTATTATTAAAATGATAAACTTTAGATTAAACCATGAACCCTGCACTTATTCCGGAGATCCAGAAAAGACTTTATTGACATATTTACGTCTGGAAAAACATATTACATCTGCAAAAGACGGTTGTTCTGGTCAGGCGGTTTGTGGTGCATGTACTGTAGAAATAAACGGTAAGGCAAAACTTGCCTGCGTTCAGAAAATGAAAACATTGGAAGATGCAGAAATATTTACAACCGAAGGTTTTCCCGAATATGTAAAAGAAACTATTGCAAAAGCTTTCGTAAATAAAGGGGCGGTGCAATGTGGGTTTTGTTCCCCGGGTTTTGTGGTTCGGACTAAAGTTTTATTACAGGACAATCCTAGCCCGACTATTGAGGAAATAAGAAAAGCAATTAAACCTCATTTGTGTCGTTGCACTGGATATAAAAAAATTGAAGAAGCTATTCAATATGCCGGAGAATGCATCTGCGAAAACAAAACTCTTGAAATCACAAAAACATCCGGGAAAATAGGAGTTTCGCACCCAAAGTACGAAGCTTATGATACTGCATTAGGGCAAAGAAAATTTGTAGATGATATTTTTCTTGAGGAAATGTTTTACGGAGCTTTAAAATTCAGCGATTATCCAAAAGCAAAAGTTATAAAAATTGACACATCCGAAGCAGAAAAATTAAAAGGTGTTAAGCGTATATTTACTGCAAAAGATATCCCCGGTGAAAAAAAAGTAGGTCTGATTTACCAGGATTGGCATGTAATGATAGAAGAAGGAGTAACAACACATTTTATTGGTGATGTTATTGCCGGAGTTGTTGCAGAATCGGACGAAATTGCACGTCAAGCAGTACAATTAATTAAAATAGATTATAAGGTTTATCAACCGGTAACAGATGTTTATAAAGCGATAGACGGCGAAAGAGTTCATCCTGACAGACCAAATAATTTTGATACTACACAATTTGCAATTGGCAATGCAGATGAAGCATTAAAAAAATCGAAATACACATCAAAAGACTATTACGAAACACAAAGGATTGAGCATGCTTTTCTTGAGAAAGAAGCTACAGTGGCACGCCCGGACGGAAAAGGCGGAATTGAGATTTTCAGTCAAAGTCAGGGTGTATATGAAGATCGCAGGCAAATAGCTATGATTCTTGGATTATCTGAGGAAAAAGTTCGAGTTACTTTAGTCCCTAATGGCGGTGGTTTTGGAGGAAAAGAAGATATGACAATTCAGGGACACACTGCATTGTTTTCATATTTGATGAATGCACCTGTAAAGATTACCCTTACACGCGAAGAATCCATCAGATTACATCCGAAAAGACATCCTGTTTTTATGGATATTGAAGTCGGTGCTGACAAAAACGGTAAACTTACTGCCTTAAAACTTCGTGCTGTTGGTGATACAGGGGCTTATGCATCGGTTGGGACAAAAGTTCTGGAACGTGTTGCCGGACATGCTGCGGGAGGATATTTTATCCCCGAAATTGATATCGAAGCAAAAACTGTTTATACTAATAACATCCCTTGTGGTGCAATGCGTGGATTTGGTGCAAACCAAGTAACTTTTGCCATTGAAAGCTGTATTGATGAGATATGTAAAAAAGCAGGATTTGATCGCTGGCAATTTCGCTATGATAATGCATTAGTTGACGGATTAAGAACGTCAACAGGACAAAAAGTCTTTGGCGTTGGAATAAGACAATCACTCGAAGCAGTAAAGGAAGACTTTATAAATGCAAAATTCGCAGGATTAGCTTGTGCAATAAAAAATTCGGGTGTTGGAAACGGGATGGTTGATGAATCAAAAGTAAAAATCGAAATTCTTGCTGAAGATAAAATCAGATTGCATCATGGCTGGACAGAAATGGGACAGGGAGTACATAATATGGCATTGCAGACCTTGTGTGAAGAAACCGATATTTCGCCTGATATCATCGAAATAGTTGTAGATACCGAAGCACAGATAAAAACAGGAATGACCACATCTTCAAGAGCCACTGCTTTGGTAGGACTTGCAATAATAAATGCGTCAAATGCTTTTAAAGAAGATCTGAAGACAAAATCTTTAAATGAACTTGTCGGAAAGACTTATTCAGGGCAATTTGTCTGTGATTGGACTACAAAACCAGGAGTAAAAGACAAAGAGCCATTAATTCATTATTCATACGGTTATGCAGCACAGGTTTGTATCCTCGATGATGATGGGAATATTACAAAAATGATTGCAGCTCATGATGCCGGAAAAATTATAAACCCGATGCTATTTGAAGGACAAATACACGGTGGCGTTCACATGGGTTTAGGTTATGCTCTGTGCGAAGACCTACCGATGAGAGACGGTTTTCTGATAAGTGATAAAATGCGAGATCTTCAAATTCTCAGAGCTCACGAAACTCCTGAAATTGTCGTAAAGGGTGTGGAAGTTGCTGACCCTGTTGGTCCATACGGAGCAAAAGGTATAGGCGAAATTGGACTTGTCCCTACTGCAGCGGCTGTAGCTAATGCCTTTTATGCTTACGATGGTATAAAACGAACAAAATTACCAATGAGAAGAAAATGATAAATTAGTCAAAAGTATTTTATATGAAAGCAACAAGAGAGAATATTGACAGGTTTTTTGAGCAAAAAAACATTGCAATAGTCGGGGCATCTGCAAAATCAAAAAAATTTGGTAACGATGTCATTAAAGAGCTGATTAATAAGGAATATAAGGTTTTCGTCATTCATCCAACCGCTGAAAGTATTGAAAACCAAAAATGCTATAAATCAATAGATGACTTGCCCGAAGAAGTTGGTTCTTTCCATATCTCGGTTAATAAAGGCAAGACAAATGAGCTTGTTGCCTCTGCAATACAAAAGGGGATAAAGAATGTCTGGGTTCAACAAATGTCAGATAACGAAACAACTGAAACTTATTCGAAAGACTGTAACCTTATCTTGAAACAGTGCATTTTGATGCACGCACAACCTGTTAAAGGAGTGCATAAATTTCATCGTAGTATTAAAAGCTTTTTCGGATTGTTACCAAAATAATTTAAAATGATATTACTAAAAAACGCAACATACATTGACTGGAAAAGCTTAGGCTTTTCAAAAACCAATATTTTGGTAAAAGAAGGGATTGACAATAGCATCGAGTTCCTCGAAGATTCGGATTTAGCCAATTTTCCTGATGCTAAGATTATTGATTGTGATGGAAATATTGTAACCAAATCATTTGGCGTAGGTCACCATCATGTTTACTCCGCATTGGCCCGAGGAATGGGAGCCCCAAAGAAGAATCCTGTCAATTTTCTGGAAATTCTAGAATACATCTGGTGGACACTTGATAAATGTTTGGATGAGGAAATGATAAAATATTCCGCACTTACAACTGCGATAGCCTGTGCAAAAGCAGGTTCTACATTTGTAATTGATCATCATGCTTCGCCATTCCACATTGATAATTCGATAGAAATTATTGCTGATGCCTTTGACAAAGTTGGCGTTTCACATCTTTTGTGTTATGAAATTACCGATAGAGATGGTTTGGATAAAGCCCAAAAAGGACTTGACGAAACAGAAAATTATCTCAAATCCAATCAAGGATTAGTCGGTTTACATGCTTCATTTACAGTTGGCGGTGATACTCTTAAAAAAGCAATAAAGTTAAGCAATAAATTCAATTCAGGACTTCATATACATGTTGCAGAGGACAAATCTGACCAGGATCATTGCCTAAGAACCTATGGAAAAAGAGTTGTAAATAGACTAAAAGATTTAGGAGGTTTGGAATCTTCAAAAACTATTCTTGGACATTGTCTGCACCTAAGTGATGAAGAGCGTGAATTAATCTGTAATTCGCCTGTTTGGGTTGTGCAAAACATGGAAAGCAATCTGAATAATAAAGTAGGGTACTTTTCGGGCAAAGGACTTGGTAAAAATTTAATGTTAGGAACCGACGGAATGCACAGCGATATGCTTCAAAGTGCCAAATTTGCTTTTTTTGCAGGACAACAAAGCGATATTATTGGATACGACACTGCTTATGAACGTTTCAGAAATGTGCACAAATATTTAAGCACTAACGGTTTTAAAGGAGACGGAGAAAACAATCTGGTAATAATGAATTACAAATCTCCCACTCCGTTAACAAAAGATAATTTTTACGGACATTTTCTGTTCGGATTTAGCTCTGCAATAATTACTGATGTTATCTCAAACGGAAAGCTTATTGTGAAAAACAGAATAGTTCAAACTGTTAATGAAGATGAAATAACTGCAAAAGCTCAGGAAGTCGCAAAAAGGCTGTGGGTGAGGATGCAAAAGTAAAAGTCATTAGTAGGCTGACTTATTTTCTTGCAATTTCAGAAATTTGCTAATTTTATATCTCAAGTCTTAAAAGAAATTTTTCTGAACTAAGGTATAATTTACTATTTTGCTTTATATTTAACAAAAAAAATTGTAACAAATGTTACATGTAAAAATATTAGAATTCAAAATGCCTGAACCTAAAGGAATAAAATAGCAGAACTACAACTTGATTATTTTAGATCACATAGCTAGATGAGGTTAAATAATAGAAATATTGCTTTATTAATTCCTTTGATAATTATTTCTATTGCGATATGTATGCAGTTATGGGTGGGGAAATTCCCTCTGCAATTATTCAAATTTCCCGTTAATTTGATAGTTATTATACAACTATTCTTAATTATTATTGCATCCCGGATCTTTATCAAGAAAAATAAAATAATACAATTCTTATCATCAGGGTATGCCGCACTGAGTTCTTTAATTCTGTTTGCATTTGTTGTTATAAATATGGCCGTTAGTCCACAAGCTGGTCATTCCGACAACATCTTTGGCAAAATTGGATTCTCTGATATTACACAATCTTGGACTTATGCACTGACAGTTTTATATTTGCTTCTCAGTCTTGGTCTCGTAACTATAAAACGATTGTTACCATTAAAAGCAAAGAATCTATTTTTCTTTCTCAACCATTTTGGTTTATGGATTATACTGGCTTTCGGAAATCTGGGACAGGCTGATAAAATATCAATTTTAATTACTGTTCCCGAAACTGAAACAATATGGTATGGATATGACAAAAAGAATAATTATGTTGAGCCTAACTTCGCAATAGAATTAACAAAGTTTACAATAGAATTCTATCCCCCAAAGCTTGGCGTATTTGAGAATAATGGGAAACTTTCTGATCCTAAAACTTATCAGCCTCAAGAAATAATCAGCCATCAGTCGCTGAATATCTTAAACAACGATGTTTATGTTATCAATCTGATAGAAAACGCCCTAGTTATAAATGACAGTATTCGTCGAGTCACAGGATTACCAGAGAAAACATACGTTGCAGTACTGAAGATAAACAATGATACGGTTTATTTACAAAATGGAACAGAATTTAGTCCACCAGTAATCTATGAAATTGATCAAAATTATAAATTAGTAATTCTTAACCCTGAGCCCAAATATTTTGGCTCAGAGATAAAACTATATACCAAAAGTGGAATTACAAATGAAATTCACAAAATTGAAGTAAATAAGCCGCTGAAAACAGGAAATTGGAGAGTATATCAGACGTCTTACTTTAAAATACCAGAATTCAAAGGATATGTTTCGGTGTTTACTGCTGTTTTTGACCCATGGCTAAATGCTACTTATTGTGGTATTGCATTAATGTTTATTGGTGCAATTTCTCTGATTTTTAAAAGAAAAATTAGCAAAAAAGAAGAATGATTTGGAAGCTTCTACATATTGTTTTTATACTATTTGTTTTCTTTTGGTTAACAGGGTCAATATTGTTATTCTTGAAGAGAGACAATCGCATTCTGAAGAAACTGGTAGTTTTTTTACCTTTAACCGCAAACGTCCTGCTGATGATATTTATTGGATTGTTATGGTCAGAATTGGAACGTCCCCCATTAAAGACAATGGCTGAAACAAGACTTTGGTATTCAGTGTTTGTTTCACTTATAACCTGGGTTGTGTTTCTGCAAACCAAATCCAAGGCTCTATATTTGCTTGGTTTTATAATGTCTTCTGTTTTTCTTCTAGTTGATATTCTTAATCCTGAGTATCAGACAAAAAACCTGATGCCTGCCTTACAAAGCCCTTGGTTTATTCCTCATGTTGTGATTTACATGATTTCGTATGCTGTATTAGCTGCCGCATGTCTGACCGTTATGATAGGATTTGCAAACACTATAAAGAGAAAAAGCATTGATACACAAAGTATTAATTTATCAATGAATCTGGTATATCCGGGCTTCGCTTTGTTAAGTCTCGGAATGATGATGGGTGCGGTCTGGGCAAAAATAGCATGGGGGGACTACTGGAGCTGGGATCCAAAGGAAACATGGGCATTATTGACATGGATATTTTATCTGATCTGTATCCATTTGCATCATTCTTTTCCAAAAAAACAAAAGCTTCTAATGCTGTTACTTGGACTTTCTTTTATAGTTTTAATAATCACTTGGCTGGGTATCAGATATTTTCCAACCGGACTTAACAGCATTCATGTTTATGGGTAGTTTAGTTTAAGATTATACTATAAATACTTCTCTAAAATTACTGCAAAGTATTGTCTAATCTAAATCTAACACTTTATCTTTTTATAATCTTTTCGTTAATAATTCCGTTATCTGTATTAAGAATTAATAAATATGCCCCTGCCGGCAAATCTGATAGATCTAGATTTATCTTATCAGTGTTCATTTTCTCTACGAAAATAACCTGTCCTGTAGTATTTATAAGACTTACCTCGGAGATACCTATCCCCTCATTGTTTATTATAAGCAAACCGTTTGTTGGATTAGGATATATATTTGCAGATATAATATTTTGATCACAAATTTTACTATCCAGTAATACATTTATATACACAGTTTTTTCTGCAGTGTTATAATTTGTAATATCTGTGGGTGTGAACAAAACATATAATGCCTGATCATTTCCTACAGCAAGAACGGTTCCTGATTCCGGATTATAATCAAATGTGCCGTCAACATCTGCTGTTGCATTGAGTTGTGCAGCTGACAAGGCTGTTCCTACAATAATGTCAGCAGGATTTTCCCAGGTAATTACAGATGTTGCTTTAAGAATTTCAAAATCAGAGCTTACATAAGTTACATTATAATTATTTGGCAAAACCAGACTTCCTTGAAGTATTTGATATAAACCTGCATTTTCCCCCGCAACTCTTGAAAGTGCACCTGAATATGTATCCCCCGAAACAAGCTCTCCTGTAATTGTAAATGTCAATTCGGGATCACTTTCACCATAAACCTTATTTTGACCGGCATCTGCTGTAATAGTTACCGGTTTTGGCGTAATCTCAAAATCAGCACTTACATAAGTTACATCATAATTATTTGGTAAGACTAGACTTCCCTGAAGTATTTCATACAAACCTATATTTTCGCCTGATTCTCTTGAAAGTGCACCTGAATAAGTATCTCCCGAAACCAGCTCGCCGGTAATTGAAAATGTTAATACAGGATCGCTTTCGCCATAAACCTTGCTTTGCCCTGCGTCTGCTGTGATAGTTACAGGCTTTGGAGTAATCTCAAAATCGGCACTTACATAAGTTACATCATAGTTATTTGGCAAAACCAGACTTCCCTGAAGTATTTCATAAAACCCAATATTTTGTCCAGATTCTCTTGAAAGTGCACCAGAATAGGTGTCTCCCGAAACAAGTTCTCCTGTAATTGTAAATGTTATTACAGGATCGCTTTCGCCATAAACCTTAGTTTGTCCGGCATTTGCTGTGATGGTTACCGGTTTTGGTGTGATATGGAAATAATCTGCAACATAAATTAAATTATAGTTTTCCCCGAGACTAAGACTTCCTTTTTTAATCTGATATATTCCTATATTCTCTCCAAAATCACGTGTTAAGGCTCCTGTAAATTCATCTCCCGATACCAAAGTTCCTGTTACTGTATAGGTAAATTCTGCAGGATCAGCATCTCCGTAAACCTTTGTTTGATCAGGATCGGCCGTAACTGTAATTTGTTTTATAGTAATAGAAAAATCTTCACTGACAAAACTTACATTATAGTTCGCATTTAAGGACAGTGTCCCCTGTAAAATAGCATAAGTTCCAACAGCTTCTCCGGGGTCTCTTGTTAAAGCCCCTGTAAAACTATCCCATGCTGCAATTGGTGTATTAGTTGTATAAGTATATTCGACAGGATCATCATCTCCATACTCTTTTGACTGTCCTTCATCAACTAAAATTATTATATTTTTTATTTTTATCTGAAAATCAGCAGAGGTCAAGCTAATATCATAATTTGGTCCTAAAGTTAAACTTCCTAATTCAATTGCATAATAACCTACATCTTCGCCGACAACTCTTGACAGTGCTCCTGTGAACACATCTTCGGTTATCGGAGAAGGAACAGAATAATAGGCAAATGTAGGATCTGACTGCCCATAGGTTTTAAACTGATTTGAATATGCAACTACTGTTATTGGTTTTTGCAAAATTTCAAAATCATTACTTACAAATAAAATATTATAATTTGTTCCCAGGTCAAGTGTTCCTTGTGTTATTGCATACAATCCCGCATCTTCTCCTGCATCTCTTGACAGACTTCCTGAAAAGCTATCCCCAATAACCAAAGAAGGTGTATAATTATATGTTAAAACAGGGTCGCCAATGCCATAAACTTTTGTCAATCCCGCAGTAGCTGTAACTGTAATGGTTTTTTGTGTAATTTCAAAATCATCACTTACAAAACTAAGGTCATAATTTGCGCTTAATGACAATGTCCCTTGCTGTATTTCATAAAAACCAACATCTTCGCCTGTTACTCTTGTTAAAACTCCGACAAAACTATCTCCCCCAACAAGTGCTGGGGCTACGGAATAAGTATAAGCAGGATTTGATGCACCATAAACTTTTGATTGTCCTGCATCAACTGTTACAGTGACAGGTTTAGCTACAATTGCGAAATCATTGGTAATAAAAGTAATGTCATAATTTGCTCCTGCAGTTAATGTACCCTGCAGAATCCCATAATATTCTACATCTTCGCCGGCATATCTTGATAAAGTTCCTGTGAAATTATCGCCTGCAACAAGTTCGGGATCAACAGTAAATGTAAATTCAGGGTCAGCATCCCCGTATATTTTTAATTGTCCGGAATTAGCAGTAACATCAATAGGTTTTACATTGATATTTAGCGTTTGTGGTACTTCGGTCGCAGGCAAATAGATGGCATTACCGGGCTGATTTGCAAAAATCTGACAAGTTCCTGCGTTTATTATTGTAATTGTGCTTCCATTTGTGCCTGTACAGGTAGCAACATTTTCATCAGAACTTGTAAATATAACATCGAGTCCCGAACTTGCAGTAGCTGAAACGACAAAAGCTTCATCACCATAAGTTTTATCAGGAATTGCCTCAAAACCGCTAATTGTCTGAGTTAAGTTTCCACCTGAACCGTTGATTGTAAATATGTAAGGATTTTCATCATTATCGTTATTACTTATACTTATCTCTGCAGTATGTAAATTAATTGATTCCGGCGTAAATCTGATAGTAAATGTCGTTGAACTCTGTGGTAGGATTGGTGAAATTACTGCTGATTGATCAATAATAAATTTATCAGCGTCCGCTCCAGAAATTTCTATTTTTGGGGCACCCGTCAATAGCAAATCATCTACTCCTGTATTTTCTATTGTAAATATGATTTCACCACTATTTTCTCCAACAGGGATAACTCCGAAACTATACTCTCCACCATTTGCAATATCAGTAGTGTTTTGTCTGATATTAATTTCACGACAGTTTTGAAAAATATAAGCTGAACCTGCACCTGGATAATTATTTTCACCATTTATATCATAATCTTCAAGCTGTGCCCCTACATATAAATAAATATCGCTAATAGCAACGGAAACTCCAAACCAATCGGCAGGATAACGATTACTGGAAACAATTTTCTGTTCTTGTGCCCAATTTCCTGCATTATTTTTAAAAATATAAGCAGAACCGGCATTATCATGAGAATTTAATCCGTTCTCATCTTCGTCCTCGAGATAAGCACCAACAACAGCATAGTCTCCATTAATTGCAACAGTATATCCGAATCTGTCGCCAAATTCTCTGTCTGATGCAACTATTTTATCAATTTCTGACCAAGTGCCTGTATTATTTTTAAAAACATAGGCAGATCCAGATTCTATTAATGTATTGCCGCCTATTTCGTCTTCATCTTCGCCATATGCGCCTACAATAGCATAATCTCCACAAATATCAACAGACCATCCGAAATAATCAGATTCAGCCCTGTCAGAAGCTACAATTTTTTGCATCTGTGCCCATGTACCGGCGTTATTCTTAAAAATATATGCAGATCCGGCAGAATTTAAAGATCCCGAACCAGCAACATTTTCATCTTCATTATATGCCCCAACTATCAAAAGGTCATTGTCAACTGCAACGGCATATCCAAAATAATCATGTTGATATCTGTCCGAAGCAACTATTTTCTGAGTCTGCTCCCAAGTTCCGGCATTATTGTAAAAGATATATGCGGATCCAGCATTAGACATTGTTGCTCCTCCTGAAGCATTTTCGTCTTCCATGTATGCCCCGACAACAAAATAATCTCCGTAAATATCTACTGAATATCCGAAATAATCATCAGAAGCACGGTCCGAAGCCACAATTTTCTGCACTTCTGTCCATGTTCCACTTATATTTTTAAACACATATACTGAACCGGCACTTTCCAGTGTATTTGCTCCTGTTTCATCTTCATCTTCTCCATAAGCCCCTATAATTGCATAATCGCCGCTTATAGCAACAGAATTACCAAACCAGTCGTCATACTCTCTATCCGATGCTACTATTTTTTGAACCTGAGTCCATGTTCCACCATCATTCTTGAAAATATAAGCCGATCCTGCCCCAGATTGGGTTGAGCCACCCACAAGATCATGATCTTCATATTTAGCACCAACAATTGCATAATCACCATCAATAGAAACGGAACAACCAAAGTTATCATCTGCCTGACGGTCAGAAGCACATGTTTTAATTATCTGATCCCAACTCTGTGCATTGACTGATACAACTCCTAAAATAAATACTGAAATAAAAACCAATACTAAAAATTTCATAGAACAAAACTTTAAATTATACAATAGTGAACAATACTATACGCGTTAAATAAAATTATCATTTCAACAAATATAGTAAATATTTTAATCTATTAGAAATCAAATAAAAGAAAAAGCCATCAGAAAATTTTGATATTTTTAAAGCATGATGTCAATTTGCATATTATGCCCACATAACCAGTCCTGAATCGTGCTGATATGGAAGCATTTTATTATTAGCATAAATTCTGATTGCATAATTATAAAATCCCGGTTTTTTAGGAGCCCCGACTATAACATATTTTGCAATTTTATTCCTTACGCTTTGGAGTTCAGCTTTATATTTCTCATAAACCTTTGTTGATCCATTCTTTATAGCACTAGTAACAATAATTTCCACACCAATAAATTCAGCACTGATATCACTTAGGTTTAATTCTATTTCGCCGGTAAATGTCTCATTAAGACTCATTGGATTCTTTTCATAATCCGGGAATTTTACACTAACAATTTTCAGGTTACTCCATGATCTCTTAATATTGGTTTTCCAATCCGCTATTTTTATAGCCAGCTCATAATCATTCTTCTTCATTTCTTCGGAGCGTAATAACAGTTTATTATAAAACCTATTAATATAATCATCTATCATTCTTTTTGTCGTAAACTGTGGTGCAACATCTGCAATTGAATTCTTGATGAATTTTATCCAATCGTGAGGAATCCCGTTTTGATCCCTCTTATAAAATAATGGCACTATTTCATTTTCAAGCAAATGATAGATCATTTGGGTATCCAATTCATTTTGTAATTCCTGGTTTTGATATGTTCTTTCAGCAGGCAATGCCCATCCGGCATTTTCTCTATATCCTTCAACCCACCATCCGTCAAGAACGCTGAAATGTAATGCTCCGTTCATAACAGCCTTCATGCCGCTCGTACCCGATGCTTCCTGTGGACGTGTAGGAGTATTAAGCCAGATATCAACACCCTGAACCATTTTTTTTGCAAGGCTAATGTCATAGTTTTCAATAAAGAGGATTTTTCCTAAAAATGCAGGTAACTTTGATATTCCTACGATTTTTTTAATAAGATCCTGCCCTGCTTTGTCGTTTGGATGCGCCTTCCCTGCAAATAATATCTGAACGGGCATTTCTTTGTTATTCAGAATCCTCGAAAGTCTGTCCAGATTTCTTAATAATAAATCCCCTCTTTTATAAGTAGCGAAGCGTCTTGCAAAGCCAATTGTTAAAACATTTTCGTTAATATTTTCAAGAATATCAACAAGATTTTTGGGGTCTTCGTATCTTCTGATAACGTTCTTACGAACCCTTTCTTTAACGTCACAAATCAGCTTAGCCCTTTGTTTTTGCCTTATTCCCCAAATAGTTTCGTCACTTACATCGTGTATCTTATTCCAGTATGCCTTATTAGAAAGGTCTTTGAGGAATTCTACTCCAAAAGTCTTCTCATAAAGGAGTTTCCATTCTTTTGCTGTCCATGTCTGATAATGAACCCCGTTTGTAACATATCCGACATGGTTTTCTTCAGCAAAATAGCCTTTCCACAAATCAGCAAACATTTCCTGAGACACTTTACCATGAAGCATAGATACCCCGTTTACTTCCTGCGAAACATTAGCAGCCAGAAAACTCATCGAAAATTTATCTTCAGGTTTCAATTTTCCAAGGCTCATAAACTCTTCCCAGGATATTTTCAAACGCTCAGGATAATGTGACATATAAACACGCATCATATCTTCATCAAAAAGATCGTGTCCTGCCGGAACAGGAGTATGTGTTGTGAACAATGTTGATGCACGTATTATTTCGAGAGCTTCATTAAACTTCAGATTTCTTTTCGTTCTTAATAATCTCAGCCTTTCGAGCCCTATAAATGCAGCATGTCCTTCGTTACAATGATAAATATTCGGATGGATATCCAATGCTTGCAGTGCTCTAATTCCTCCAATACCAAGAATCATTTCCTGTTTGAACCTAAATTCTAGATCGCCGCCATACAACTGAGATGTAATAAATTTATCCTGTTCCTGATTATCATCAACATCTGTGTCAAGTAAATATAAATTTATTCTCCCAACATTAACTTTCCATATTTTAGCATAAACATTACGTCCGGGAAAGTGAACTAAGACCTTCAATTGAGCACCTGTCTCATCACGTACCGGTAAAATCGGCATTTTATCAAAGTTCTGTGGAATATATTCGGCATTTTGCTCACCTAGAGAAGTTATCTTTTGCTTGAAATATCCAAACCTGTACAACAATCCTATACCAACAATATCGGTATTTGTATCGCTAGCTTCTTTCAAGTAATCCCCGGCAAGTATACCTAAACCTCCGGAAAATATCTTAATATTGTCACTAAATCCGTACTCCATACTGAAATAAGCAACTTTAGGAGGTTTTTTATTCTCTGCTTCTTTCATATATGCACAAAATTCATTACAGACAGAATCGTACATATTAGTAAAGAATTTGTCAGATTCAAGTTCTTTCATTCTTGACAAAGAGATATCTTCGAGAAATGTAACAGGGTTATATGAGTTTTCTCTCCAGATTTTCGGGTCGATATATTTAAACATCTGACTTGCTTTATAATTCCATGTCCACCACAAGTTTGTTGACAATTCTATAAGAGTTAAAAATCTGTCTGGCATAGTTGTTTGGACTTCTATCTTTCGCCAAAGTGGTGATTGAACTTCAACATTTAACAACTCGGTAGTAGGTCTGGTCTGAGGTTTATTCGCAATTAAATCTTGTCGTCCATCAATTTGTCCTAAAGCTATGGCATAAGCCTTAAGGTAGTTCCCGATCAGGCTTGACCATAACGCTTTTTCGGAAGCAAGTTTTGCAGCTTCGGACAATTTTTCTCTATCCGATTCGGTGAGGCTTAAAAAATAATTAATATAATCAGCAGCTTTTTCAACGACTTCAGCAGAATTATCTTCATCTCTTGGAATAACTTCAACACACTTATCATTTGCATCTAAAATTGACTTCATCCATCTACCAAAACCTGCAAGATCGGTAGTAATTGTTGGAATTCCGAAAGCGACAGATTCTAAAGGAGTATAGCCCCATGGTTCGTAATAGGACATGAAAGCTGTTAAATCAAGTCCAGGTAATAATTCATAATAAGATAAATTGAAAATACCATCATCCCCATTAAGATAAGAAGGGACAAATATAATTTTAACCTTGTCTTCACTTCTGTTAAACAATTCATTTTCTTTTATCCGGGTCAAAATAGGGTCATAATCAGCATCATGAAGATTATGAGTAAGAAATTGATTGTCAATGGTTTTTTCTCCTTCTGAGTTTTCTAATATGTTCAATAATGGTTTTGAGGGTCCATAATTATTACCGGGGACTAAAATATAAGCTAGTATTTCTTGCTTTAGGTCTTGCTTGTTTAATTGTCCCAATGTGTCAATAAACAGGTCATAGCCTTTATTATAAAATTCATATCTTCCTGATGTTGCTATTATTATTGGTTCTGCAGAATAGGAATGTCCACAAAGAATTTCCGCTATTTTTTTGAATTTTTCTCTTGCGTTTTTACGTTTCTTTAAATAATCTTCGGTCAAAGGAACAAAATTATTCTCAAATCCGTTTGGAGTTACTACATCAACATCTTTTTTCAATAATTGTGAACATTCAACCGCCGTAATTTCACTAACTGTAGTAAAAGCATCTGCAGTATGTGCACTTATTTTTTCAAGACTTTGTTTTGATGAAATATTAAGTTCACGTGCAACTTGATCACCATTATACTGATTTAAATTTTTGTACAAGGGCAGCCTGTTTCCTGAAATGCTTCTTCCAACCGTAGTTGCATGAGTTGTAAACACGGTAGCAATATGAGGCATTTGCTTTTCGATATATAAAATACCTGTTCCTGTCATCCACTCATGAAAATGAGCAATGACTTTATCGTGAACGAACAAATTGAAATTTACAAAACTTTCAATTACTTTTGCAGCAGCATATCCAAACAAGGCTGGCTCAATATAATCCCATTGACCGTTAAGGGAATCCAGTTTGTAATCTTCCCAGAATTTAGATAAGATAGCATCTTTCTGACTAATATAATTCGAAAAGTCTATTAGTAAAACTTTTGGTTGTCCATGGATATCCCATCTTCCTGTACGAATACGTATCCCTTCCGATTCGGCCTTTCTGTGCCAATCCGAAAACATAGAATTGTCCTCAATGAATTCGGGATGCTTTGTGGATTCTCTCCATGTATCGGGTCCTATAAAAATCAATTCCTTACAATTCTTAGCTAATTCAACCGACTTGGTGGATATTACTGTATGTATCCCCCCAACTTTGTTACAAACTTCCCAACTTACTTCAAAAATATAATCAGGTTTAATTATTTCATTGCTCATATATTTCTTTTATTAGATTTTCGTTGACTAAAAAATTACATTCACACAAAAATAAAAAAATTCTATCAATAGACCTATTAGTATTGATTTTTTCAATACCTTTACAAAGTTAATTTGGTTATCATGAAAAAATTTAAAGTATATTTCTGGATCAAAACAGCAGGATTACTTTCTGCATTGATTGTTATGCTTATTGGAGTTAATTCATGTCGTGAAAGGCGTCATGTTACAAAATATGGTCCACCCCCAACTGATTACGATTATGACGAAACAATCACAAAATATGGCGTTCCTGTTGATTATGAAGAAATCGAATTTGTGGAACCGGATTCTACAAACATCAATGAAAATCCCGAACTTGACTGACAAGATTCTATTTAAACGCTAGGCTTGTTTTTAGATTACAAATCTTCTATAAATTTTCTCCATGCAAAAAAAAATTGCTCAAAGGCTCTATAATCAATACGTTAAAACACAATCAAAACTTCATACTCTGAATTACTTTTTTTGGGAATGTACATCAAATTGTAATCTTTCGTGTCTTCATTGCGGAAGCGATTGTAAGGTGATTTCTGATGTTAAAGATATGCCTTTTCAAGATTTTATCAATGTTGCAAAACAAGTTGCCCAGCAATATGATCCTTCCAAGGTAATGATAGTTTTAACTGGGGGCGAGCCTTTGATGAGAAAAGATCTTCCAGAATTTGGGAAACAGATAAAAGCTCTCGGATTTTCATGGGGAATGGTTAGTAATGGTTATTTGTGGACACCTGAATTGTTTCGCAGTTTAAGAAACAGTGGCCTTCGCTCAGCAACTATTAGTTTAGATGGTTTAGAAAATAGTCACGACTGGTTAAGGGGAAAAACAGGCTCATTTCAACGTGCATTAAATGCTATAAGTTTACTGGCTGCCGAAAAGGGAATGGTTTACGATGTTGTTACCTGCGTAAACCAAAGGAATATTAATGAATTAAATGACATTAAAAAACTGTTGATAGAAAGCGGCGTTAAGAGATGGAGATTGTTTTTGATTGATCCGATAGGAAGGGCGTCTCAAAATCCCGAGTTATTGCTTAATTCCAAGCAATTTAGGTATGTTCTGGATTATATAATTGAAAATAGGAAGGGCAAAGACATTTCGACAAGCTATGGCTGTGATGGCTATTTAGATGAGTACGAAAATAATATCCGAGATGGGTTTTTCTTTTGCAGAGCAGGTGTTCATGTCGGTTCTGTTTTATCTAACGGAGATATTTCAGCATGCCCTAATATTAATCGCGGCTTTATTCAGGGAAATATATATAAAAATGATTTTTTAGATGTCTGGAATAACAAATTTGAGATATTTCGAAACAGAAAACATTTTAAGACAGGTATTTGCAAGAATTGTAAAGAATGGAAAAACTGTCGAGGAGATGGAATGCATTTACATGAACCCGGAAATGAAAGTCCATTGATATGTTATAATAAATTGCTGAGAGGCTAAATTGTAAGAATTATACTCAGCTTTCTCTAACGTTAAATTATTTGTATTGAATAGTCTTTTTTAAGAAACTAAAAATCTATTTATCAAGTCTGATGATAAAATCACTCAGAATATTCATATAGTTTACAAAAGCTTCGTAAGGAGAATTATAAGGATTGAAATATTTATGCACATCTCCATCCGAGAACCATTTTGTACACATATAATAGAAATGGTCAGAAGTCTGAAGATAGAGCCAGTCTTTCCAAATTTCGGGATCGTTTAACTCCTTTACTCTATCGTAACATTTGTATAAGTTATTAAATGCCTCATCCTGAAGTTCGTTACCTAGCCATGCTGTTAAATCTCTTTCTTCGTCAGCCCATGAAATAGGATACGGGACATGAATTGCTCCGACCGGATCAAATTTCTTAATTACTTCTGATGGAGTGGAAAATTTAAAATCAGAATATTTAAAAACAGCATTTGGAAGAGCTTTCAAAAATTCAAAAATCCCTGTTTCTTTCCACTGATGCTCTCCGAATGTTTCATAATCCATAAACAGATTAATAATTTCTTCCTTTGGGTCAAGCGCATTTAACCACGAAACAAACTTTTCGGTTGTAAGTGGAAACTCTGCCCAATCGTGATTAGAAAACCTAAAAGCTATATCATCGGAAAGTTTAAAGTTTTTTAATAAAATATTTAGCTTAGGATTAATAGCATTACAGTAAAGATAATTTGGACTTTTCCAACCCAGAACATGTTTTGCTCCTTCTGTAATCATTCCTTTATATCCCATATTTGCAACATACTCGCCAATCCAATCGGAATAAATAAGCTCAGTATTTCTTAGAACTTTTGGCACAACACCAAAAACCTGTTTCACTTTATCGCGATGTAATTTTACTTGTCTTTCAAATTCTTCTTTGTTTTTTAAAGATGACAATGAGTGAGAATATGTTTCTGACAGTATTTCGACTTTCCCAGTATCAACAAGTGCCTTAAAACTGTCAAGGACATCCGGTGCATACATCTCGAACTGATCAATAGCCACCCCGGATATTGAATATGCAATTTTAAAACTACTGCCATATTCATTTATTAAATCTAAGAATGTTTTATTTGTAGGCAGGTAACATTTTTCAGCAACTTTTCGCATTATACTTTTGTTCTCAAAATCATTATAATAATAATGATCGTTTCCAATGTCAAAAAATTTGTATCGTTTAAGTCTAAACGGTTGGTGTACCTGAAAATAGAAACAAATTGTCCTCATAATAACATAATTTTTTATAATTTACACATCCCCTACCAGTGATTTATAAACTTCTTTAACTTTATATGCCGAATTTTCCCACCTCAGATTTTCGACTTCTTGTTTTCCATATTTTTTAAACATTTTTGCCAGTCCTTCATAGTGCAAGAGCCCATAAATAGCATCTGCCATATCATCAATATCCCAAAAATCAACTTTTAGAGCATGTTTAAGCACTTCAGCAACCCCTGATTGTTTCGAGATAATAACGGGCACATCAGACATCATTGCTTCGAGAGGGGATATCCCAAACGGTTCGCTAACCGAAGGCATTACGTAAACATCACTCATCGAATACATTTCATAAACCTCCTGGCCTTTAAGGAATCCGGCAAAATGAAACTTTGTTGTAATTCCAAGTTTTGCGGCACGTTTTATCATTCTGTTTAACATATCTCCACTGCCTGCCATAACAAAACGGACATTCGGATCAACATCAATAACCTTTTTGGCAGCCTCAATAAAATAATCCGGGCCTTTCTGAAATGTTACCCTACCAAGGAATGTTACAGTTTTTTCCTTAAATCCTTTTGTTAATTTAAAATCTTCCGGTAAACTTAAGGGTTCAACTGAATTATGGACAGTAACAACTTTCTCAGGAGGAATTCCATATCTTTCAATAATAATTCTTCTTGTAAGATTACTCACTGCAATAACTTTGTCGGCAGCTTCCATTCCGGCTCTCTCAATATCGTACACCTTCTGATTGATGTTGTCTCCACTACGGTCAAATTCAGTCGCATGCATGTGAACAACCAAAGGTTTTCCAGAAACTTCTTTTGCTGCAATTCCTGCAGAATAAGTCAACCAATCGTGTGCGTGAATAATATCAAATTCGTTTGACGCTGCAATATAAGAAGCTATTAGTGCATATCTGGCAACTTCCTGAAAAAGATCTTTTCCATATGTACCAGAAAATGTAAATTTTGTTTTAAAGATTTGTTCCCGAAACTCAGTTCCTGAAAAAATATTTTTGTCATATATCTTTGCAAATTCCTCAGGATCCATATAAGGGATAAGATTTGAGCCGACTTCAAGGTATCTGAATTTGTCCCAAAACTCAGAGTATTGTCTTTTTTTTTCCGTTATAACAACGTCTCCGGCACCTTTGATTTTCACATGTTTTGAGTCTTCATCCCCATATATTTTAGGAACAACAAAAATTACTTGTGTGCCGAAATGAGATAAACCTTTTGTTAATCCATAACAAGCGGTACCCAGACCTCCGGTAATATGAGGCGGAAATTCCCATCCAAACATCAAAACTTTCATCTTTTTGCCTCCCCGGAAATTAAAATTGTTATATTTTTAATATTAATAACTATCATTTATATTCTAATTATTCTCGTCTGTTTTAAATTTCTCTATCAAATTATAGATCCTTATAAGTTCGGCAACACTCCATGCCTGCGAAATTGCTCCTCTTGCTGTATGAGGAGGGTCTCCGTCATATATTTCCGAAATCGTTCCTATTCCATTTATTGTCATTTCTTCTTCAAAAGAACTGAAAATTTTCTCAACCATTGCTAAGCCGCTCTTTTCGTGTATTTTTAGATATGCCTCACAGAAATGTCCAAGAATCCATGGCCAAGCAGTTCCCTGATGATATGCGCTATCCCTTTGTTCTTGATTCCCTTCGCAAATTCCGATATATGCAGAGTCATTAGGAGCCAATGATCGAATTCCCCTAGATGTCAATAAAACTTTTCTAACGGTTTCCAGAATTCTTTCTTTCATTATATCAGAAATCATTGAATATGGTAATGAACAGGCAAATATCTGATTTGGTCTTATTGAATAATCGGCATAATCATAAGTTGTGTAATCAGCAAGATACTTTTTGTCTTCGCTCCAGAACTTTTCGATGAACGAAAGTTGAGTAATTTCAGGAATACATGACCATGCATCAATAAATTCCATGTCATTATTTTCCCTTGCTAAATCGAGACAGAACATAACAGCGTTGTACCACAATGAATTTATTTCTACATCAAAACCATGTCTTGGAGTAACCGGTTTGCCACCAATAACAGCGTCCATCCAAGTAAGTGCTTTTCCTGTTTCGCCTGCCCAAATTAGTCCGTTATCGTGCATTTTAATATTGAAATGTGTTCCTTTACGATAATGTTCCAGAATGTGTTTCATTTTAGAACCAAAGTCTTCCCATAATTGTTTTTTGTCTTCTGTAAATTTAAGGTATTCCTGCAATGTCCAGAAAAACCATAAAGGAGCATCAACAGAGTTCATTACTGTAGTTTCGCCCATTCCTAAGTTGGGAAATAATCCGTCATTTAAATCAGTGGTCATTGTTTCCAGTACTTCTTTGCATGTTTTAATGTCGCCTGTGTACAAACTAAGTCCCGGCAATGCAATAAATGTATCTCTGCCCCATCTCCCGAACCATGGAAAACCGGCAATAATCTCTGTTTTACCGTTACGTTTATATACAAATTGTTGTGCTGCGCTTTTTAAACATTCAATATATGTATTTCTGGGCAAGCGTTTCTTTAATTCATTATTAAATTTCCTTGAAATAGTTGTAGGGTTTATTTCTTTCAAAGATGCCGTAAAAACAACACTTTCCGATTTTTTTATATCAATTTCAAAATATCCGGGAACATAAAGATCTTCGTGATATTCATATCCGCGATTTTGCTCTTCTTGATACTCAACATTGTAATACCAGTCCGGAACATGAACATATTCGGGTTCTTTGCTAAACTGCATGTGCAACAATCTATAACCATCGTACATTCTTAATTTAATCCCGTTTTTAATCGAGGTATATTTTGTATTAACAAACAGATTGGCTTTACTCAATTTATGTATATTTCTGAAAGCTAAAAACGGCTTAAAGATTAGTTTTGTATCAGAACTAGCATCAAGAAGTGTGTATTTAATCAAAATCCTGTCATCTTCAGTCAGGATTCTTTCCATTTGTAAAACGACACCACCGACACGATAAATAATTTTTGGAATAATCTCAATTTCAAAATCCCTGACGTATTTGTGTCCTTTAGGATCATAGACATTTCCGGGATATTTTCTTACCCCAAGGTTAAAAACAGCATTATTCTGAACAACCGAGACATCAAGTGCAGAAAGTAAAACATGGCAATCGTTATCAATATCTTCCATCGGACATATCAATAACCCGTGATATTTACGTGTATTACATCCGACAATTGTTGTACTGGCATAAGTTCCTGCACGATTAGTCCTTAACAATTCCCGATTCAGAGAATATTCAAGATTTATCAGTTGCTGTTTATCAAACTTAATGTATCCCATTTCTAACTTTTTATAAATGTCTAACTTTGTCATAAACTTCATACGCCTCTGAATTATAAACATCTTTGGACTAACCAATATCAATTTATCCAAAAATATATATAATTCCTACTCAGCCTAGTTGACAGGTTGGCGCAAAATTAACACATTTTTAAATACGAAACAATTAAAACTGAGCAATAATCGAAAAAAACTACTATTTCTTATCATTATTGTCCGATAAGAATAATAAATGAACTTTTAAATTTTCTAAGTTGTTGAAAATCAGGACAAAAAATTTTGACGATTACAAATTATAAAAAGTAAGCCCTATT
>Ga0116157_10000887_pt1 | contig 30409 bp, 37 predicted proteins | sample AD_UKC048_MetaG_FD_89882 | JGI IMG/M metagenome (GOLD analysis project Ga0116157, IMG submission 89882) | Active sludge microbial communities of municipal wastewater-treating anaerobic digesters from USA - AD_UKC048_MetaG | ecosystem: Engineered > Bioreactor > Anaerobic > Digestate | place: USA... | reverse complement strand
GCATCAGCTTTTTCTTCTTCAACAACAGGAGCAGCTGAACATTCAGCAAGTTTTTTCTCGACTTCTTCAGCATTCTCTTCAGCAGCATCACCAAGAGCATCCTGCTTATCAGCAGCAGCAATATCACCCTTTGCTTCAGCTTCTTCAGCCAGCTTACGATGATGTGATGCAATCAAGCGATAGTTGCGAGCAAGTTCAGCAAGTTTATTTGAAGCTTCAGGTGTTGCAACAGGTGCTTCTGGTGCAGCTTCAGCTGGTGTTGCAGCGTCAGATTTTTCTTCTTCTTTTTTCTCAACTACAGGAACAGCAGGTGTTTCAGTAGCAGGAGGAACTTCAGAAGCAGCTTCTTTCTCGTCTTTAACAACAGGTGTTTCTGGTGCAGCTTCAGCTGGTTTTTCTTCAGTTTCAGGTTTTACTTCAGCTTCTTCTTCAGCAGATTTTGTCATTGTTTCAATAACGCTCTGAATATGAGCAACTTTTGCTTCAGCTTCATCAGCTTTACTGTCAAGCATTTCTGCTTGTTCAATGTCATCATCTTCTTGTGCTTCAGCTGCAGCCTGACGATTGATTCTTACAATACGCGACTGACGACGAAGTTCTTTTTGTGCATCATCAATAGAAATAAACTCATGTTCTCCAGCAACTTTACGTTCGAGTCTATCAATTTCGCTATCTTCAAGTTTTACGATAGAAGCAATTTTAGATTTAATAGCTTCATAAGAATCTTCAAGCTTTCCTTCAGCAACGAGCTGTTTTGCAATAGCAAGACCACGACGAGCCTTACGTTCTATAACTCTATCGTTACGTTCTGCAGCAAGTTTTTTCTTCAAAGATGCAACAGTGTTCATAAGATTTGCATATTTTTCTTCATCATCTCCTTCAGGAACTTCTGCTTCACTTCCTTCAGTGTTTTCTTCAGTACCTTCATCAAGTTCTTCAGGTACAACTGCAGGAGTAGCAACAGGTGCAGCACCAGCACCAACACCTTGTGCTTGTGTCGTTACAGCATTTAACACAGCACTTTGAAGCTCGCCTTCAGTTGTTACTGCAGGTTGTTCGCTAGGTGCACTCATTTGTGATGATGTTTTTCCAGCAAGTTCATTTACCAAGTCTTCAGCAAATTTCTGTGCTTCAGCTGGTTCAAAAGTCTCTTTCGAAGCTTCTACAACCTTAACCAACTTTGACCCATTAAATACTGCGACTTTAGATCCACTTTTATGCACTTTTGCATGCCATGACCAACTCATGTTTTCTCCTTAGTTAAAGTAAAACTTGTTTTTTCTTTATTTCTTTTTCTGTTACGACAAAAAAATTCATATTATTTTCACTAGCATATTTTCTACCTGCTTCAAATTTTAAAATATTGCTAGTTAATGCTATATGAGATTTTGGCTTAACTTCAATTAAATCTTTTGAATTATCAATATAAGTAATTAAAATATCAGGCCTATAACCTCTTTTTTTCTTGTTTTCATCAAAATATTCAATACTCATTGCCTCAGATTCATAAAACTTTACTTTAGAAATTTGTTCCAAAATTTGATAAACTTGCAATTCCCATGATGATCTATAATGAATTTCTTTATTATTCTTGTTTGAAAAAAACATTCCTTGCTTGAATCTTTTAGATGTATTGACATTTCTAAACTTTCCTAATTTATGAGCTTGAGAAGTTTTTTCACTTAATTTTTCTCTACATTCTTGTGTTATAACTTTGCTTTTTCCAATTTTACTTAGTTTTTGACGAGTTTCAAGCGAAACAGTTCTTTTTCTCGATTTTTGAGCTTCACTTATCTTTCTTTTACCTTCTTCTGAAATTTTCCAGTGTGAAGAATGTTTTTTACCTTTTCTTAATAAACTCAGCTTTGCTTTAAGTTCAGGAGAATGTTTTCCCCGTTTTTTGCCAGTAAGAGATTCACTTATTTTTAATCTAGTTTCTAAAGACATTTTTTTGCCTTTTAAACTTTGACTTATTTTCTTTTTTGTCTCTTCTAACATATTACAATAGTTTAATTAACTGGTTACAATGTTGACAAACGACGTAATTTGAAGTATAACTTGTTTTCTTGTTTTGGTCTACAAGATCATCAATAGTATAATTTTCTTCATGTTCACAGTGTTTACAAGCAACCTTCACATAAGAATTTTCTAATACAAAAGCATTAATTTCTTTTGAAACTTTTTCTAAACTTGAAGTCTTGATACGATTTATAATAGAAGTACCAAAACGCGCAGAAAAAAAATAAATTTTATCTTCTAACGAACCATTTTTAAAAACTTCTTCAAAACTTGCTGTCATTTTAGGTTCGCTGTTTCTATACCAAACCCAACGTGCTTCATCATCTCTGAAACCACATGTCCATATATCTGATTTTTTGTTGATTTCTGTTTTTGTTTCTTCGATAGATGAAAGTTTTAATTGCTTTAAAATTTCTAAACTTGCACGAACAGGATTTGTTGGGAATGTGTCTTTTAAACGTTGTATTGTTTTGTTTTTTGATGCATCTACAATAACAACATCTTTTTCTAAACGAAATGCTTTCAAATTTTTTTGCAAATCTAATACTTCTTTTGCTTCTCGCTCAAGTTTTTTTATGTTTAACGAATTAAAACTGAAAAAATTTGAAATAAACTGCATAATTATCCTTAACTTTTTCTTTTATTGACATAAGACAGAGGCATGTAAAAATCTTCACCTGTCTCTGTAATAAATAAACCGTACTCACCGTTATCAACAGAAGCAATAAATGTTACTTTCTCACCTTTAGTTATAACTGAATTCCCTTGTTCGTCAAACCAATATGTTCCTTCATCGTTTTCAACTGGAATATCTTGCGAAACAACAAAAATACTTGATTTTTTTGTTTCAATCTTTTCGATGTCAAGGTCATTAGGCGTCTTCCAAACAGTTTTCCCGTTTTCGAGTTTAACAATTGCAAGAGGACCACGTAAAGAAACAATAACACCTTTTTGACCTTTTTCTTTTCCTTTATTGATTTCGACTTTATCTTTGGGTTTTGCTTTTATTTTTGATGCTGTTTTATAGAGAGATTCTTCTGCGGAATAAAAACATCGTGGACATTCAAGAACAGATATTTGTCCTGCATCTATTGTAGATGCTTTCACTTTCCAAAGATCAGATTTGAAACCACATTTTATACATTCAAATTCATCAACTCTAGATGCAACAAAAGTACTTGATGTAGGTTTTATTTCAAGAATAACAATTGGTTGTTGTGGCTTGAGCTCTAAATAAGTAGTTTTTGTATCTTCTAAACCTGCTTCATCTTTAATATCATGTGGGTTGCTATATGGAATGTCTGTGTAATCGTGATCTGAAATAGAAAAGTCTTTATTTCCAGATTCATTTTGTATTGGATGTGTTGCTTGTTTTTTTCCAAACATTTTTTCAAAAATACTTTCAAGTGAAAAACTTGATTTTTGTTGTGGCACAAATGCACAAATACTTTCTATTTCATCTTTAGAAAGAACTTCACTTGCTTTGAATGTTTGTTTAAGTGCTTGATTTGAAGTATTAATTTCGATCGAACCATCTTCTTTAATCGAAATGTTAGCAACATCATTATTCTTAGAAGCAGCTTTTAAAACTAAACCGTCATCTTTATACATAGCTTCAATTTTTGAATTAAGAATGTTTGCAAGTAGATGATTACTTACTTCAGAAGAAGACAAGATTTTTCTAAAAACAGCACCTGCAAAAGCAGGATTTGCAACTAGTGAAACATCAAAAAAAGTATTGTTTTTACAAATTTCTGCTGAACGTCTTTTTGAACCATCAGAAAGTGTAAATGTACTGCCTTTATTTCCTCTTTTTAAATGATCACAATAAGTTGTTGGATCATTTGCTACATTACCACAAATACTACAAATTGTTTGAGCTGTAGTACAACCCATAGAGACAGCATTAATGATACCATTTTCGATATTTGCAACAAGATCTTTATGACGTTTATCTACAGAAAACAAAACATCAATAAGAATTGTGTCACCCATATCTCTTGCTATAACATCAATACATTTTCCTTTTGCATTTTCAAGACGTTGATCGTGCTCGACAAATGTTGTTGCTCTCTTAAACGATTTGTAATCTTTTAAAAGATCATCACAAGTCCAAGCATCATGATTGTCATTTATAAATTTTTCAGATTCAGCAGTTATATTAAAACCGTTTTCTTCAGTTTTTACACCTGCCATAATAGTAGTATGAATGTAAATAAACTTTTCGGGATCAATAGTAGCAACAACTTGAAAGTCAGCTTCTTTTTCGACAGCTTCTTTTTTTGATTCTTCAGCTGATACTGATTTATTTGCTTTTTTGCATAGAGCATCCCAGCTCTTTAAATTTCCACCCAGGATTTCAATTTTTGCTGTCTTAAGCATCCCAGTTTTCGTAAATGACATGGAACCTCCCAAGTATCCCCGAATTGATACTAAAATTTGATAAAAGTTTCAGATTATAAAAACTTTAGAAAAAATATCACCACTTCAATTTGACTCGCATCCAGCCATTAAGGTCGCTGGGTAACGCAGCAACAACTCCGATACAATCTCCACCACCATTAACATTTGTGACAAGACCATTAGCGCTTGCATAAAGTTTTTGATTGTATGTATAAATAAGATCTTCATAAGCATTTTTGTTTAAATCAAACATGCCATCATCAGACAACATTACAACTTTTTGACTTCCATTTACAGGATTATTTTCATACCGATAAGGTCTAATTGGAGCTGCAAGACCATCCATATCTTTAAAGTTATAAGGCTTTCCATCATAGTCTTCAAGTTTATAACCGTTTATAAGAACACCTGCGACATCAGTAGGTGTTGCTTTTTCAACAATCATATTCCCAACAAATTTCACTATTTGTCCACCATACCAACCTGTTCTAAGAAGTTCAGGTCCAGGGTAAACATTTATTCCCCAATATCTAAAATGAATTTTTATCATGGCTTTTGTCCTGGTCTGATAGGTCCAATTTTTGTTGGCCTAACTGTTTGAGGTTGTTTAACTTTACTAGGTCCTGTTTGAGGTTGTTTAACTTTACTAGGTCCTGTTTGAGGTGTTCTTAATTGCCTTAATAAAGGTTTTTTCTCGATAGGTTTCTTTTCAACAGGTTGTTTTTTCTCTGGAACAACAGGAGTTCTAGGTTTTAATTTAGTTGGAGCTACTATTTTTTTAGGTTCAGGTTCTTTAAAACCTTCTGGCACAATAAATTTCTTAAACAAAGGAATACTTGCAGCAACATGTTTGCAAATCAAATATCTTCTTTGTGGATCTCTTTTGTTTGGAGGTTGACCATCAGAGTATTGACGTTCTGAATAGTCTTTGTCTAAAGCATTAAAGTCAGCACCGTTATATTTCCAAGCATTACAATTACAAGAGACTTCAACTTCTCTACCTAACATTCCTTGTGTTTTACTACCTTTTCCTGGAACTAACTTGAATCTTACATCATAAGGTCCTTTACTCCAGTTTTGATTGCATCTCACGCTGAAAGACCATCTACCATTTTTAGGGTCATTTCTTTTTGTTGTTGATATACAACCTTTTGCATATTTTATCGAACGTTGATTTGTTCGAAAAATCAACTCTCCTGCTGTCATTGCTATTTTCGCAAAAGGATGTTCAAACAACTCATCTACTTCTATAGTTCTTGTAGATAAAATCTCGTTAGCCAATTTTTTTATAAAATCTTTATTCATTAGTAATCTCTTGCGTTACCTGTTATAGTACCTAATGTTCTTGCTTCATTCCACTCAGGTATTGCACCTAACTTTTCTTCACTTGTTTTTAAAATATCTTCATAAAGTTTTTTAGAAGGGAAAATATAAGCAGAACCTGAACGATATACGTCTGAATCAATATACACATCATTTAAAACAAAAACAATTTCAAATTTTATTTCCCAATGTTGATAAGGTTGTTTTGTTTTATCTTCAGAAAAACTTGTACTAATTAAGTTTAGTTTTACAAGATCAGATTTAATAGAACTTACAAAACTGCTTGCCTTTGTTTCAAAATCTGTCTTATCAACAAATTTTTGTTTTGAAACAGTTCTTATGCTACTTAATATTTCATTTAAGACAAGTTTAACATTCATTATTATTCTCTAAAAAAGTATTTTTTAGTGTTTCACGTATTATGTTTTTAATTTCACTAATATCATGTGTCTCACTTAATTTTGATTCAAGATCAAAAGTTATTTTTGAAATATTTTGCGAATAGAGCTCTTTTGCTGCACTTACTTTTTCAGAAATAGGAATATCTTCTTTGATTTTCGAAGCAAAAATCTGAGGAATATATTTTACCATTGTTTGAATTCTTGTCTTACTGTTTGACGTTCCATTTAATGTCAAAATTTCGTTTTCTAAATTAAGAGCAGCTCTTCTAGCATTTTGTGAAAATTTTAAATCATTAAGCATTAAATCTGACCATGCTTTTTTTGAATTCTCTTCAACAATAACTTTAGCTCCTATTTGTTCAGCTTTGTCTGGATCAACAAACGGAATATCTGGTATTTCTACTTTATTTTCTGTTTCAGCAAAAAGCTTCACTTTTTTGACATCAGTTCTTTCTGGTTTTTGCCTTTTTTGAAGAGGAACTTCTAGTTCTTCAACGTCATTTTCTCTTTCTTTATCTTTTGCATTCTCTTGTCTTTCATAACGTCTTTGTTCTCTTGTCTCACTTGTCTTAACTATCTTTTCGTCTTTTTTTGCAAACATTTCAGTTGAAGCATCAGGTTCATATTTCAAACCTAATTCTTTTGCTCTAATTTCAGCAATTGCTGGAGCAAGAGTTCTACCAGCTTCAGTAGACGCACCATTCATCATTGCAAAATAATTAATGTCAAGTGGTGTACCCTCAAATTTCTTAAGACGATCTTTAACAGTTTCAGCATCAAGACCAAAACATTCAAGCCAAGTTTGCATATCGACTTGACCTTGTGTAACCATCTGAGCAAGCATTTGTTTATGTGCTGTATCATCAACAAAATTAAGTCTATTCCATTTTATTCTTGGATATAACCATCTAACTTTCTTATCTTTTTTAGCTGTTCCTTCTTCATATTCTGCCCAGTCATTTCTTTTAGCCATTGGAAGAAACAAACTTTGAATTACATAACTTTCAATTCTTTCACGATAGATAGAGTATTTCTGATTCATGACCTCAAGAACTGTTTGTCCATTTGCATAAGAACCTTCACCTAACAAGAAGCTCTTATTAATCATCAACCCTATCAACAATTCTTCATTTATCCAGTTCCATTCTGACTCAAGTTGCATGAGGCCTTGACTTGTACCTATAAGATCCCAATGCAATTCATAGTTTGTAATAATTGCATAATCAGGATCAGCAAAAGCATTATCAATTTGCTCTCTTATTTGATTAAGATCAGCCATTCCTGCAGCTTCTGTCCAAATCAAATGTTTTGGTGTCAAATGTCTTGCTGCAATAGCATCTTGCGATTGTCTTAATCTATCTTTATAAATAAGTGTCTTAAAATTTCTTTCAATAATTCCAGTACCTACAAGATCATAATCAGCCATTTTATAAGCAACATGTGTGACATGACTTCCGTGATTCGGGTCTGTGTTTAAAGGAATTTTTTTCCCAGCTTGTATAAGTTCAATTACGTCTTCTGGTATAGCTTTAAAAAGTGTTCCTGTTTTGGGATTATCAGGACCATTATTAACAATTTTTTTCATTTGCTCATTAGGCAGCAAATCAACACGCATAATATCAGTAAATTGTAGTTTTTCAAGTTCTATATAATCAGGGTCTAAAAGTGTAAGTTTTGACCATCTATTTTTTGTTTCACTCCAACGAGCAAAAGGAAAAATATTTCCTAATTTATAGTATTCAACGCCCATTTGCAGAAGTTTGTTAAATAAATCAATACCTTCTGTCGAGCACATATCTTCATATTCTTCTTGAATTTTTCGAGTCTTTGTCTTGTCTCTGCTTGGAGGCAATGTCATTCTTATACTTGAAATAGGTAGTTCAGCATGGCAATCTATAGCAGTACTTACAAGAGGATCATATTTATAAAAATATCTACACCACGCATTTATTTCTCTATAATCTCTAGGTAATAATATTGAGCTTGGTTCAAATTCAGGATGATAAAATCCTGGCATCGAATTTTTTACGCTTGCACCACCACCACAAACATTTGCTGTCTTGTTCATAGTTTTCGACATTTGATCTACAACATGAAGCAATCGTTTGTTATATTTACGAGGCTTTCCCTGGTAAAATTCTGAATCTATAATTGTAGTATCATTTCCAAACTTGATTGTAGCACCATTTTTTTTCATGCCGCTAGTATCAAGTTCAGAAAGTTTTTTTCTTTTTATCATTTTATTACCTTTATAAAAAGTATTAATCTGATTAATTCTTTAGAAAAAATTAATCTAAAATATTCCAATCAATGACAGAAGATTCATGGGGTCCATGTCTATGACGAAATCTAAATTCAGAATTTCTAATAAAATCAATTATGTCTTGTTCGTTTGCTCCTGTACTAGATGCTATATCTGCTGCTATCTCTTGAAAAGACATAGTTGGATGCTGTTCAAGTTTTAAATTTATTTCAGTCTGCTGTTCTCCAGTAAGTGATGTTTTCTTAAGCTGATAACGTCTAATTGCTCTCTTAATATAATTTATTTGAGTTGATGCAGACTGGTTCAAGCTATCATTTAAGTCAGTATCATCAAGTGTTTGAAGATTATCTAGTCTCTTTTTTAATATTTCTATTTGGCCTTCCATATCGTAATCAGATTGTAAATCTTCAAGTTGCTTTTTCAAATCATCAATTTCAGTTTGCATGTTATCGACAGCACTTGTATCTACAGGCTCAGTACCTGTATCAACAGATTCTGTTCCTATATCGCTAAGAGAATCTGCTTCAGTAATATCTTGAGCAAGATCAGGATTAGGTTCATCATCTGGATTAGCAGAATCAGCTGGAACATCAACAGGTTCGTTTGTTCCAGTTTCTTCGTCAGGAGGTGTATCCTCAACAGGTGGTTCTAAAGGCATATCTTCAGGTGCTGCATGCATAACAAATTTATCAAGCCATGGATACTCCATATTATCTCTCCTTTTTTCTTTTTCTTCTTTCTAACGAAATTTTTTCATCTTCATAAAACTTTGTTTGTTTTTTCATTCTTTCTAATGAACTTTTTTTGTATTCATAAAGTTTTACTTGTTTTTCAATTGCATTTAAAACATCTAAAGTTTGCAATGAAAGTTTTTTTAAACATAAAATATGAAAGTTTGTCGATATTTCTTCTTCTTTTTTAAAAGAACTAACAATTGAGCTTAACTCTTGCGAATTTCTTTTCAATCTTTCTAATACGTTTTTTACTTGCTCAATCTCTTTCATTTAACGAGACCTTAATTGTGTTACTCTTTGCAAGTTTGTCACTGTTTTGTGTGTTATTAAACGTCTTTTGTAAGCTTGATGACTAGATACTCTGTCACCAGTAGCTACATAAGTTTGACTACCATTAGTTCCAATAATACTTGCAGAACTAAAGCCAAGTTCATTACCTGTTGCTATATATGAAGCATTTGCAAGAACGTCACACAAGTCATCTGTCGTTACTTCGCCTTGTGTAGGTGCTTCAATAACAAATTGTTTTTTTCCTACTTTTTTCTCTTGCAAATTTTTAAGCTCTTTAATTCCTCTTTCAAGATAAAACAAGTCTAATCTTTCATCATAAATCAAATCTCTTAAATTTTTAAAGATTTTTGTATTATAATGACGACTAAATGGAGTTTTTGATGCATTCACACCCATTTTTTTAAACTTCATTACAGCTGCTGTACTATCAAACTGGTCATAAACAATTTTTACGACTCTAAACCTTTGACACAAACCCTCAATATATTCATGAATGATATCTTCATCTATGTAAGGTAATCCTTCAAACTCAGGATCTTTTAACGACCAAACTTTCCATCTGTCTAAAACAACTATTGCTTTCTTTTCTTTTTTCTCTTTGCCATCTACAAGTCTTGTTCTTTCACGTTGTTCAACATGAACCATTGCTAGTGCATAACCATTATGAGAAGAAGATGGGTCAACAGCAATATAATGACCAGAATTGTTATTAGGCGCTGTAGTTTCTGAATCCCTTTGTACACAAGTATCTATCTTTTCAGGATATCTAAAAAATCCAGATACTACTGAAGAAAATTCAGCACCAAACTCAGAATCAAAGGACTCTGGGTTTCTTTTCTTTTCAGACTCTAAAAACTCAAAAGTAATTGTTTCGTTCATTTCCCAAGTTGGAATTCTGAACATTGCTTTGTTATGGTCGCCTTCTTCGTTTTCTCTTCCTATAGCATCTAAATACAGATCGTAAAAAATTCCAGCTTTAATATAGGGAGATGAAATACAAAGAATTTTGCCATCTGTACCAAAAGTTGCAATAGATGGAGTTAGCGCTTCATAAATCTGATCACCAGATCTATTTCCTTCATTGTCAATATAGTGTGCTATTTCATCAAGGATACCAATAATAATATTGCCACCACGAATACCACGAGCTGTACAGGGCATTGCTTGAATCTTTAGAGAAACATGTGCATCTAAAGCTTTTCCATGTATCCGCATTTCTTGAGTATAAAGTTCAAGATCGCGTTTTGTTCTTAAACGAATCTCAGACTGGTTTTTACCTTCAAGATAAGGTGTAAACCATTTTGAGTTGAGAATTCTATTTTGTGTTGCTTTTGCTAAAATAAGTGCTTGGTCTGTAGTACTAGCAATGTTGACAATTCGTATTTCTTCACCTTGAGGCAACTTATAATGTTTTTGCGGGTCTACTTTTAATATTAATTTGTAAGCTTCATATGAAGAAATAACAGACGCAATAAAAGTTTTTCCAGAACGTCGACCGCAAATAAGAACAAGTTCTATAAACTGCTTAGGTGTTAAATTTTTGATATTAGTTCTTGATTGCTGCATGAGATAGTTAAGGTAACCAACTTCGGTAAAATGTTTACCTTCTCTATCAAAAGGAAAAGATCTAATTTTTATAGATTTTTCAGTATCATCTAAAGGAAGCCCATAATAAATTTTTAAAACAAATTTTTCTACTGAATGCAGTGGTTGATCTAGATAAAATGGGTGCTCGCAAAAAGTGATAATATCGACTTCTTGTTCAGAGTCATCAATGAGTCCCTTTGTTGCTTCAGCAAAAAGGGACTCAAATGTGAATGAAGTGTCTAATGTATCCATTGGCATAATTAGTTATGTTGTGCTACAATTTCGAAAACCATATCTTCAGATGTTTTGTATTTTGACATAGCAACTTTAACAAGCACTTTAATCATACTTGCTGTATAGAGTTCTTTAAGTTTAGGACTTTCTCTTAATTTTTCTCTACCAATTGCAATCCAATGTCGAACCATACGTTCAGTAAACGAAGGATCAACTTCTTTTTGTAGTTTTTCTGCAAGTTGATTACTTGTCAACATATCAGCATTAGGATCGTCAGGATGATAATACATCATTAAAACTTTTTGTTCTTTTTCGGGAAGTTTTTTAATTTCATTCATAAAAACTTCCATAATCTGTTTGTTTCTTAAAACTTCATCTGGCAAAGGCTCGTTGCTCTTAAGTGTATCCATAAGAGTTATTGCATCACCACCTTTGTCATCACCACCAATTTCTTCAGACATGCTTTTAATTGTGTCAGAACCGAAAAGTTTAAGAACTTCTAGTACTTTATCAACAGGCATTCTAATGATTTTAGCAAATTCTTCTAAATCTGCTTTATTTTCATTTCCTTCATCGTCAACATTGTTAAATTCTGGCATCCTCTTGTTTTTTTCATAAAATGCACGAAGAGCATTTTTAAATCTAATCTTGTATTTGTTGATATCAGAAACAATTTCGCCTTTTCCCAAAAGATTTCTAATTGAATGTTTGTTGACTTTTGTGTTAAAAGCTTTAGATATATAACCTACAATTTCACCTGCAGATTTTGGCGTAAGGTCCATGATAATTTCAAGAAAACTTGTCTCAATATGGTGTCTTATTTCGTTTCTCTCTTTAGTGTTTGTAGCAAGTTCAGAAACAGACTTCATTTTTTTTCCTATAAGTCCACCAAAAGTCTCTCTTAAGTCTTCAAATGCTGTATTTTTTTCTTTTCTAGAACTTCCAGAATCTTGCAAAATTTTTACTGCATTTACAAGATCTTCATTTTCAAGTTTTTTTGATTTTAACCAGAACATCTTATGCTCCTTCTGTTTGTTTTGCTTTACGTTTTTCTTTTCGTTTTTCTAAAATACTTCTGCGTTTATCAGCATCTTCGCCAACTACACAATCAAGTAACCTATGTTCACTTCCTTTAACAACGCCTGAAAACATTGACATGAGTCTTTCAACTTCACCTTTACATTCAGGACATTCAGGAATTGGCGAACTTACATGCAAATAATCTTCAAATTTATGTTTGCATTTTTTACACAAAAACTCATAAATAGGCATAGACTACTCACTTTTTTAATTTCATTTAATTTTTAAACGTACACGCGTATCTTTTGACGCTCTTTGTAACGTTTTTTAATACATTCAACACAAATGACTTCACCATACATCGTTTCAATTATTTCTCTTGACTTTTTATCTATAATCTCTACTTTAATACGTGCATAATCTTCTTTTTCTAGATTGCAATTCGAGCAATGCATCGTTTAATCTCCGTTAATTATTTTATATCTGACATTTTTGTCGCACCTTCTCCAGATCTTTCTCTATCAATCATTTTTGTCTTCATTCTTGCATTCTTTTTGAGCATTTGATCTTTCAATTTGAAACTCTGACTTGGACCATCACATATGAAGTTTGTCGTTGGTGTAAAAATTTTCTCACAAGTTCCTTTGCAAACTTCACAACTTACTTCTGGTGTAGACTTCATTGAATGAAACACTTCTTGAACATTCATACAAGTCTTGCACTGGTATTCATACGTCGGCATATATTAATCCCCTTTAATTTTAATTTAATTTGTTTGTACTACTAAATTATATCTTGTTTTCAAGACTCTTGTTCTTTAAGTTGCAAGAAAACACAATATAGTCTCATAGCTTATTAGAAGAAGTGAGTATAAAAACTATAGAAATGAGTAATAATCTAATCTAAAGATCAGTTTATAGAAGCATTATTTTTTGAAGTAAAAATTATAAAGCAGATTTTAAAAAAGTAACAACAACTTGTGAAATTCCAGGTGATGTTTGTTCACTATTTCCTGCAACATTTAATGTTTTTATAGTATTACATTTTAACCAACTAACAAATTGCTTTTGTTGAAGCTCTAAATTTTTATTTATATCGACATCAAAATAAGGTTTATCGTATTGTGTAATTGCTTTTAGAGTACACTTTTCTCCAGAAGAATCAAATTTTGTAGCAAATCTAACAGTTCCATCAGACTCTTTTACGTTTTGAAAAGTTCTTGGTGGATAATAATATGAAGAATGCTCTTGCATTCCATACAAACTTTTAAACTCGTGTTTTCTTCCTTCTTGCGTTCTAAAACTTGCTGGCATCCAACCTCCTGTTTGTAATCCAAGAGATTTTGCTGCAATTAAACCAGCTTCATCAGCTCCAGTTTGTCCACCTGATATTATTTTTTCAACTTGTATTTTGTACCAATCAATAGTACTGGGTATGCTTTTTGTTTCTCTTGCATAATCTAGTTTTACAATTAAATCAGGTCTATGAATTTTGATCATTTTTCCAATAAGTGTAGTATGACAAAAAAACTTACCTGTATGTTCTATTTGTTCTTTTGATGAAGAACTACTTGGACACCAACAACAAAGTACGTATTGTTGATTTTTGTCTAAACTTTCAAGCCAAGTTTCTATTTTTTCCCAACGATCAAAATAGCCTTCTCTTAAAACATCTATATATTCATCGACAAAGTTATTACAATTTCCAAGTCTGATTCGAATTCCGTTTATGTCTAAAGGAAATAAAAAATCTAGTTCTTTATACTTGCACCATTCAGGCTTCCAGCAAGCAACACTAAATTTATTATCTAGTTCATATTTTTTTGCTTCAAAAAACGACGTAAGTAAAATATTGAATTCTAACATAGAACTTTATATACAAAAAGAGCTGACAAGAAATTTATTTGTCAGCTCTTTATTTTAATTTATATGTTTATGAATCTGAATTACACGCTCTTGACCTAATGCTTTTTCTTTTGTGGGATGACGACCTAACAACCTGTCTTCATCATGTGTATATAAGCACCATTGTTGCTCAGAATCAGGTCTTTCATCTTTATCCTTCTCAGGGCATCTTTTAATTATTGCTATTTTGCTAGAACTATCTATAGCATCACTATTTGTATTCAATCTAGAAACCAATTGACTTACAAAGGAAGTCAAATCTAGATAACTCGCGTTTTCTCTAAGTTTGAACTGTTTGATTAGTTCCTTTGGCAATTTTTTCTTTTTATAAAGAATTTCAGCGTTTTGCTCCAATATATCTTTGCCATTTGGAGCATAATCACGTCTTTCTTTCAAAGGTTCTAAGATTTGTGCAATAATCTTCTCTGTATTCATCTCAAAACTTCAAATCTAAAATGTTTTTTCGAAATTTCATTTTTTAAATTATTTTCGAATTGTGTTGCTGTTGTTTTTAAACTTGGGTTAATTCCAATTGTAAAAGTTATTATAGGCGGTTTAGCAGCAAAATTTGCAGGCAGTTTTTCTTCAATTGAAGCAAACCCTTTTGTTTGACGAATAGTTTCAAGCAAAATTTTCAAGCTTTCAGCAGTCAAGCCTAAACTTATTGACGTGCTAATTTCTTTAGTATTTTGACCAGGATCAGTTGGTAAAATAGCTTCTTTTAAAATTTCATTTGCTATTTTTTTGATTTTATTATTCATTATTTTTTTTTCTATTTGCTGTTCTTTTATTGTTTGCTTTTACAGCTGCATGGCTCAAACCTACAGCTGAAAGTAATAAACCTATAATAGTCACAACTTTATAAAAAATTAAAGGAAAACCTTCAGGAAATCCACTAGGCCAAATCACCATCATACTAGGAACAAGAACAGACCAATAAAGAAGAGCAATTGTTCTTTTTTTCCCGCTAAGAACTTGCCAAAATTTCATTAACATAAGTACCTCGATTTTTATCGACTTTTGTATTTCCATTTTGTGTAATTATACTCAGTTTTCATAGTCATTGGAAATAATTTAAAAATTTCTTTAATTTTATCAGCTGATAAACCAGCTTCTTGAGCATTAAAAAGCGTATCGTGAAGTCTAGATAGTTGTTGTTCTGTGTGATCTTCAGGTGGTCCTTGATCTGTTGTCCCCATAGATCTATCTGGAGTACCTTCTTTAATACTTATTTTTAAAATTGAATCAGCGACAGCTTGCACGTTCATCGACATTCTTCCGTTATTTCAGAATCTTCAAAATGTGGGTAATCAGGGCTTTTAAATCTACCACCCCATTTTAACCCTACATCTTCACCTATTTTTCCAGCTTGCATATAATCAGGTTGATTATCTTTATTAACATCAACTTTGATATCCCAAGTTGCTTTTCCATCTTTCGTAATAACTATATCAAAAGCTCTTGACTTGTCATTTGAAATATTTCCATCATCTAAGTCAACAATATGTCTCGATGCAAGTGTCCAAGTAACTTTGTTTTTAGCTTCAGAAGCAGTAATTGGAGCAAGTCCTGCCATTTTTCTAAGAACATTTATTTCTTCTAGGGATTGACGTCCTTGAGAATATAATGCTTGTTGCTCTTTCACTGACCTTGCTGTACATGTGACAATAAAAGATATCTTTGCAGCATCCATTTTCGCTTTAAAAAGCGCAAATTTCTTCTGCATTGACAACGTTAAATCTTCTATTTTTCTTGATGCCATAGTTATTCTTCCTGATAAGACTCAAGATCTGTACCTTCTGTTTTCTCAAACATTTTTTTAATCTTATTACCATTTGCTTTAGGATTAAGATTTTCTATAGTTCCTAAAGCATCTTCCCAATATATCCCATGTTTATCAATCAAAGCTTTAAGTTCACTAACAAGCTTGTCATAGTCTGTAGAATTTCTTGTTTTTACAAGTTTTTTTATTTCTTCTCGATTCAAAGCAATAATTTCGCTTGCAACTTTCTTAATGTTATTGTTTAAGACAGATGCAGTTTTAATTTGTGCTTTTTTCATAAAATGTTTTTGTACTGAAGCTTTAATTTCGATTGTCGTTTGACCAGGAAAGAAATTTTCACGAATAATTTCGCATGCTTCTTTTAAACAATCAATAGTTTCTTTGTTTTCGTTTGTAGCAAGAATTTTAGCAGTATTCACAGTTTCAACAACATGTGAACCAGTAAAATCTTTTGAAAGAGAAATTATTTCATCGCCAACATTCTTACTCAGATGTTTGAAATACATCATTTTTAAATTTTCAGCGTTTGGTAAACCAATTTCAATTCTTCTATCAAAACGACAAGGTCTTGAAGATAAAGCAGAATCAAGCATCTCGATTTTGTTCGTAGAAGCCATAACTACAAGTGGTTCACCAAATTTTCTCATACCATCAAGATTTGTAAGAAGATCACCAAGTTGATTCGATGCTGTAAAATTATCTCTGTTTCCACTCATAAAATCTATATCTTCAAAAGCTAGAACTGTTGGTCCAAGATAAGCAAGAAACTCGAATAATTTGCTTACAGCCATATATCTAAAGGATTCAGCTGTGACATAAATTCTACTTACGTTTTTCTTATCAAGATCATTGAAAACAGCTTTGACAATTGATGTCTTACCTGTTCCAGGAGGCCCATACATAACAAGTCCTCTCTTATTTACTCCTGAAGCAGCAAATTTTGAATTTCCTAGAAAATCAGAAGTATTTAAACGAATATCTTTTTTTGCTTTTTCAGAAAGAACTACATCGTCCCAAGATACTTTAGGAACATCTTTAAAAAACATAGTTTCTTTCTCAGAATACAAACATTTTCCTCTATACTGGTTTTTCTTAACCATATCCATTTCAAAATTATCAATCCATTGTTTTGCTTCTTCACGTGATTGAGCAAAACAATTTACATTGAAACTTCCATATTGCATATAAGCAGTTATAATTTTGTTATCATAAACAGCTGAAATATTTTCAATTGCAGGCATTGTCTCATACACATCAATTTGCAAATCGTCAACAGCAGGTTTTTTTCCAAAATCTACGCTTGTAGCAATTTTTGGAGCTTGCTCTTTTATCAAATTTGTTAATGTATACTTTGCTATTGGAACTAGTAAACCATCATATGCTCGTGATACTGCTGTGAGTCCAAGAATCATAAGTCAAACTCCTATTTTAGTTAATTTATTTACGGCGCAGATATAACATCATGTCTATCAAGTTTTTCTTCAACAGGTTTTTTCTTTAACTTCAAATTTGTTATATGATGTTCTTCAATTGGAAAAGCTTTTATTCTTTTTAAAACATCTATTACTTTCTGTTCACTTTTAGCATCGGATCTAATTTCAAGTTCAAGTAAATTTTTACCTTTAAATGTTGGAAATTCTTCATCATTTATATCGTAAACTCTTAACTCGACAACAAGTTTGCTTAAATGACGTTTTAATTCATCAAGTTTTGATTCGTCAATTCCCCAAGAACCAAGATCTTTAGGATATTTTGTCGAACCTAAATGAATACTAGGATCGATAGATGCAGCTGTTTTTAAAAGAATATCAGCCATTTCTTTTGAATTCATATTTTCTCCCGTGTGTGCACAATAAAAAACTTTTATTCAATACATAAAAGTTTAGTATGTAAAATATTTCGAAATAAAAACTATAGAAAAAATCTATCTTAAATTAAGAACTTGCTTCTAACTCATCTAAGATTTTTTTAAGATCATATTTTGGTTTTAGTTTATATTTATGATGTGTTTCGTCATATTCTAGAAGAGGATGTGGTGATTTTGTATCGACAAACATTTTTATAAAATCTTCACCACCTCGAAGCAAGTCATCTTTGCTTATTGTTTTTGCGGGATTTTTGATATGATATTTGCCGACTTGACCAAAGTCAGGTAATTCTATAGTGGGTTTATCATCGCTTGTCAAGTCTTTAAGAATTTCTTTTTTTTCTTTTGGCTCAAGAAACTCAAAATATAGATCAGCGCCACCTTTCTCTTTTAAAAGAACATGTGGCATTGCTTCTTTAAGAATTTCATCGACAATTTTATGCAACTTTAAATTCACGTTATTCTCCCATTTAATAAAGAATAACGTGAGAATAAAAACATTATAAAACTTGAAATTCTTCTACTTGAACATGTACTGGTTGCAAACAATTTACTTTTTCCCAACACTCAAATGAGCAAAATCCATCATCAGCGTCAGTATCTTCAACGTGATATGTTTTATTACAATTAGAATTTGAGCATTTTGATTCAGCCATGTTTACTCCTTGTTAAAGTTTGTATTTCAACCGCATCCTGAATAATCAGCACAATCAATGCACTTGAAACATCCAGCTTGCATTACTACTCTTCCACCACATTGCGGACATTTTAAACCTTTTAATTCAATACCATCGCTTAATGTTTGTGACAAAAACTTTCTAACAGCTGTTAATAATGTAGAAATATTGTCTCCATCAATTCCCATAAGAGAAACAAGAATATCTTCTCTTGGAATATTATGTCGTAAACACAACGATATCATTCTGCCAAGTCTATTGTGAGGATAATCAATATTTGCTTTACCAACTGTCTCTTTTACAATTTCATCAGAGATACCACAAGATAAAGCAAGTTTAGCTAAATTACGTGATGCTTTGTTACAAACTTTAAGTTCTTCGCCACCATATTGAGAATTAGTATAAATCCAAATACAAATAGGAAACTCTTTACGAGAATCATCAGGCAAATAAGAGAAATGTAAATAGAACTTCTTGCCTTCTCTCTTAATTATATGAGTATCTCCATTTATAAAAACATCAGGAAGTTTAATATCTTTTGCAATAATTTCTCGTTTTTCAGCTTTACCTATATCTGATAAAACAGATTCCATAGAGCCTTCTCTATAAGTAGTAAAACCATTAAGACCCAATTTCCAAGCTTTTAAATAAAGTTGTTTAAAGTCTTCAAACGGATATTCATTTGGAAGATTTGCTGTTTTGCTAGTGCTTTGATTATTATAAAACTGAACTACAGCTTGAATTGCAAGATGGTCATCAATATTCAAATCTTTAGTAGTAATTAAATATTTAGAATGATCTTGTTCTGGAAAATTATCAAGTAACCATTGGTAACCATAATCTCTAACAATATTTATTTTACACAAACCTCGGTTATGAGGTTCATAGTAATATTCATAGTCACCAAATCTCCCTCTCCAATATTCATAATCTTTTTCTTTATAATGTTTAAGAATTTGTTTAACATTATCTTGACTCAAATCTTCTGGCCATGTTTGACAAACAACTTTCCTCTCATACTCAATTAAATAAACAGGCTCAATTCCATTACTTGTAACATCAGATAAAATCGAACTATTACCAAGAGGTGGTACTGTTGTTGTTTTTGCATTTCTTGCACCATATTTTTTTAACAATTCGCGTGTTTCATCTGTTATTCTAGAAGAATTAAAAAATTCTGTTGCTTCAAATTGTTCTTTTATATATGCTCCAAAAACACCCTTTTCTTTTGCAAGTAATGCTGATGTTTGCCAAGTAAGGTTTTCTTTCAATTGACAGATTTTTTTTGCAAATTCTACAGCTTCTTTACTGTTGTAAGGGATTCTTAACATCATCAACGCTGAACCAAGTCCATTAATACCCATACCTATTTGACGTAGATTGTCTATAACCCATTGATAACTTGGAAGTGGTGCATAAGTCAAATCATTAACGTTGTCTAACATTCTTGTAAAAATTCTAATATCTTCAATATACTCGTCAAAATCAAAATAAGTAGTTCCATCAGTTTTAATTCTGACATATTGTGTTAAATTCAAAGAACCAAGGAGACAAACAGTCCCTATACTTGCAATACCAGGAACTTCCCCACAATTATTAACACATATTCCACTACTTCTTAAGAATTTATCGTCATTCCAAGAAGTAAGAACGATATAATTGTGATTGTCATCAACGGTTATATTGTAAACGTCTTCGTAACCATGAAACTCTACTTTCTTGACTTTATGATTGAAAAATGCTTCTGTTTCAAGTAAATTAGAAAATTCAGTATAATTGCTACAATTAAATTCTTTTTGTCTAAATTTTTGCGGATATGGTAAGTTATTTGATTTACAAAATCCAAATAATTCTTGTCTTTTAGGTTTTCTTCCTATGCTTCTAGTAAAACCTACAAAATGCGATAAAAGCTCTTTTGATGTTATTTCATATGCTCTACCATTTTTTAAGCCTGATGTAGCTTTACTCATATTTTCACGATATTTCTGCTTATCTCGTAATCTATACATAGGATTGTTTTTACCAGATATATCGTGAAAACTTTGATGTTCTTGCTTTGTACACTTGACAAGGAACTCAGGTCTATCATCTAAAGAATTAAAATTACTATGATGAATTCTATCGTCTTTAGTTATCTCTATATCTGGATTAAAAAATTCAAATATTAATCTGTATTGTCTTCTACTTAATCTTAAACCATTTGAGCGTTTTTTGTTTGAAGTATAAGAAATTTGACGATAACCATTACTTTCATGTGAATTAAAAGGAAGAAGACTTTCTCCTGGTTTTAAGTTTTTTAACTCGACATCACCCTTATATCTTGTAGGTATTTTATGGTCGGGTGTTGCAATAAAAACTGAATCATCATCGAGTGTAAGCTTCCAAACTTCTCTTTGTTCACCAGTAATTCTTGGGTTTCTACCCATCTTAATTTCAACTTTATCTGTGAGTTTATTTCTTGAATAAACTGGTAAATCTTTTCCTTCTTGCGCCAATTGCTTGATTGACACGCCATTTCTGCCATCAGCTGTAGCAATAATTGAACTACCTATTATGCAAGGGTTTGTCGCTGTTACTCGACCAAGATAAGCAATAGGATTGTTCCTCATCATATTGTCAGCAAATAAAACACCAGGTTCAGCTCTATCATAACACGATAGCATTATCAAGTCGTAAAGTTCTCTTGCTTTTATTCTCTTGAAAACTTTTCCATTAAAACTTTGTTCAAAAAAATCATCATTCTCTACAGCTTTCAAGAAATCATCAGTTAAAACAACAGAAATATTGAATTTTGTAAGTTCACCAGAAGTTTGTTTTGCTCTAACAAATTCTTCACAGTCAGGATGTGTAACGCTTAAAGCAGCAAGCATTGCTCCTTTTCGTATTGCATTTTTTATAACTGTTTTTGCTTCTTGAAATTTATCGTCGCCTAAATAATTTTTGATTTTATCTACATAACCATCAGCATCACCTTGAACAATACATTGCGAAACGGCATCCCATATTTTCATATAAGCAACAACGCCAGGGTGCTTGATACCAGTTCCTTTTATAATAGAACTTCGAGGCCTAATAAAATCAAAACTTAATCCGTAACCACCTTCTGATGCAAGTGTTTTTGCTTGCTCTACAATAGTCAAAAATATGTTTATTAAATCATCAGGGGTATCATCAGTTTCATATTCAATTGGAAACTTGATTAAGCCATTGTCAGTTTCACGCTTGTATGAGACTTTAGCATTACTAATGGGAGCAGCAACAAAACAATTTAACAATGTTGCTTTCTCGAAAATTGTACCTACGTTAGCAGTTATTCTACCACCAGTTGTACATTTAAGACCTACAGGTTCGTTTTCAATAGTACGAACTAAAGTGTTAAAAAACTTATCTACCCAATCTTCAGGTTTTTTTTCAACAGAAGCAAGTGCTTGAGCAACTCTAAAAAAAGTTTCTTTAGGTGTTTCATTGTTATATCTGTATTTTGATGTCCAGATTTCTCTAGCAAGTTCAGTTTTGAACATGATTAGTTTTTCCTTAGCGTTAATAGCGTTCAAATTCTTTTATGTGAGTGGAGAGTAATTCCGAAGTAAAAATTAATGCTTGAAGCTCTTTGTTAGTGAACTTAAATCGTTCTACTTTTTCATTAGAACCTTCAATGATATTTCCAATATGTTCTAATGCATTAATGAAATCTTGTTTTTTTTCTAAAAGTTTGTCATTCATGATAAAGATTCTTCGTGTATGTTTAATATATCTTTATGCTCATAACCACAGTTTAAACAAATAGAGACTTTCAATACTTTTTGAAAGTCTCCTTCAACATTTTTTGTATCGACTTTAATTTTTGAAGAACCGCATTTTGCACATGTTTTCATTTTTTAATCTCCTTTAATATTTCTATAAAAAGGAGCAATAAAAACACTAAAAAAACAAGTCTTTTGTTTATCAAAAGTAATAAGAAAAGAGAACTACGTTATGTCTGGAAGTGAATATTAGAAGCTAAAAGAAGATTAATCTACATCAATTCCTTGCTCAACAAGTTTTTTTGCAGCTAAAAATTCTTGCGGATTATAACCTTTGAGTTTCTCTAACCAATTCTCGTTATCTGGCAGTTTTTGCATTATTGTATATAATTCATCAAAACTAATAGGCATAAAACTATTGTTATCTACACCTACGTCATAAGATTTTCCCAAAGATGCTAATTCACCATGTGAGTGTCCATAACAATGCCAAGAATTAAAATGTGATTTTTCCCAAACGCGCATTGCAAAATGACAAAGAACTATAGTAGTTTTTTCTATTACAATAGTTTTCATCTTATGAACACTACTAAATCCTGTTAAATCACCTTTGTCGTGATTCCCTTCAATCAGAATAATGTTCCCGTTTAATCTTCTTAAATAGAACAAATGGTTCTTAAAGGAAAAATCTCCAAGATGATAGACTGTGTCTGTCCTACCCACAACAGAATTCCAATTTTTTATTATTGTCTCGTCCATTTCATCAACAGAAGCAAAAGGACGATTACAATATCTAATTATATTGTCATGACCAAGATGCGTATCAGCTGTAAAAAAAAACATAAAACCTCACAAAATTTATTTTAAAGCGCTTTTATTGTCTATTAGAACTTTATTATACAAGAATTCACCTAAAACTTCTTCAGCTATACGAGGTCGTCTTTTAAAATCTGAAATTGTTTTTATTCCTTCTTCAAATAACTTACGTACTCTTACACCACCAATACCTTTTAAAAGACAAAGTTCTGTTTGCTCGTTTGTTATTTCATATTCAATTCTTAATTGTAATCTATTCCAAAATTCAAACTTGTTCCAGTGCGAATACATTTTATCGATCATTTCTAGAGCTGAACACATTCTTTCTGAATCAAATTTCACTTGTCTTTTTTGATGTTCAGCAATTTCCTCTGAAAAGGAAAGACACCCGTGAAATAAAACACCAATTGATGCACAAGCTTCTGATATAACTAAATTCCTGTTTCGACATGATGTGACAAATCCTTTAACAAGATCTTGCATATCACGTCCAGCAAAATTGTCGCTATTATCAGGAATATTTGATAATGCCCAACTTATCGAATAGTCATCAAGTCTATCTTCAGCAAACAATCTATTAAAATTAAAATACCATCCAGCAATAGTATATGGGCTATAGTATAGATAAGCAGCAACTTTCCCGAGTTTAGTTACACTATATTTATTTGCTATTTTCTCTATAACTTTTATTTTTTCAAGTTTTGTAAGAAGTTCTTCAGCATCAACTCGATCCAAATAATTAGACTGAAAAGCAGCAAGACTTCTATTATACCACTCCATTAAAGTAGTAATATCATAAACTTCACCTTCAGAAATTTCTGAAATTATGTGAAAAGCAAGCACGTTTGGGTCATTCATTGTAGACATAATGGGTGGAATATTTTGACACCAATTTTTATACCGCGTAAATTTTGTTTGCGGGAGAAGCACATGAGCATCGCCTCTTGGGTCTAGACCAACACGCCCAGCTCTTCCAACCATTTGTTTTATGTCTAAAGGTTCAACTTCACTAATACCTCTATGCACTCCAACTACAATACATCTTCTTGCAGGCAAATTTATTCCCCAGGCAAGTGTAGATGTTGCAACTATAATTCTTACACCATCTTTTTCTTTAAAAGCATTAGGGATTCTAACTCTATCTTCAAGAGTGAGTTCTGAACTGTGAAGTTCTACTTTCTCATTCATTTGTTTGAGTTTATTAAAAATGACTTTGCCCATATTTTTTGAATGGACAAATACGATAAATTTATCTTCTTTAAATTGTTGCGTAATTTCTACAGCTCTATTTACTTTATTTGTTTCAACAGCTTGATATTTTCCATAATCATCATATTGCTCATAATGAACATCTAAGATACAAGGTCTATAGTTAGAATTTATAAGTTCTGATTTTTTTCCGTTTAAACTAGAAAGCCATCTTGAAAGTTCATCGACATTTTGCATTGTTGCTGATAAAAAAACAATTCTACAAGAAGGGTTTTGTTTTGTAAAACGCATTATAGCACTTTCAGCTTTATCGCCTCTACCTTTAATACATAAAAGATGTGCTTCATCTTGAACTATAGTTCCCGCTTCTAAAAGCCAGCTATTCGACTCAATTGTTATACGACGTGTTCTGCTGTCTAACATCTCTGTCGTCATAATTATTATATGTGCATCATTAAGCTCTTTCACTCTTTCTTCAGTTAATTGGTAGTCACCTGTTACAATACTTATGTTTAGTTTACTCCAATCATGTTTTGGATCAGTCCAGTCTTGGTATTTTTCTTGAGAAACAGCTTTTAAAGGTGATAGAAAAATAGCTTTTCTACCGTTCGCAATAGAATCAGACATAAACATTTCTGCAACAGTTGTTTTTCCTGCTGAAGTAGATGCTGCAACTACACAATTTACATCCTTATTGTAATATTCAAAAACTTCAGATTGTACTGGATTAAAATTTTCAAACTTAAATTTCATGTGCGGAAAACTTGAAGTTTTTACTATTTCAATTTGTTTAATTGGTGCTACTGGTGCTTCAACTTCTTTTTTGGGTTGTTCTTTTTTTACTTGAGGCATTTCAAATTCAAGTTCAAGTTGAGGTTCGTCTTCAATTCCTTGACCATAAATCTCTACATCTCTTACTTCACGAACACCTTTACATCCTGTTTTGAAAAAATTAGAGCACCCGTAAAACTCACCTTTTCTACCAGAACGTTTTTGCATTAATGCATCACATTCAGGACAACGAACAATTTCATTTTGTGGTTCAGAAGTTAAAGCTGTTTTTGAATGAAATTCACCAAACAAATTCATTGTAGATTTGCAAGTAGGATATGAAAGACAACCATAAAATTGTCCCTTTGTACCTTCTCTTAAAACCATTGCACTATTGCATGTCTTACATATTTCTATTTTTTTGACTTCTTGTTTAAGTTCATCAAGTTTTTCTTTAAGACGTTCTCTCCAATTTGTCATTCTATGAGTTCTTTTTGCTTTGTCAATTGTTTTTTGACTTATAAAATCAACAAGAACACATCTTATAGCATCTTCACCAATAAGTCTTGAAGAATTCACAAATTTATCTATTGACGAATAAATTCGAATATTGATAGTAGGTTTTTCTGTTGGTATCTCGTATATAAGTTCATTTGCATTTTGTTGTTCAAAAACAGTTGGGACTTTTGATGAGTATGAAGCAAGAAAACTTTCAAAATCTTTTATTGAAATTGACACAAATTCAGACATAATATATCTCTCCTTAAGATGTTATTATATCTTAAGACCTAAACAATAATGCCAACTATAAAGCTCGAATTATAAAAACAAAAAACGGGTTTAGAATTAAACCCGTTGTCTTTGTAACTTTAGCAAAAAGTTATTATTTTTGTTGATCTTTTTTTTCTTTCTCGAGCGTGCCTTGCGTACCAAAAGTGTTATATAATCTACGTTCAGTAGTCAAAAGACGTTTGAATGCAGGAATACCATTGACAACACCAAAGTTTAAAATCTCTTTTAAAAGTTTTACAGCTGGATATCTATCAACAGCAGTATATCTCGTCAAAATTCTTTTAAGATCCATAATTGTTTGTGCAACGTCTTTAGGAACAACCTGTTCGTCTTTTTTTCCTTGTTCGAGAGTAAGTAAAATTGCATTTCTTGCTTTTTTCAATCTTGGATTATCAAAAAGCGGATTTAGTTTTGCAAAAATTTTATCATTACCCTTAGGTTGTAAAAACTTCCTAATGAATGTTACATAAGCTTGAATTTCTTTTCCTATTCTCTTCTTTTCTTTATCATCAATAAGAATTTCATCTTTTGGATCTTGTTCAGGATTCTCAACTTCAGCTACAAGTTGTCTTGCAGTTTTTTTGATTTCATTCGCAAACAAAAATAAATCATTCATGTATTATCTCCTTTGAAATTTTCTCATATTCAATTAAAATTTTTTCTTGAATTGTTTTTCTAAACTCTGTATTAAGCGGATGTACTAAATCCTTAAATTTTTCTCCAGATCGTTTAGAAGGCATTGCTACAAAAATACCTTTTACTCCATCTAAAACCTTAATCCCGTGAATGACAAGCATGTCGTCAAAAGTTATGCTTACAAAAGCTTTGACTTTTTTGTCGTTAGAAGGAGAGACACGTACTTCAGTTATTTCCATAACCAAGAGTGTTTAAATAAATACTTTAGAAAACTAAATGCTAAAACCTGTAATAAGAGTTTCGCCCGTATGTTTATTAATACGATACTCTCGTTTATAGATAGGTAATGAGAAAAGCTTTGAACCTCGTTCTGTGAGATAAATAACTTCTTGATTACTTGAACCTTTCCATTGAGATTCACATTTTTTGTCAATGTCAAAAGGTCCTGAACAAAGAAAGTCGATAGAAGATAAAATCTCTTTATATTTTGACGAAATTATGTCATACGAATAACCTGAACATAAAAAAATATCTTTGTATGCAAAAACTCTTTTTGTTAGCTCTAAAACAGAATCAAATTGATCTAAAGGCTCTCCACCAGTAATTGTCAAACTAAGATCTGATTTTATGATTTGTGATGCAAGAGAGTCAATATCTTGAAGATATCCAGCAGAAAAATCCCAAGTGTCAATATTTATGCAGTTTTTGCAATGAATACTACAGCCCTGTACCCATACAGTAAAACGTTCACCAGGACCTTGGACTTTACTTTTCTCAATAATATGATTTAATCTTAAATTCATTTACTCTAAAAAACTATCAACTATTTTTATTATCTCTTCAAGTAATTCTTTTTTCTTCATTGTTTTTGTAAAATCTTTTTCAGAAGTTTTTGTTCCTGGCAAGACAGATTTTACAACTTCATAATTACTTTTCTTTTTCCAAACATCAAGAGTCATTGAGCTATTTGATAAAGAAAAACATGGTTCTTCAATATGGCTAGATTTAGAAGACAAAATTTGTTCAGCAATAAAAGATTCAAAATCAGAATCATTCATTGCATGAAGTTCTTCTGCGATTTTCTTTATGTTTTTTTTCATATTTTTTCAACTTTACTTAAAGGCACTTCATCCATAACAGAAATTACATTTGATTGAACATGTGCTTCAACATTAGTTAAAGTCTGATCTGGTAAAATTACATCAAACAAAACTTTAATTCTATCTTCTGTTCTGTCAGGTATGATTTCTTTAACGACTCCCTCAGAATTCATAGCCAATGCACCATAAGTTTCTATTAATCTAACCCTATCATTAACTGCTATTTCTATATCATAAACATAATCTGTTGAATCTATATTTAAACAAACAGGTTGGTCGAGGACAGTAAATTGAATTGTGCCTCGACCATCAGACTCAATGACAAGTTTAGCAGAATTTACGAGTATAGAAATTGGGTCGTTTAAAAGAACATTCATCTCCTTGAACCAGGTCTTCTTTCACCATCAGCAATGCTCAGGTTCTTTTCTTTCTGACCACCAATAACACCCATATTGTAAGTGAAAACCATATTCACAGTTTCAACAATATGTCCAGGTGTTAACGGTACACTCGTTAAGCGTCCACCCTGATCATTAATTTCATACAGATCTTTTGGTGTTGCTACTCCTGCATCAAACATGATTTTTTGTTTAATACCCATTTTATTCCTCCTTAAAGTTTTTTTGTCAAGACTTTAAAAGAGGATATAGATAAAAACTATAGAAAATTACTTTCTTTTGTAACTAAATCTATAAGAACTTTCATATTTCCTGTTTTTATATTTTTCAAAAACCTTTTTTCTTTTTCTAAACGCTCTTCTGATTTTAACCAAATCTTATCTAAAATAAGAAAATCACTATGTTTTAAAAAAGAAACCATTCCAATATTTGTACAATCATGTTCTATGACATAGCATAAAAGTTTTGCATTGTCTTTTTTACATTCATAAAACAAATGTTTTTTAGAGACAAAAAACTCTTGATTACAAAATTTAAAAGACTTAATTCCCGTACCATTGATCTTCACTTCTTCATTAGATAATTTTTTTGAAACATCAATTGCTTGCATTATAAAAAAGTTGTAAATGTTTCTATTAAATTCTATTTCGTTAGAAATCTTGATTAGACGCATACTTTCTAAAACAGAACTGCAATGAGTGCAAGAACATAAATGTGTTAGAACAAGATGTTTTTGATACTGAGGCATATAGTCTAATTGTTTTTCTTTGTTCTCAGAATCAACAATTAACATTTCTAAATATGGTTTTGTTATATGTTTATGCTCAAAAATATTCGAAATTAACTCAGATTTACTTGCACATACTGGACAAACAAAAACAAATGTTTGTTTATCCTCAAACCAAAAATTATCATCGACATTGTATATAGATAAAGGTAAATCACATTGTTTGCATTTCATCTTTACCCCGAATACCATATTTTTTACTGAGAGAATCTTTTACATTTTTTGCTTCACTCGTTGTTGTTTTTTGAAATTCAATCAATGAAACAGGTCTTCTTTCTTTGGGTCTTGTATGACTCGAACCACAACCTTGATTATGATACTTTATTGCTTTTTCTATGTTTGATGTTGCGCCAACATAAAATGTCTCATCTTTGCATTTTAAGACAAAAACAAAAAAATCATTTTCATTATTGTTTTCTTCTTTAGTTTGTTGTTGTAAAGTAAAAGTATTTAAAACAGATTCAACAGGTGTTCCTTTTTCTGTTTCTAATTCAGATTCAAGCTCTGATATTTCTGGATTATAAACAGTCGATTGCAAAGTAGTTTTTGACATATCTTGTTTGTCTGTTGATTCAAAAGTGCTATTATATAGTTTTAATTCTACATCAGTTTCTAAAGAAGATAACTCAGTTTCTGAGATATCTTGCGTTTTACTGTCTGTCATTTCTGGCATAGTTTCATTGACGAAAGAAGATGTAATAGATGGAACTGGCTCAAATACTACTGTTTGTGTTTGATCTATTACCATCTTACTAAGATCACTTTGAATTCTTAAAACTTTCGCACACTTCGAACAAATAAAAGTATTGTTATTCACTTTAAGAATAGAGTTACCTATATCGTTTTGCTTGTATGCTTCTTGACATCCCCTTGTACAATAAACATATTTCTTTATTTGATCACCGTCTCTATAAAAATATTTTCTCATAATTTAATTAATGTGGAAACTGAATTCCAAGCTTTCTGTTTAAGAAGTAATGCGCTCCCCCAAAATAAAGACTCAAGATGATTTGAGATTCTTTCTAAATTATCTTTACCTTTTGATTGCCTTTCATAATCTATAAAATTAACAATAGAATTGAACCATGCCCAAGCAGAATCTGTTGATGATGGGAATGTAGTAATTTCTTTTTCGTATTGTGTTTTTATTTTTTCAAAAGTGTTTTTAGTTCTTGTAGAATCAAAACTATAATTTTCAAAACTATTCGAAAGAAATAAATCTACTTTTTTTGTATTAAACTTTGATTTATATAAATTGCACACTGCATCTTCAAATTTTTCATAAAAAACTTCTGATAATTTGAAGATCTTCGAAGCTTCATCTATTCTTGTTTTAACGTTCCCTACATGACGCATTTGAATCCCCTGTTCAACTCTTTTTCCGAAAGAAATATTTAATGCTGTCTCAGTTTTTGAACGTAAGGGAAAAAAATACGCTCTAATTGCACCTCTTCCATCATGGGCATTTGAAAATAAAATGAATTTTTGAATCGTGTCATTTGAAGGAAGCAAAATATCTTTGTTTAATTTTAAAAGCAACCAAATTTTTTCGCCTTTGCCTATATAACCAGCAGCATAAAATGTAGCATCACCTCGTTGAACTATATGATCTAGAAACGAAAAAACTTGTGTATTTTGAATACTTTTATAT
>Ga0116157_10000886_pt1 | contig 30422 bp, 22 predicted proteins | sample AD_UKC048_MetaG_FD_89882 | JGI IMG/M metagenome (GOLD analysis project Ga0116157, IMG submission 89882) | Active sludge microbial communities of municipal wastewater-treating anaerobic digesters from USA - AD_UKC048_MetaG | ecosystem: Engineered > Bioreactor > Anaerobic > Digestate | place: USA... | reverse complement strand
TACTCTGGCCAAACTCAGCTTCTCGATTTAATGCGCCAATGGCAGTTCCACTACGCAAAACCTGCTTGCTCATTACAAATTCTTTTTTTTCAGTCTGTAAAACTGTGAAAGTTTTACAATCCTAATTGCAAAAGCATAGCTTTTTATTTTCAACAAATTTTCTTTCATTAGGTAAAATTTAAAACCAAAATAGTGCGAAATCTTGAATCAAAATTTCATTTTTCATTTTTCATTTTTCATTTTTCATTTTTCATTTTTCATTTAAACAGAGTCTCGTATCACCAGTTCCGGCTTAAAAATCCTGGTTTGGAGCTTGAAGTCTTCTTCTGAAGACTCGATGTTTTCGAGCAAAATGCGGGCCGTCTCCTGTCCCATTTCATAAGATTGTTGACTAATCGTGGTAAGCGGAGGTTCAAGCAAAGGGCCTACGGCCAGATTTGTAAAACCAATCAACGCCAATTCTTGAGGGATTTTGATGTCCAGTTCGCGGGCTGCCTTTAGTACACCCAATGCCACGTAGTCGCTCACGGCAAAAATAGCATCGGGTCGTGGCAACAAACGCAGTAAATTCAGCGCCGTTTGATAACTGTCTTCCATCCGAAAAGTAGTATGCACCAAATATTCAGGACGAAGCTCCAATTGTGCATCACGCAAGGCCGCTTTAAACCCCTGCAAACGGAGTCGCGAAAGTTTGAGCGTAGCAGGGCCAGCAATGTGTGCAAGGCGCTGGCGACCACTTTTAATTAAAAAGGCTCCTGCTTTATACCCGCCGTCGAAATTGTCATTGATGATTTTGTGTCCGTATACCTTATCATGCGCACGGTCGAACATGGCCAGAGGAATGTCCAACTCCTTGAGCATATTGAGGTGGCGAAAATCTTCGGTGGAACTGCCAATTGATATGGCCACTCCATCTACGCGGGCGCCGATCAACTGATCAATGATCTTCACTTCCCGCTCATAGATGTTTTGCGATTGAAAAATCATCACATTGTAGCCTTGCTCATAAGCCACATTCTCCAGTCCATTGATGATTTCTGAAAAAAACTGATTGTCGATTTCAGGTACCACCAGCCCAATGGTGTGGGTGCGTTTGGTCAACAACCCAATGGCGTGTGAATTGGGTCGGTAGTTTAGTTTTTCCGCCAGTTCCAGGACTTTGCGTTTGGTCTCTGGATTCACGTCATAACGATCGTGTAAGGCCCGCGATACCGTGGCGACCGAGATGTTGAGCATCCGGGCAATGTCTTTGATGCTGACTTGCGGCATGGCTTGGCTTTTAATAATGATACAATATTACTGAAATTCGGAAAACCGGAAAGGCTTTTATATCCTGCTACCTACTACTCCGTAAACGTTTACATACATTTTTGGAACATTTCAGGCCCCAACACCAAAACAAATACCACAGTTTGACCTAATTTCGAGTATTCTTCATGCAAATGGGAAATTTTCCAAATAAGCTTCGGAATACCAAAATCGTCTACATCATGGCTGCACAAAATCTCCACATCGACACATTGTTCAAGCGGACCCTGGAACAAGGCGACTCGGCCAGTTTTGAAGCCCTGTTCAAAAGCCAATACCAAACCCTCTGTTGCTTCGCTACCCGCTACCTCAATAGCCCGGAAGCCGCCGAGGAAGCGGTATCCGAAGTCTTTTACAAAATTTGGAAAAACCGCAGTCAAATCAACATCAAAACCTCCGCAAAATATTACCTCTATGCCAGCGTGCGCAATATGGCGATTGATATGCGACGGCAGAACAAAAGCCAATTGCATACCTCCGATGATTGCCTCAACGAGCAGGCACATGCTGGTCCTGATGCGGCTGAAACCCTCATCGGGAACGAAACTCAGCAAAAGATAGATTCTGCCATCCGGCGACTTCCGCCACAGTGTCGCACCGTTTTTCAACTCAGCCGCCTTGAGGGCCTCAAATACCAGGAAATCGCCATCCAAATGGGCATTTCCATCAAAACGGTGGAAACCCAAATGACCAGAGCGCTTAAACAACTTAGGGTAGAAGTGTTGTAATTTTTGAAGAGACCAACCTTTTTCCAACCCAAACAAAAGAAAAAGCATGTGCCCAAGCTGATGAATATCATTGAAAGACAATTGTGCTAAAGCTAGATTATCGTGTATTTTAACATTGTCTCATCAGCTTTCTTCAATGGATGTAACCGTTTCAAATACAGAAAATCGCCCTCGTCTTACCAGCCTTACCCGATTGGTAATTGATTTGGTGTTGCCCTATCACCACTGGTTGCTGATTATTTTTATCGCCATGCTGCTTGAAACAGTGATGAGTCTTGCGGCCCCCTGGCTCTTAAAAATCATCATTGATCACGTCATCAGTCAACAGGAATTGCCCCGGGGATTAGCTTGGATAAACAACTGGTTGCCAGAAAAAAATGGCATCGAGTTAGCCGTAGTTTGTGGTTTTTCCCTGGTAGTTTTTACCATTATTGATGGTTTGGCTGGTTACGTCAATAATTACTTTACAGAAAGTGTAGCTCAATACCTAGCCAATGATTTGCGGGTCAAAACGTATAATCACTTGCAACATTTATCCCTGGCATATTATGACACCCACAAGGTGGGCGAATTGCTGAGTACCATCACCACTGATGTCAATACCATCCAGGACTATGTGGCCACCAACCTGCTGAGAATGCTCGTGGATGTCCTCACGATTACCGGCATTTTTGGGTTGATGCTTTATTTGAGGTGGGATTTTGCCCTTATCAGCATTGGGATGGCCCCCTTTTTGTTGTTGTTTGTCATCCGGTTCAAGCGCGCAGTAAAAAAGGCAACACATGAAGTGCGCAAAGACCAAGCTGAGTTGATCACCATCATGCAGCATGGGCTGGAATCAATCCGGGCGGTCAGCGTTTTTGGCCGACAGGAATTAGAAGAAGACCACTTGCAAAAAGTGAGTATGGATGCAGTGCAGGCGGCCCTCAAAGCTAGGCGGATCAAATCATTCATTTCACCCATTTTTGCGCTGGGCGTATCGATCTGTACAGCCGTTGTATTGTGGCGTGGCGCTCAATTGGTCATAGCCGAGGTAATGACCATCGGGGCGCTTACCGTTTTTTTATCCTACATGAGCAAATTCTTCAACCCGGTAATCGACCTGGGGAAAATGACGGTAAGTATTGCCCAGGCTACCGTTGCCCTGGAACGCATTCAACGGATCCTCAACGCAAATATGATTATCCCACAAAAACCTGATGCCATTGACCCCGGCCAACTGGCCGGGAATATAGTTTTTGACCGCGTGAGTTTTGCTTATCATCCCGATGTTCCTGTACTCAAAGACATCAATATCACCATTTGGTCAGGCCAGCGAATTGGGATTTGTGGTCCTACAGGCAGTGGAAAATCCACCCTGGCCTGCCTCATTCCTCGACTGTATGATCCTACTTCCGGAAGAATACTAATTGATGGTCAAGACATTACAGACTACACCCTAGAGGGACTCCGGAGGGAAATTGGTTTTGTATTGCAAGACACAATGCTTTTTTATGGAAGCATTCGCAATAATATCGCTTATGGCAAGCCAGATGCTACCGAGGCAGAAATCGTGGAAGCCGCACGACTGGCGAACGCAGACGAATTTATTTCCAAACTTCCTCAAGGGTATGCGACCATCATTGGTGAAAGAGGTGCCACCCTGTCGGGCGGTCAGCGTCAACGAATTGGTGTTGCCCGGGCGATCGTACGCAATGCTCCGATCCTGATTCTGGATGAGCCCACGGCTTCCCTGGATATGGAATCTGAAAAAATTGTATCCGATGCGCTTATGCGACTAATGAAAGGCCGAACAGTAATTACCATTTCACATCGATTAAATACCCTTCTAACAGCGGATAAAATATTGGTCATCAAAGATGGCCTAGTAGCCGAAGAAGGAACGCATCAAGCTTTATTGGCAAAGGGAGGTCTCTACACTGAACTCTACCGCGTATTTGACGCTGAGAAAAATTTCCCGGAAAAACCTGCTGACAAAGTTTAACATCCCTGCACCGCCTGCAACAATTCCATCCTGCCCCCTACCCCACATTTTGCAAAAATGTTCTTCACGTGCGTCCCGATCGTATTGATGCTCAAGAAGTGTTTTTCAGCGATTTGGCGATTGGTCAGACAGGCCAGCAGATCGGCAAGTACTTCCATTTCTTTGGTACTCAGCGGGTCGGCAAGTTTGGCATTGAATCGTTGTAAGTCATTGCTGGTCCGTGGATTGAGGCGGCTATAGGTGTGCAGCGCAATTTCTAGGGTGCGGAACAACTCATCCTCTTCAAATGGTTTGACCAGATAGGCCATCGGGTAGGTTTCTTTGGCCCGATCCAAGGTACTCCGGTCAGTAAATGAAGTAAGGTAAATGAAGGGCAGGTGGTATTTCTCCTGAATCATTTGCCCGATGGAAATTCCATCCGCCAGTCCGGCGCCAAGGTGCACGTCCAGAATCACCAGATCCGCTTGGCGCTGGGCCAGCTTATCGAGGGCCATGGTGGGGTTGTAAGCAATGCCACAAACCGAATAATCGAGGTTGTTCAAGGCTGCTTCCAGATCGTGGGCGATGAGGGGTTCATCTTCAACTATCAGAATCGAAAACTTGCTCATGCTGCAGGGCTTGCATTGTGGTGAAGGGGAAAAATCAAACTGGCCATCGCTCCTTTTTCGGCATTGTTGATCTGTAATGATCCGCCCAACTTCTGAGTGAATGCGTGGATCAAGGAAAAACCGATGGAGCGCGCGGCATTGGGTGCAAAATTAGGCGGAAATCCCACACCATTGTCTTCTACTTTGAGTTCCACTTGTTCGGCATTGCGGGTAAGGGAGATGCGTACTTCCCCTTTTTGTTCTGCGGGGAAAGCGTATTTGAGGGTATTGCTGATCAGTTCGTTCAAAATCAATCCCAAGGCAATCATGATGTCTACGTTGAATTTGAGGGGTTGGATTTGCGCCACGAGTTGCACCCGCTCCTGGTCAATGTTGTAGGTGTGGAATAGATTTTCAGCAAGTTTAAGGAAATAGTCTTCGGTTTCCACCGTGCTGAAGTCGTTGTTTTGGTACAAGGTTTGATGAATGAGAGCCATGGAGCGAACCCGATCACGTCCTTCTCGCATGACTTTCAGGGCTACGGGGTCTTGAACCCCACGCGCCTGTAAATTGAGCAGCGAAGAAATGACCTGCATGTTGTTTTTGACCCGGTGGTGGATCTCTTTGAGCAACAATTCCTTTTCTTGCAGGGAAGCTTCCACCGCTTGTTTTGCCAAAGACAACTGAATGTTCTGCTTGCGCTTGCGGCGATAAATCCAGACGGAGGACAACAACAAGAACAATAATCCTCCCGCCATCAGCGCAGTACGCAATTGCGTTTGTTTGAGGCGTTGAGCCTTCTGTTGGTTCAAATCGTGCAAGTGCCCAATCGATTTGTCTTTTTTGGCTACCTCCCACTGTGCTTCGTGGTTACTGAGGCTACTGGCTCTGGAAACCGGATCCAATTGTTGTTGTAAGGCGTGTACTTTATCCAGATAAACAATAGCTTGTTCGTAGTTTTTCTTTTTGCGTTCGTTGGCTGCCAGGGTTTGGTACAATTCCAACAGGTAATTGAGGTTTTCAGATTTTTTTGCCCAAACCATGTTTTCCATCAACAACTCATCTGAAGCAGCAACGGCGTCCTGACTACTCAGAATTGCCGCCTCCATCAACTCGGTCTGCATTTCATTGTAGCGCTGAAAGATGGGTAAATTTAAGGCTTTCGCCAATTTAAGGGAGGCCAGTGCTTTTTCGTTTTGTCCTAACATGTGCTGTGCCTCGGCCAGTGACTTCAAACAACGGGCTTGCATCGCTTGATGCCGCTGTGGTTTGGGCAAACTTTTGAAGGCTTCTAGGGCTTTTTCCAAAACCAGGATCGCTGCAGCTCCTTTTTTTTCAGCCAACAAGGTGGTTCCTTCGTAATACAAAAGTGTGGCTTTAGGAAATGGATTCGTGCTGGTTTGGAGCAATTTTTGGGCCTGCCGCAGGTATTTCCTGGCGCGTTGCGGGTTCTCATTGTCCAAAAAAACATGGGAAATTCGCAGGTAAACCAATATTTCTCGTTCTGGGGCAGGGTGTTTTTCCAACAATTCCAAGCTTTGATGGTAATGGTACAACGCCGAATCGGGTCGATTGATGTTGTTGAAACGCAGTCCCAACATCTGATAGAGTTTGTATTGCAACACTGGAAAATCGTGGCTTTTTGCTAAACTAAGCCCCAGATGTAGATATAACGCAACGCTATCCGGTTCTACTTTCCGGGTATAAATCTGGGCCATTTGAATGCAGGTCTCCACTTTTGCGCGGGGTTTGCCTGAGCGGAGACACCAGGAAGCAAATTTCCGATAGTGCTGCATGGCCAGGGTATTTTGTTTTTTGATCAAATAAATCCGCGCGATTCCTTCATCCGTATTGGCAGCCAAGCGTTCATTGCCTTCCCTGCTGGCAATCCTCCGTGCCTCATGCAAATAAAACAGCGAACTGTCCAATTGATCTGTCTGAAAATAAACCTTTCCTAAAACCAATAGAGACCCCGCATATTTGAGCCAATTTTGGTCTTTTTTGAATTTTTCACCCGCCACATTCAGCTGCGAAATCGCCGCTTGAGGCCTGCCCATTTCAAGGCTATCCAGCGCTGTGGTGAAAATGGGATCCATATTGCGCAACAGCTCTCCTCTGGATTGCGCTTGCAGCCACAGTAATCCGAACATGCAACCAATCAACATCAACAGTTTAGCCATAGCTGAGATAAATATTGATAAAATTAGTCCTTGTATCCATAATGAGAAAATTAAACTTAAACATATGCGTTAATTGTATTGTCTTCTCGCCTGAAAAATCTATCGATGCCACGGTAAACGCAAGATAAGGATTTTACATTTGTCTTCCGTTTGCTGCTCAAAAACTACCGTTAAATAATGGCAACTCATCAAAATATTGCTATTCACGGAGTTGAATGCTAGGTTTTTTGTAAAACTTTACTTACTTTTGACAAAGATTTATTTTCCCCTCTAGGCAACTGTACTTATTTATCGTTCAGGCTAATACAAATCGTATCTGTTCAGGGCTATTTGTTCCCGAAACCTTCAATTAACACACTGTAATCTAACCTTGAATCATAGTCCCCCATGAACAGGGAAGGCAAAGCGACAAACTATGAGAAGATTACTCGTAGCCGGCATTGCAATAGTATTGATTTTGCACTGTTCCCAGATTGTGTCGGCTCAAAACAAGTACCAAGGCTTTGGAGGGGCAAACCGCCCCTTTCATGCCGCATTTTTTCAAGCGCTCAAATGGCGTAGCATTGGTCCTTTCCAAGGCGGTCGTAGTGTTGTTGCTATTGGTCTACCTAACAATCCAATGGTATATTATTTTGGCTCAACTGGTGGTGGTCTTTGGAAAACCGAAGACGGGGGCTGGAGTTGGCAAAACACCTCCGATGGTTTTTTCCAAAGTGGCTCGGTTGGTGCCATTGCCATTGCTGCTTCAGACCCAAATGTACTTTATGTGGGTATGGGCGAACACGCCGTAAGGGGTGTCATGACTTCTTCAGGAGATGGTGTATACAAATCAACTGACGGTGGAAAAACCTGGGAACATACGGGCTTGGTTCAATCTGAACACATTGCGGAAATCTGCATCCACCCACAAAATCCGGATTTAGTATACGTAGCCGTTCAGGGCGCGTTGTATAAAAACTGCAAAGAACGAGGAATTTATCAATCGCAGGATGGTGGAAAAACCTGGAAAAACATCCTCTTCATTAATCCAAGCTCAGGAGCTACTGATTTGTGTATAGACCCGCAAAATCCCCGGGTACTTTACGCCGCGATGTGGGATCACCAGCGCTCGCCCTGGTACATCCGTAGTGGAGGAGAAGGCTCGGGTTTGTACAAATCTACCGACGCGGGAGAAACCTGGAAAAAACTTTCCGATGGTTTGCCCGAGAGCATAGGAAAAGCGGGGATATGTATCTCCCCCGTGAATTCCGAACGTTTGTATGCGGTCATAGAAGCCAAAAACGGGGGCGTTTACCGCTCAGATGACGCAGGAGAAACCTGGAAACAAGTCAATAAAGATCGCCAAACCTTTGCCCGGGCCTGGTATTTCAATGAAATTGTTCCTGATCCCAAAAATCAGGAGATCGTGTATGTACTGAATATTCCTTTGCTCAAATCCATGGATGGAGGGAAAACCTTTAGCAACATCGCCAATCCCCATGCCGATCAACACGATTTGTGGATCAACCCCAACAACCCCCAAAACATGATCCTGGCCAATGACGGTGGAGCCTGTATCAGTTACAACGGCGGAAAATCATGGACTTCTCAAAACAACCAACCAACTGGTCAATTTTATCGGATCACTACTGACAATAGTTTTCCCTACCAAATTTATAGTGCCCAACAAGACTATGGGGCCATGGGCATCCCCAGCAGAGTCAGTGGATCGGGCGTATTGGGCAACAACTGGTACCAGGTTGCGGGTGGAGAGAGTGCTTTTTTAGCCCTGGATCCAAACAACCCGGAATCGGTTTACGGCACCAATTATCAAGGCAACATCAGTGCCTGGCATCGGCCTTCGGAAACCAGCAAAGACATTATGGCGTATCCGGAAATTGCGCTGGCTACCCATCCGCGTGACCTGAAATACCGTTTCAACTGGAATGCCCCATTGGTGGTTTCCCCTCAAAACCCCAAAATACTCTACCACGGCGCCCAAAAAATACTTAAAACCGAAAATGGCGGGATCAATTGGGTCCCAATTAGCCCTGATTTAACCCGAAACGATCCTGAACACCAGGGTGATGGCGGTGGCCCTTTTTTGAATGAAGGTGCTGGTGCTGAAAATTACAACACCATCAGCTATATTGCCCCTTCTCCACACCAAGAAGGAGTACTTTGGGTTGGCACCGACGACGGCAGGGTGCACCTAACGCGCAATGGTGGTGAGACTTGGGAAGACCGAACGCCAAAAGGCCTTCCCGAGTCTCTGATCAATTCGATCGAGGTATCTCCCCACGAACCAGCAACCGTGTATGTTGTGGCTTGCCGTTTTCGTTTTGGCGACAAACACCCTTATGTTTACCGCAGCAGAGATTATGGGCGTTCCTGGGAAAAAATCATTTCGGGATTTGGTTTGAATGATTTTGTGCGGGTAGTTCGGGAAGATCCCGGCCAAAAGGATATTCTGTACGCCGGCACCGAGTCCAGTTTCTTCATGTCCATCAATGGTGGAGAGTATTGGCACCCCTTTCAACTCAACATGCCAGTATGCCCCATCACCGATTTGAAAATCCACCAAAATGATTTGATTGCTTCAACCGCGGGTCGTGGCATTTGGATCCTTGATGACATCGCCTGTTTTCACCATACTAAAGCCATTGTCGGCAAAACCGGGATTACCTTAAGTCCTCCGCACGAAGCATACCGCTATGCCAGTGAACAAAATGAAGACCCAACCCTTGCCTCCAGTCCTGGCAATGGGGCTGAAGGGATGATCATCAGTTTTATTTTACCCGAAGAACTGGACAGTCTGTCCCTGGAAATTCACAATGCCAGTGGTCAGGTAGTTCGCCGCTATACCAGTTGGGTAGATACCATGCACCTCAACACCAATGCTGCATTGGGTCAACCTGTTTTACCTGCTCAAAAAGGGCTGAACCGCCTGGTTTGGGATTTGCGCCGCAGTATGTTACCGGGTATCCCTGAACTGTTCATCATGGGAGACCTGCGGGGCAGTATGGTCCCTCCGGGCAATTATACCATCGTCCTGTGTGGACCTACCGATACCATCAAAGCCGTTGCTAAAGTATTGGCTAACCCAAAAGTACCAGGCACGCAAGAAGAGTTTGAACTGCAAAGCATCAATCTCCAAGAAATGGAAACCACCATTCGGGAAATGCACAAAACGATCAGCAACCGCCGGGAATGGCGCAACTGGTTGGATGGTTTGCTCGCCTTATACGAAAATTCAGCGGAACACGAAGACATGTTGAAAACTGCCCGCGACATCATTGCAAAAATAAACTCATGGGAAGAAGGGCTCACCCAGCCCGCTCAACAAGGTACCCAAGATGCCATCGTCTTCAAACATGGCCTTCATTCTGAGTTGTTGGACCTCAAGACCCGCACCGATGCCATTGATCCGCGCCTTACCCAGGGTACTACCGATCGTTTCAACGACATCCGTAAAATTTGGTACCGCAAAAAGCCCGCCAACGAAGCAATCAACCAGGCGATGCTCAGCTTTATGAGTAGTTTTAAAGAAAAGGAAATGGCACCGTTGTTTGCGCCGCCGACGAATACGTATTAGGGTTCGACGTTCGAGGGTTCGACGTTCGAGGGTTTGGGGAAGGTTTTTTGAAAACTATTGAACTTCGAACCCCGGAACCTTCGAACCTTCGAACCTTTTTCTTTACCTTCGCGCCGTACTAAAAACATTGAACGATGGAAGCTGCAAATAACTCTACAACTAAAGATTGGTTGCTTTTTTTGATCTCTTTGGTCGCAATGATCATTTTGTTTGCGGTAGCTGACGAGTGGTTCTGGTTGGCGCTACCCTTTGTATTGACTTTCTTCGTACGGGCCCTTCGGGTAATTTAGTCAGTGTTAAGCCGAGACGCGATGTATCATCACGTAGGATGTGATGCATCGCGTCTCCCTGACAATCTCATTCGTAACTGTTGGTACTCTCTTCCAGCAGCGCTTCTATTTCCTGAATTTCTGCTTCGCTAAAATAGCGCCATTTACCTGGCGCCAAGTCGTCCAGTTTGATCGACATAATGCGGATGCGTTTCAACTTCTTCACTTCATACCCCATGTATTCACACATGCGGCGAATCTGACGATTCAGGCCTTGGGTCAGGATAATGCGAAAAGTAGATTGACCCTTTTGTTCCACCACACATTTTTTGGTGGTGGTGCCTAAAATGGGGATACCATTGCTCATGCGGCGAATAAAATCCGGAGCCAAGGGTTTGTCTACCACCACAATATACTCTTTCTCGTGCCCATTGCGGGAGCGCAGGATTTTGTTGACGATATCACCATCGTTGGTCAAAAAAATGAGGCCTTCGGAATCCTTGTCCAATCGGCCAATTGGAAAAATCCGTTGAGGGTGATTGATGTACGCGATTACGTTGGTTCTGTCGCGGAGGTCGGTGGTACAAGTCAAACCTTTCGGCTTGTGAAAAGCGAGGTAAATGCGCTTGGGGTTACTGCGCAGGGGCTTCCCATTCAACAAAACGGTATCTCCTGATGCGACCCGATTGCCTTTTACCGCTACGACTCCATTCAGGGTCACCCGACCAGCTTCGATGAGCTTATCAGCCTCTCTTCGGGAGCAAATTCCCGTTTCCGAGATGTATTTGTTTAAACTAATCGAGTCCATTGATGGTGTTGGCTATTTCTTCACTTTGATCATACACCCAACCGCTTTGGTCAGGCTGGGGTCGGGTTCATTGCCTTTTTCCACGGCGGCAATGGCTTCTTCCACATACCGGCGGGTGATGAGTGATTCATCGTCGGCGTTGTCGTCGATGGCACCAATATAGCGCACTTTCCGGTCTTTATCGAGTAAAAAGACATGGGGTGTACGAGCTGCTCCGTAAGCAGGAAATATTTTTTGGCCCTCATCCAAGAGGTACTCAAAGGGATACTTCTTTTGTTTCGCGCGTTCGGTCATGCGGTCAAAACCGTCACCGGGTTGCACCGAAGGATCGTTGGGCATAATGGCCACCACTGGCCAGCCCATGGGTTCCATTTTGTTGTGCAAATCAATGATGCGTTGCTCGTATGCCTGTGCATAAGGACAGGTATTGCAGGTAAAGACCACAATATACCCTTTAGCGGTTTTATAGTCTTTGAGGGTGACCATTTTTCCGCTGGTACTTTTCAACTGAAAGTCAGGAGCGATGTCCCCTACTTTTAGGCCCGTCACCGGAGATAATTGAGGAAAAGAGAACAAAAGGAAAAGGACACTTGCGAAAAATCCAATTCCCAATCCAGTTTTTGTTTTCATCTCAGTCGAATTTGAATAATGTTGTAATTTTATCCATTATGACGAAGGATTTAGTTTTTGGGGTCAAAAAAACCAAGCACAAATTGCTGAAGTTCTTCAAAATCATCAAATTCTCCTTCTTTAAACGTGCGTACATCACCCCTGTACACCAAAGTAGCAGGCAAAGCCCCACTCCAACTGGAATCGATTTTATCAATCCATAGCTGTTGCCTGCTGTCTACTAACGCGGCTACTGAAGCTGAAAATTGTCTCTGGGCCAAAAAAGGTTTTAATTTGGTTTCCAAATCTTTGCGAAAGTCCAAACTCACCAAAATAATTTTGACCTTTCGCTGTGCCAAACTACGGTTTAACTGCTCGAAATAAGGCAATTCTTTTACACATGGCCCACACCAGGTCGCCCAAAAATTGATCACGTACGTGGTATCCGTCTGGGTTCGCTCGAGTAAAGGTGCGAAATCGTCAAATGATTCAAATACTTGTTGTGCTTTCAGGCTACCCAAGCCCGTCGTGAGGACAAGTAACAACCATATCTTTTGCATAAGCAGCAATTTAATTTATGTTGATGAGGGTTGATCTGGGTTGATAACGCTAACATCAACATTCATCAACATTCATCAACCCAGATCAACCTTCATCAACCTCACTCACGGCATCCCTGCCTTGTAAATTTCAGCATTTCCGGTTAAAACATATGAACTTCCCGCAGGGAAAAACAGGCTTTGTCCTTTTTTTACCAACAGGCTTTGATTAACCAAGGCCTCTCCTTGTATCAACAACAATATTTCCGGCCCTTTGGTGGAATGTTGTTCGTGAATTTTTGCGTCGCTCAAGCGAATCAAACTCAGCTCAAAATCCGGAGCAGGGGTTTTAAAAACGGTAAGGGTATCACTTTCTGCCTCTCCAGCAAAAATATGGGGAATGACCGGTTCAAAAGAAAGGTGTTGAATCAGGGTTGCTGCGTCTACATATTTATCCGTGAGTCCCCCTCTAAATACATTGTCCGAATTGGCCATCAATTCTACGTTTACACCTTCAAGATAGGCATGCAGAATGCCCGCGTCCTGAAAAATGCCCTGCCCTGGCTGTACATTGACTACATTCATCAGGTAAATAGAGATGACCCCACGGTCTAAACCGCCATCCAACAACCGGAAGTCGCGCAATGCCCGCGCCGCCCAATAATCTTGTTGGTCTTTCTGCAATTGTCCGGTAGACAATAAGGGCAACAACCGTGCGGCCAATGGCTGCAACAAACGATCAATCTCGTCTTGCGGCATGGTCATGACCTGGGTATAGAGTGGCTCGATGGAATCAGGAGTGTAAAACGCCAATAAGCCTGCCAATTCAGGGGTTTGCTGTAGACTAAACAAAACCTTATCGCGTGTAGCGAAACCGTGCAACAGCCAAAAATCGGTCAAAGCCGTCATCATTTCTGGCTTGTGGTTGTCGTCTTTAAAATTCCGGTTGAACGCATTGAGTGGGATTCCAGCAGCATTTTCTGCCGCAAAGCCTTGCTCTGCCTCCGTTTTATTGGGGTGCGCCTGAATAGAGAGCATTTTGTCTACGTCCAGTATTTTTAGCAAGTAAGGGATTTGATTGGCAAATCGCTGTGCCGTAGCCGTTCCCAATATGTCGAGGGGAGCACTGTTGATCAAAGCATCAAGGGGTTGTGCTGCTTCACCCGGCAAATGCACCTGTGCCATGCCACGGGGATGCGCGCCAAGCCACAGTTCTGCACAGGGCTCTTGTTGGCGATTCGTTTGGTTCAATAAATTGGGAATGTACTCGAAGCCGCCCCAGGCGTAATGTTGTACTACTCCTTCAAGTAGGTACGGCGTGGTAGTTGTAGCCATAAATCCTTACAATTTTTTTTATTTTGAACCCACTAGAAAATAGGCCGCAGTAGACAAAAAGTCGCGTACGTAAGGCAATTTACTCAGCAGGGCATTTTGTGTACGAGGCGCCCATCCAAACTTGTACTGGTAGATCGGATTGATCAAAAAAATCTTGCGTTGCAAAACCCGGTAGTTTCGCTTGTTCAAGATACTTTCAAAACGTTCAATCGAGATTCCAGTGTCTTTGATTTCTTGTAATTCTTGTACCGTTTGTTCGGTTTCGCCACCCCAACGCAATACCTGTTGGTACAAAGCCGAGGGTAGCAAGTGATAATAAGGCAATTTGGACAACCACTTGTTGCGACAAATCTGCTGATGCCCTCCGAAAGGCATGTACCAAGGCGGAAAAGCAAAAAACACCACCCCTTGTGGTGCCAGGAATTGGTGCAAAAAAGTCATGAAGCGATCTTGATCTGGAATGTGTTCGATCACATCTTTGAGGATGATCAAGTCAAACCGAAACCCTGCTTCCTGGCCAGGGTCAATGTCATAGATGTTGCGGGCGATGAGCCGCAATTGACCGTTCGCCACCGGTTCTGGCATAAAGGTTTTGGCCGTTTCGATCCGGCTTTCGTGCAGTTCAATGCCTACGCATTCACAGCCTTCTTCCAAAAAAGCTTTGAGTACTCCGGCTTCGCCACAACCAATTTCCAAAACTTTGGCGGTTGGAGGTAAAAGGTGGTGTTTGCGCACAAAAGGCAAAATATATTCTTTGGCTGTCCGATATTGGTAATCGAAATAAGTCCGTTTGTCCTGATGAAATTCAAACATGGTAAATGTGTACAGATTACCGAGTAAAGGTAGTTAAACGGTAGAGTACGGCATTTATTTCCAAATTTTTTTTCAGAAAATTTGCAGGTCTATTATATATTTTGTTTATTTGAGTTTTTAAACAGCGTTCTAGTAAATAAAGGGGAATGGTTGTCAGGAGCATAGGCCCGGAAAGGTGCTCATCCCTGACAGCTTTTTTTTTTGTTAAATCCTACCTATCTTTGCCTTTCAAATAATGTTCTTTTGGCAAGAATCATGGCTATTGATTACGGGACTAAGCGTACGGGCATCGCCGTAACCGACCCACTGCAAATTATTGCCAGTGGTTTGGATACAGTTCCCACTGCAGAACTGATGAATTTTTTGCGGCAATATTGCCAGGAAGAAGACGTCGAAGCATTTGTGGTTGGAGAACCGAAAAATCTAGACGATACCCCTGCTCAAATCCATCATTTGGTCATGGCTTTTGTGGCACAAATAGAAAACCTTTTTCCGGATAAAAGGGTTATTCTGCGGGATGAGCGGTTTACATCGAAAGATGCCACCCGATCGATTCGCCAAAGTGTGCCCAGTCGAAAAAAAAGACGCGACAAAGGCTTGGTTGACAAAGTCAGTGCGGTCATTATTTTGCAGGAGTACCTGGAAAAATACAAATATTCGTAATACCATGTTGTTACCCATTTATGCTTACGGGCACCCCGTTTTGCGCAAAAAAGCTGAAGATATTACCCCAGACTACGAAGATCTGAGCAAGTTGATCGCGGACATGTGGGAAACCATGTACCACGCCGAAGGAGTCGGCCTGGCTGCTCCGCAAATTGGCCGTCCCATTCGTTTGTTTATCATCGATTCCATCCAGTTGGAGGAGAAAGGTAAAGATGTCATCGGTCTCAAAACTGTTTTCATCAACGCCGAAAAAGTGGAAGAAAAAGGTAAAATTTGGGCCTACGAAGAAGGCTGCCTGAGTATACCCGATATTCGCGGTGATGTCGACCGATTGGATACCCTGACGCTGCGTTATCTGGACGAAAACTTTGTGGAACACATCACCACCTTTGACGGCATCAATGCCCGGGTGATCCAGCACGAATACGACCACATTGAGGGAATCCTTTTCCTGGAATACCTCAAACCAGTCAAAAAAGCGATGATCCGCGGACGGCTGGAGAACATCCGCAAGGGAAAAGTGAAGGTGGACTACAAGATGAAATTTGCGTAAGGCCTGTTGATCTATATTTCGCGCAGATTTTACACAGATTAACGCGCAGATTTGTCGCAGATTTTTCTGTGTAAAATCTGTGAATCAATCTGTGCAAAATCTGCGCGAAATAAAATACTTTATTTCCTTCCGAAATCAGCCGGAATTTCCCCCCAGTCCTCCGTCTCCCATTTGATCAATTTATTGCTGTAGGTATTTTCCGCCAGCCACTTTTCGGCGCGATCAATCACTTCGTACAATTCTTCCGTTTTTTGGTTTTCCACCAGGGTGGTTTTGCATTTTTTCTGCTTGATCCACTTCATGGCATTCACCGAATCAGAATAAATCGGAAAATTCCAGCCTTTTTTTTGGCATAGCGCCAGCGCGTGTACCAGGGCCAAAAACTCCCCAATGTTGTTCGTTCCCAGGGGAAAGGCCTGGTGAAAAATTTGCTCTTTAGAATCCGTCCATACGCCCTGGTATTCCATTTTACCGGGATTGCCACTACAAGCTGCATCTACACTGATGCTGTCTTTGATGATGGCACTTTTGGCTTTAGGGATACGTTTGATCATGCCTTGCCCGCCAGAAGTTTTGGCCGCACCTGGTTTAAAAGACGGAGCAGTTTGTTTGAAAGCTTTTTCGGCCTCTGCCTTGCTTTCGTATGATTTGTACCGTGCGCCTGGAAAGCCGTTGATCTGTGCCTGGCATTCTACCCAACTTTCATAAATGCCGGGCTTGGCACCCGTCCAGACGACGTAGTATTTTTTTGCTTTGCTCATTGAATGGTCATTATGGGCATCCGCGAGAGATGCCCCAACGGATATTTCGCCCCAAGAATACAAAACATCTTGGATAAAAACACGGTTTAATCGGTTTTGGATGTCCTAAACACTTACCTTTGCAGCCGAAAAAAAAGAACCATGCGCATCATCGATACACACGCCCACTTGTACGCTGAAGAATTCAACGAAGACCGCCGGGAAATGATCCAACGTGCACTCGACGCAGGTGTAAGCCAAATGTATTTGCCCAATATTGACAGTACCTCCATCGAAGGAATGTTGGCGTTGGAAACGGAATATCCCGGGCAATGTCTGGCCATGATGGGATTGCACCCTTGTTACGTAAAAGACAATTACCTGGAAGAACTGGCCACGGTCAAATCCTGGCTGGAAAAACGCAGCTTCCCCGCCATAGGTGAAATTGGTATCGACCTGTATTGGGACAAAACCCATGTGCGTGAGCAGGAAGAGGCTTTTTTGACCCAGGTTGAATGGGCCAAAGAATACGACCTGCCCATCGTTATTCATTCCCGCGAGTCGATGGATTTGATTCTAGACCTGCTCCAACCCATTCGACACGAGCGCTTGAGGGGAATTTTTCATTGTTTCTCGGGTTCTGTTCAGCAGGCGGAAGCGGCTATTGCCATGGGTTTCCTCTTGGGGATTGGTGGGGTTTTGACGTTCAAAAAATCGGGACTGGATGCGGTTTTGGCACACATTGACTTACAACATCTGGTGCTGGAAACCGATGCCCCTTACCTCGCTCCTACCCCCTTCCGCGGCAAACGCAATGAGAGTGCTAATTTGACCAAAGTTTGTGAAAAACTGGCGGAAGTGAAAGGTGTTCCAATGGATGAAGTAGCCGAAATCACCAGCACAAACGCTGTAAATCTTTTCAAGCGCTAAAAAAACGGGAACTTTTATTGAAAAAACCGTTTTTTGAGTGTAAATTTGCCGCACTTTACTGAGTAGCACATACAGAGAGGTGCTCGAGTGGTTTAAGAGGTACGCCTGGAAAGCGTATATACCGCAAGGTATCGAGAGTTCGAATCTCTTCCTCTCTGCGAAATACAAAAGCCTGCATCTCAATGAGATGCAGGCTTTTTTTGTTCATAACTTATAGGATAGCATTACTGCTTCAACACCACCATCCGCTTCGTTTCCACAAACTTGGCAGTTTCCAAACTATAGTACAATACGCCAGAAGATTGTAGCTGAGCGGAATTAAGTTCCAGCAGATTCCAACCTTTGGCGTACGCACCTTTCAACTGGTACAACACCGCTCCTTTCACATCGCGCAGCGTCAGGCGGGCTTCCGCAGCTTCGGGCAGGTAAAACCCAATTTGGGTGGATTCCTGGAAAGGGTTGGGGACGTTTTGCAGGAGTACGACTTTTTCAGTCTGGTGTTTTTGTTCGGCTTCTACGAAGTAGTCGAGCAAAGCGGGATTGATGGCTTTTGCTTGCGGGTTTTCCCTGACAATCGCCGGATTTTGTAGCGTCTTAAAGGGTGCATCCATTTGTGGTGCTACTGCAATTTCAGGCAATACTTCACCCACCAGGCCAGGCCCCGGTTGTACCACCACTGTCACTTCAAAAGAAGCCCCCAACACATCGTCTTGGGTGCCATTGTTGTCGCGCCAGTTGCGGCCTTTGGTGTAGGGCACAATGGTGTACACAACGGTCGAAGGAGTTCTGAGTCTATTTTTCAACAAACCCTCTTCAAAAGTAGAACCCCTTGGACGCGTATAAGGTGCTTCGCTCACTCCATCCACGCTGTCTGGGTTACTGATGGCCTGTACCAAATACTTCTTCCGCTTTTTGGGTTTGACCATGTTCACCTTGGTTTGTGGTGCGGTATTGTTGGCGATGGTTTCACTGAATGCGGTGGGTTCGGCCTCTGGGCACTTGCCAATCCGGTTTACTTTTACCTTTACGGTTATGGGCTCACCTTCACAACCGGCTTGTTGAGAGCCAATGGGGGTAATGGTATACACCACTTCCGTGCCCTTCCTGGTCAGGTTGATCAAAATTTCGTTGATGGCATCCTGGCCAAAGGGAACCCCTACCCCACTGCTTCGGCCTTTGCGGGCGTTGCCATAGGTAGCAGTCCAATTGAACGTAGCACCAGGGGCAGCATTGGGATTCAATACCGTAATTCCAACCGGAATACCGCTACAAATGGTTTTGCCTGTAGCTGTTGCATCGGGAATTTTTCCGATCACTACGGTCACGGGCTTAATGTCGAAGCAACCGGTATTTGCGTTCGTTCCTTTGATGTAATAAATCCCGGCATCCGTAGACTGTGGAGTGGTGAACGCCTGAGTAGCTGCAGCATCTGTCCAGTAGCTGAAGGTCAAACCCTCCGTAGAACCCGCAGTAATGGCCGTAGCCCGCAAGTCGACCAAAGTGGTACAACGTGGTGCAGGATTGTTGGTGATCAGCGTAGGTTTGGGGTTAACCGTCACATTCACCTGAAAGTTACTAGGGTTGGTACAACCATTGGCGCTCAGGCTGTACTGGTACGTCACATTGAGCGCCCCCGAGGTCGTATTGGTTAAGGTTTCGTTTACACTTCCAGTGCCGTTGGCGACAGCATTACTGATGCCACTGAGCGCCGCCCGAGTCCAGGTGAAGAGCGTACCGCTTACCGAACTACTGGGGGTATAACTAAACGTACTGGCGCTACAAATGGCATCAGGACTGAGACTACTGTTCAGTGCAGGCAATGGACTAATGGACTTGGTCACCGTAAAGCTGGATGGATTGCTACAACCATTGGCACTCAGGGTGTACACATAAGCCACATTCAGGGTGTTGCTGGTGGTATTGTTCAAAGCTTCAGTGATGCTACCCGTGCCGTTGGCGGCCAGGTTGCTGATGCCCGCCACTGCGGCACGCGTCCAGGTGAAGTTGGTAGCATTGGCCGTACTGCCAGGTATGTAGGTGAAGCTGGAGCCACTACAACTGGCGTCCAGCGCCAGTTCCGAGTTCAAGGTCGGCAAGGGATTTACGGTTACTACAAAAGTATTGTTGATGGTGCTGGCACAGCCATTGGCGCTCAAGGTGTACACATACGTCACATTGATGGGTGCAGCAGTGCTGGTGACCAGTATTTCATTGATATTGCCAGTACCTGTGCCAGGGGCATTGCTGATGCCATTGACCGCCGCGCGAGTCCAGGAAAAACTGGTACCCGTTGTACTGCTGCTCGGCGTATACACAAAAGCAGTGCCACTACATATGGGCGCTGGATCAAGTGTACTGTTTAATCGTGGTTGTGGATTGACGGTAACCGTAACCGTAAAGGTATTTGGATTGATACAATCCTCCACATTTAAGGTGTAGACGTAAGTCACCTGAATGGGTGCAGCCGTAGTATTGGAGAGGATTTCGTTGGGATTGCCAGTTCCACTGGCTGCCAAATTGCTGATGCCATTGACCGCCGCCCGAGTCCAACTGAAGGTGGTGTTTGCGACTGAACTGCTGGGGGAATAATTAAACATCATTCCGCTACAGATGGCCGGAGGAGTACTTGTACTGCTCAACATCGGCAGTGGACTCACCTCAACTTCCACATTAAAAACCGTAAGATTGTCACAGCCATTGGCACTTAGTCGGTAGGCATACACTACGGTAATTGGTGCGTTGGTCGTGTTGGTCAAGGTTTCCCCAGGGTTGCCGGTGCCATTGGCCGCAGGGGTACTAATCCCATTGACCGCAGCGCGGGTCCAGGCAAAACTAGTCCCCGAAGTGCTGCTTTTGGGTAAATAGCTAAAAACACCCCCACTACAAATATCGGGAGCAATGGTAGAGCTGCTCAAACTGGGCAGTGGGTTTACCGTCACCCTTACCCTGGTTGGGTTGGCATTCGCACACCCATTGGCACTGAGGGTGTACAGGTAGATTACACCAATCGGAAATTCAGTGGTATTGACCAAAATCTCATCGGGACTATTGTTACTGGCGGAAGCAGGATTGCTGATGCCTTGAACTGCTGCACGGGTCCAGGTAAAAGTCGTGTTGATCACATTGCTTCTTGGCGTGTAACTAACCGTTGTTCCACTACAAATGGACGCAATTGTTGTATCACTGGTCAGTCTTGGGCTGGGATTCACCAAAACGACCACATTGCGGGCGGTCGGATTGGTACAGCCACCTGCGCTTACGGTAAAGCGATAGATCACGTTAATTGCGGCAGCAGTGGTATTGACCAACGTTTCATTCGGATTACCTACGCCATCAGCTTCAGGGTTGGAAATGCCATTTACACTGGCACGTATCCAGGCAAAACTGGCCCCTGTAGCTGCGCTTGTCGGCGTATAATTGAACACGTTGCCGCTACAAATAGCAGGTGGAGTAAGGCTGCTGCTCAAGGTAGGACTGGGTTTCACCACCACCACTACATTAAAGATTTGTGGATTGATGCAGCCGTTGGCATTCAGGGTATATGCGTAGGTAACACTTACTGGTGCATTGCTGGTATTGATCAAACTTTCCAGCGGATCATCGGTGCCATTGGCAGCAGCATTGCTGATTCCTGTCACTGCTGCCCGCGTCCAGGAAAAAGTAGTACCTACCGTTGTACTGGTGGGTATGTAACTAAACAAGGCCCCGCTGCACACATCGGCAGGCGTAGTACTGCTACTCAAACTGGGGGGGCGGTTCACCACTACCTTAACCGTATCCGGGATGGGATTGGTGCACCCGTAAGCACTCAACGTATACAAATAGGTTACCGTGACCGGCCCAGTCGTCGTGTCGAACAAGGTTTCATTGGGGTTGCCCGTACCATTGGCAGCAGCATTACTGATGCCGGCAACTGCAGCGCGGGTCCAGGAAAAAGTAGTCCCCTCAGTAGCACTGGTGGGGGTATAACTAAAAGCCGAACCGCTACAAATTGCCGGTGGGTTTGTAGCACTGCTCAATACTGGCCTCGGTTTAACCAGCACCGTAACTCTGGTTGGGTTGGGGTCTGAGCAGCCAGTTGCACTGATGGTATACAGGTATACTACACTTAGCGTATCCGCAGTCGTGTTGATTAAAGTTTCGTTGATACCCGCGGTGCCACTCGCTGCGGCATTGCTTAGTCCATTGACAAGGGCTCTAGTCCAACTGAAAGTGGCATTTGTATTGGTACTGGTAGGAGTATACATAAAGGCTGTGCCACTACAGATCGCTGGAGGAGTAAGAGTACTACTCAGGGTAGCGCTGGGATTGACGATTACCGTTACATTCGTAGGTGTTGGACTAGTACAACCATTGGCCGTTGCCGTATATTGATAAACCACATTGATGGGGTTGGCAGTTGTATTGCTCAATGCTTCGTTGATTCTTCCGGTATCGGTTCTGGCAGAGTTACTGATGCCCATCACGGCTGCCCGGGTCCAGTTAAAGGTAGCGCCCGGCGTGTTGCTGGTTGGAACATAGCTTAAGGTTGCACCACTACAAATTCCTGGAGCGGTGGTACTACCCGTAAAAACTGGAACAGGTTTAACCCTGACCACCAAGTTAGCGGGCACAAGGTTGGTACATCCATTGGCGGTCAAAGAAAAAACGTAAGTCACATTTACGGGCGCATTGGTGGTATTGTTCAGCGTCTCAGTGATGTTGCCCGTTCCCATGGTTCCGGAATTGCTCACTCCATTCACCAGCGATCGACTCCATCCCAGGGTAGCGCCTACTGTCGAACTACTCGGCGTGTAAGTGAACGACACCCCCGTGCATTGCATCAGGGTATCGAGAGGACTGGTCAAAACCGGGCGTGGGTTGACCGTCACCATCACTCGGAAGGTATCGGAACCGATACAACCACCAACGCTTAAATTGAAGTATTCATAAGTAACGACCACTGGATTGGCCGTCGTATCGATCAGGGTCTCATTGATTGGGCCTGTTCCATTGGCCGCAGGGTTACTGATCCCAGGTCTAGCTTTGCGACGCCAACTAAACGTAGTGCCCATTGCACTGCTGGTGGGAGTATAAGCAAAGGTTGTACCACTACATACTGGTGGCGGCGTTAAAGTGCTGCTCAAGGTTGCTGGGCTTCTCACCACAACTGCAATCGAATTACTGCTGATGCTAAACACTGTGGTACAGGTATCGATGAGCAGACAACTGACGGTATCCAGGTTGGATAAAGTATCCACGATATAGGTAGGACTATTGGTACCTACATTTTGGCGATTGAGACGCCATTGGTACTTGAAGCTACTACCTGCATTCATGGCAAGAGCCGTAAAGGTTAGCGAGTCTCCAAGGCAGAAGGTATCGTTGGGACTTACCGTAATACTGAGTGTGGGCGTAGGGCAAGAAATGTAGGTAAATCCAGCCAAGCTCAAGGTATCTCCGGGAATAAAAACGTCAACTTTCCCAGTAGCGCCATCGCTCACTACGGCCTTGATTAGCGTAGATGAAACCACCTGGATGAAACTGGCGGTAGAATCACCAAAATTGACCTTGGTCGCCCCAGTGAAACCGATGCCAGTGATGAGTATGGTGTCCCCGGTTCGACCGGTAGTAGGGTTGAAGGATATGATCGAAGGGGGCAGTGTAAGTTGATTCCTCAATACCGATACCGAATTGCCCCGCAGGTTAGTCGTGGCCAAATCAGGCTTTCCATCGCCATCTAAATCTCCAATTGAGGCAATATTGGGTTCTGAACCCACGGCAAGGTCTACTTTTGCAACAAACGAAAGCGTACCGCTGCTGCTGGTATTGCGCAACACCGAAAGGGATGAAGAACCAGAGTTGGCGACCGTCAAATCCAGCTTGCCATCGCCATCCAGGTCGCCCATGGAAACGCTAAAGGGCGTAGCCCCGGTGGCAAAGTCCACTTTGGCCGCAAGCGCAACCGTATCTACTTTACTGGTATTGCGAAAGACCGAGACACTGGTAGAAAAAAGGTTACTGATGGCTATATCGGGTTTGCCATCGCCATCCAAATCCCCAATGGCTACCCCGGAGGGAGTATCACCAGTGGTGAAATCAACCCTACCCGCAAAAGACAAATTACCTGGAGTACTGGTATTGCGGATAACCGACACATTTGAAGCAAAAGCATTGGGCGCCACCAAATCCAGTTTGCCATCACCATCAATGTCACCAAGGCCAATGTTATAGGGTCTTGAATTTGTACCGGTAATAAAATCTACTTTACGGGCAAAAGATATAGATCCAACGGTACTCGTATTGCGCAATACGGATACTGTAGATGAAGAGAAGTTCGCCAGTGCCAGGTCGGGTTTGCCATCGCCATCCAAATCTCCAATGGCCACACCCAATGGACCTGACCCAACCGCGGAGTCTATTTTGGCCGCGAGAGACAACATGCCCCCAGTACTGGTGTTTCTGAGAATAGAAACCGTATTGGAAAATTGGTTGCCAATGGCCAAATCCAGTTTGCCATCGCCATCCAGATCGCCAACAGCAACACAGGAAGGCCCAGCCCCGGTGGTGAGGTCAACTTTTGTAGCAAATGCAAGTGTCCCGCTGCTACTGTTATTTTTCAGCAGAGATACATTCGCCGAGCCATTATTGGCGGCAATCAACTCCGGTTTGCCGTCTCCGTCCAAATCTCCAGATGCTACACTGCGCGGCTGAGAGGCAGTAGTAAAATCGGTTTTTGTGGCGAAAGACATCGCGTTAATCGTCAGTCCCCCACTAAACGTCACCAGAAAAGGTTTTGCAGAGGCAGCACTCAAACCCGTAACGGTATTCAACACGGTAATGGGTTTGTAGGTAGCACCCAACGGAACCGTTACGGTCAACGAAGTTGGACTTGCCGAACTAACGGTAGCCTTTACTGCCCCAAAATGCACGATGTTGTCTGCTGCCGTGGAGTTGAAATTTGTACCCGTAAGGGTAACGGTGGCTCCGATCGAACCTGCTGCGGGCGTAAAACCAGTAATGGTGGGTGTCTGAGCAGCGAGGAGGGTTCCTACCAGACAAGCTGATAGAAAAATGTGTAGTTTTTGGATCATGGTATTCATGGTATTACAATTATCAATCAGCTTGTCCTTTTTCAGCAAGCTGGTTTTCTCATGCAGCAAAAATAAAATTTTTCTATTGGTAAGCTGGTTTATTTGATCGGTATTCTATCGGGCAATCAAAAAAAAATGATACACTTGAATTTTTTTTCTATTCATTATCAAGCATTTCCCATAATTTGATCACTTCAGCCGCTGGTTTTACATCGTGTACGCGCAGAAGTTTTGCCCCTTGTTGCAAGGCAATCATGTGCAGTGCGGTCGTACCATTCAGTGCCTGTTCAGGTTCGATATTCAAAAAACGGTAAATCATCGATTTGCGGGATAATCCGGCCAAGAGTGGTACATCCAGCATCCGAAACACGTGCATACTTTTCAACAGCTGGTAATTGTGGGCAATGGTTTTTCCAAAACCAAATCCAGGATCCAATACGATGTCTTTCACCCCCAAAACCCGCAATTTCCCCACTTCAGCGATGAAAAAATCCAGCACATCAGTCACCACATCAGCATATACAGGATTGGATTGCATGGTACCAGGCTGTCCCTGCATGTGCATGAGTACATATGGCAAACCCAGTTCCGCTACCGTGGGATACATGGCTGGATCGAGGCGACCAGCAGAGATATCATTGATCAGGCCTACCCCCAAATCATACCCCGCCCGTACCGAATGAGCATATACTGTATCCAGAGAAATAATCGCCTCCGGGAACTCTTGCGTCAAAGCCTGTATTACCGGTGCCACCCGTTGCATCTCCTCTTCCGCGGTGATGATGTGTGCTCCTGGCCGCGACGACATTCCCCCAATGTCCAAAATCTGCGCCCCTGCACTCAACATCTGTTCGGCTTGTTGCAGAATATCGGTTAATTCCATGAATCGACTACCCACATAAAAACTATCTGGGGTAACATTGATAATGCCCATAATGGCCGGGTGGGAAAGATCCAGAAGGCGTCCAGCGCAGTTGAGGGTGGTTTGTGGGTACAACATTAACATTTGGTTTTTGCAAATTTATTACTTTTGACCAAAATCTACTGTTATGTCTGAAGGTGGTGATTCTCGCTTGCGCATCAGCCAAACTTTTTTGGCCATCCTGATCATTGGCCTTTTTGGTCTGGTAGCTTACAAATACTTTCCCCGCTCAGGAACTGCAGGGGATGTGACTACGGTACCCAAAGAATTTCAGCTGAATTACCTCCCGGCTGATTTCAACTTCGATATTGATGAGCAGGATGCCCTGGCCATTCTGACCAACCCGAAGCGCTACCGACGGGAGTTCAACCAGATGGTATACGACATGAACATGGCCATCCTCAACCATACGGCCAACCGGATGGGTTTGAGCAACGACATCAAAAAACGCCTGCCCGCTGAATACGACAAACACCACGATTATTTACGCAACATCTATTTCGACGAGTTTTTGGCCATCAAAGACACGACGAGCAGCCTTTACCAAACCTGGTACGATAATGGTTTTAAAAACGCTGCGCAAATCTGGTACGAGGTGGCGGCCAAGTACACCTGTTACCTGGTCAATAATGTAATGGGCGGCTTAATTCCGATGCGAGATGGGGCCTTTTATGCCAAAGGTAAAAAAGTAGATACCCCATGTGGCATTGCCCTCACTGAAGCCCTGGCCCCGCTGATGAAACGGATTGAAGAACGTGCTGCCGTTGAAGACTTTGGCCGATCACGCGGCTTGTTGCAGGAACGGGTGGATAAAGTGATCTCCGAAATGGCTACTTACGAAATTCGTGACAAAAAAGGGCTTACCAAACAATTTCAGACCAAAGTTTGGGGCTTTGCGGTTTCTTCTACCGACCTGGAAATCACCGCCATCAGCATCCTCAAAATAGGTTTTAAACTGGACGATTATTTCAACATTAACCTCAACAGTAAAAGTAGGCTCGTGACCATCACCTTGCCTGAGCCCATCATCCTCTCACATGAAGTTTACCCAAAAATGGACCGGATGAGCATCGGCTGGCTCCGCGAGATCAAAGGTGACGACCTCAACAAAGCGTTTAATGTGCTGCGCGAAGAATTTCGCCGCGATGCCATGAACGCCGATGCCATGGACAAAGCCAAAGTTCAAGCCCGTGAAGTGCTCAATACCATGATGGGACCACTGGTAAGTTCGCTAGGTTCCAAGTACAAGCTGCGGGTGATGTTTCAGGAAGGAGACCCAACTCCGCAGGAATTTTTGCCTAAGGATCAGACTGAACTCAATAATCAATAAGCTTGTTTTGCGTCAGCACATTGGGCTTAAAAAGTCTTTATTTAAACATAGTCTAAATAAATTTTGTTGGCAAACCAAATTATCACTACTTTCGTTCTTGATATTGAACGTAAAACATGAAACAGCATACCGTATTGTTGGCAGATGAACAACCTTTGGTCCGCTTGGCGCTACGCCAACTGCTGAGTCAAGGGGATCATTATCAGATAGTAGGTGAGGTAGGCAATGAGGAAGAGCTGCTTGTGTCCCTCAAAGTCAATAAATCCGATCTGGTGGTCCTCGACTACAGCCAGTCCGAGAGTTTTCGCCCCAGTACGGTAGCCAAAATCAAAACGGTCTCCCCGCAAACCCAGGTATTGATCATCAGCGCCGATACCCGCAAAGAAAACATCTTTCAAGTGCTGGAAATGGGGGTAACCAGTTTTTTGACCAAAACTTGTGGCACCAATGAAATCCTGGACGCCGCACATGCCACCCTCAAAGGGGATAAATTCTTTTGTACCCGCGTCATTGATTTTTTATTGGAAAAATCCTTCTCCAAAGATACCCAAGTCAATTGTGCTCCAACTCCACTGTCCTCTCGTGAAATTGAAATTGTACAATTATCGGCCCGTGGGCTGATCGCCAAGGAAATTGCCGACACCCTTAATCTGAGTACCCACACGGTATACACCCACCGCAAAAACATCATGAAAAAGCTACAAATCAACTCCTCCTCAGAGCTGGTATTGTATGCAGTAAGTAAAGGTTTGGTCCAGAATGAGGGGTAATTGCCTGCGCATTTTTGAACCAAAACCACCCCACACACAAGTCTAATAAAACAACACCGCAGTCTTCGGTAGCCCTTTTTTGATCTCCTTTTGTTCTTCAGGAGAAAACGAATCCTTGTCCAGCACCAAAGTTTTCAATTGACTCAATTTAAAAATACTGGAGGGAAGTGCTTTCAGCTGGTTACCTGAAAGCCACAATTCTTCCAAATTGGCCAGTTGTCCAATTTCTTCCGGGATACTTTCGAGCTTGCAAAAAGTGAGGTTCAGCACTTTCAGCCGGGTACATTTTTGGATTTCAGCAGGAAGGGCATTGAGTTCTACGTGCATGCAATTGAGCGCTTCTAATTTTTTCAATTCAAAAATCTCGGCGGGCAAGTCGTAACCATCCATGTAGTTAAAGGAGAGGAGGATGTTTTCAGTTTCTAAAAAATCTTTGAAAGATTCAAAGTTGAGTACTGTAGAATCACGCCCCCACAGATCCAGCCACTCGGTCCAGATTCCTTGAAAAGTGGTGTCTTGGGAAGCCTTCCGCCGAATAGGTTTGCCTTCTCGAATGCGTTGAACCAAATAGTCAAAATTCCATTGTTCCTGCACCGGGTTGTAAATTTCTCGCAATAGTAAATTCATGGTTCCTTCATTCCAATCAAACCATTGCGCGTAAGGGGCGTTCAGGCCAATGTCATGGTCCATTGAAATGACATAAGGTACCGCAGTTTTGCCATCGATTTTGATTGAGCCATCGTTTCCACCCCCAAGCAGGGCATATTGGATGAGGGCGTCGCCAGTGATGCGTTGGTGTGCGTTTCCTGCCATGAATATTTTGGTCTCAAGGCTACCCAAAACCAGCAAATCGGGCTGACTTTTAGTGAGTGTAATGGCTGAATCCACTTTCAGATTGCCTTTGATCACAATGATGTGCACCAGTTTTTCCCATTCCTCATCCAGTAAATTAGCCATCACAATGTTTTCGCCTTCAATCACCGCTACTTTCACCTTGCCCGGTTTGCCATGGAGCTCCATGGTCCCCAGGCGTTCCGAAATTTTGAAACGTTGTTCTGCTTCAACACCGGTGATGAGCGATACTTTTCCTCCACTAAAGGCCGGCCATTTGATTTGAGCAGGAGCTTGGCAACCCATCAGCAGCATCGCAATAAAACAGTAAAATGAAAATTTCATACGGTTAAAGGTTTTCAAAGAAGTGTAAACAGCAGCTTTTTTGTTCCATATTAAAAAAAAAGTAAAAAACTTTTTTCCTGACGCGGTTTGGCAAGGCTTTTGGTTAGGAATCCCCAATCCATCCTCCCTTTTACTTTTTTCACTGCAAAAACATAGATATGGTAAGAAGACGAACACTTCTGCTGCCACTGCTATTGCTTTTGCCCCTGCTGACGTATGCTCAAACGGGGCCAATCAAAGCCAGAGTATTGGTTAAACTTAAGGAAGCCACCACACCCGCTCAGTTCATTGTCGATTTCGCGACGCAAAGCCGGGCTGGAGGAGGGGTTTGGTTGGAAAAATCCTTAAGTATACGCTCCAACGTACACTTGATGATGTACGATTCCGCCAGTATCACTTCGGACCAGCTACTGGAAGAGCTACGGCTACAACCCGATGTCGAGGAAGTCGCTTTTGATTATTACGTCGAAAGCCGTACCGATCCTGATGACCCCAACCTACAGGAACAATGGGGCCTGGCCACCATCCAGGCCGAAAAAGCCTGGGCCATCACCACAGGAGGGGTGACTGCGCGTGGGGATACCATTGTCGTAGCCGTATTGGACAGTGGTTTTGATGTAGACCATGAAGACTTGGCCCCCAATATTTGGGTCAATCGGGGCGAAATCCCCAACGACGGCAAAGACAACGACCGCAATGGATACATCGATGATACCCAGGGCTGGAATTTCATCCACAACAAACGCACCCACCTGGTTGAACAACACGGGCAATCGGTAGCGGGCATCATTGGCGCGGTAGGCAACAATGGCATCGGGGTAAGTGGCATCAACTGGCACATCAAAGTGATGGTACTCGAAGCCCGACTGGTTTCGGAAATCATTTCCGCTTACGAGTACATCATCGAACAACGTGACCGCTACAACCGCTCCAAAGGCAAAGAAGGGGCCTTTGTGGTTGCGACCAATGCCTCCTTCGGCATCAATCGGCTGTTTTGTAAAGACCAGCCGCTCTGGGGGGCGATGTACGACCGACTCGGCGAAGTGGGCGTGCTCACCGCCGCCGGGGCTGCCAACAACCCCTGGGACATCGATGAAGTGGGTGACATGCCCACTACTTGCCCCAGCGAATACTTGCTTACGGTACTGAATACCACCGAAGTTGACCAGCGTTACGTGGGTTCGGCGTACGGAAAAACCTCGATTGACATGGGTGCTCCGGGGCAAAATTCATTTACGACCAAGCCATTCGGCAACTACGGGAGTTTTCACGGCAATTCAGCCGCAGCGCCGCACCTGGCAGGATCTATTGCCCTTTTGTACAGCGTGCCTTGCAGTGATTTTGCCCAAAAAGTCCTCATCGAGCCTTCTGAAACCGCATTACGGGTGAAAGAAGCATTGCTCAAGGGGGTAGACGAAATTGAGTCGTTGAAAGACTATACCACTACCGGAGGCAGATTGAATGTATACATTCAATCTGCCTCCGGTAGTGGTATAGTCTTTCAACGACTCAATTTCGTCTACCCCCT
>Ga0116157_10000883_pt1 | contig 30435 bp, 20 predicted proteins | sample AD_UKC048_MetaG_FD_89882 | JGI IMG/M metagenome (GOLD analysis project Ga0116157, IMG submission 89882) | Active sludge microbial communities of municipal wastewater-treating anaerobic digesters from USA - AD_UKC048_MetaG | ecosystem: Engineered > Bioreactor > Anaerobic > Digestate | place: USA... | reverse complement strand
CAGCCGCTCCTCGAAGCGCTGTAGTGCCTTTGAGACGGCGGCATAATCCGCTCAGCCCACCGCCTCGCCCAGCTCCCGCAGTTTCAACCCGCCATCCCGGCGCCCCACTCACCCCCCGCCGCTCCACCCCACGCGCCGTCAATTGATACCAGCCCCCTCCACCTCGAATCTCACCGGCCGCGCCATCAATCCCATGCTGCCGCACCAGCCCATTCGGTCAAACGTTATGTCTAATGTCCAGATGTGACCCCATTTTCTGGTCAACGTTATGTCTAATGTCCAGATGTGACCCCATTTTCTGGTTCATAGGCTCGTATCAATTTCATGCATCCTTGAAATCATTGATTGGCTAGTTGCTTCAGCAAAAGGGCCACCTCTTGCATCACCAGGTCCGCGGCTCCGGGCGCGAGGTGACTAGTTTTAACTTCATAGCCGCCTTCCGCGTATGCCTCTTTGACGACGAGATATCCGGCCCCGCCGTTGCAGTGGGTGATTACGAAGGTGTGCGGAAACGGCGACGCCTGCTTGATCGCCTGGCCGATCTCGTGAAAAACTTCTCCCCCCAACCCAACCAACGCGACGTTGCCCACGCGCGCCACGGTGAGCGTCATGGGAACAGTAGCGGTCTGATCTGTTTTTGCGGGCAACTCGATCGTCTTAATGAGCGAGTTAACTGGGCCAACTTGGCTGAAGCTGAGAATCGTGTCTGATGTGGACAGTACTTCCTCGCCGAGCATCGCGCCGAGCAGGACCGGCTCGGGAATCCAGCCATTGGCCGTCTTGAATTCCGGCAGCACCCGAAACCAGGGGTCAATGTTCCCCGAGGCGCCGGCAAACTCAGGGGCGATGATTCCCTCGCCGAGGTAATGTTCCACAAACTGCGCTGCCAGGCCCAACACATCGCCGCTGATTTGGAGGTTCTTTGACCCCAGGGACGTACCGTGCGTGGCGTAGGCAAAGAGCACGGCCAACGGTTTTTCGCCGGCCAATTCGCGCACCTGCAGCACCTGCACCTCGCGGTCCGTACTGCCGCCGGGATTGCGCCCGAGCCGGATTTGTTTTTGCCCCTTGCTATCCGTCACCGGTTCGCGGCGATTGATCCCAACCGGAGACGCGCCAACGCCCACGCCGACGCGCGCAGGCTTCAGCCCGGCCAGCGCTTCCTGGACCACCTTGATCAGTCGTCCGCGCAGCAGCTTCGTGTATTCCGCGTTGTTCGGATGAGTCTTCTCCGGTTCCAGCGACGGCGTTGGAGCGGCGTGGGTGTGAATAGCGGCGAGGACCAGCTCTGCCGGTTTCAGCTTGCACGCGTTGAGAATTGCCCCGCGCATGTGCTCCGCCATTTCGCCTTTGTACCCAATGATGTCCGACGACACGAGCACCAGCCGCTTGCCGCCTTCTTCGACGGCAACCGCACGAGCGGAGAGCGGATCGTGCACCCCGGTGGATAAATTCGTCCGGCCCGCGTACCCGGCCATCCGGCATGGCTGCGACGGCGTGATGTCCACCCTGGCCACGCCCGCACGTAGTTCGGCGCGGACAGGCGTAGCCAACAACCAAAAACATGCGGTGAGAAATAGCCATGCTACCCAGTTCAAACTCGCAAGCGGGATGTCGATAAATTTTCGATTCATGAGAAGCATCTTTGCCACGGATGGCGCGACGTCACGCCTATTCCACGGTCATTACCTGTCCGTCTTCGCGTGGAGAATTGGGTTGAAAGGTCAAATTGGTCAATGCGCTCACTCTAGGGGTCCGGGCAGACGTTCGCTCCAGGGACCGGGGAAGTTTTTCATAAGCGCCAGTTCCCACGGGAGGTCGTCATAGTTGAAAGTATCCGGCGTGTGTTTGGCGTCGAAACCTTGGAAGAGCAGCACGAAGTTGAAGTCTTCGATTTCGTACCGTTGGTCAATGCCTCGGCGCACGATCTCAAAATGGCTTACCTGGTCGTATTTGGCGCGGGAACCGTCGGCCAGAAAGAGCCGGGCGGGGTCGCCGGCAAAGGCGTTGGACGAGGCCTCGGCGCGGGTCCAGGGGCCTTCGAGCTGGTCGGCGATCATGGCGAACATGAAGCGCTTGCGGCTGTCCCAATAGTTGGGGCGGGTCGGATGCGGGCGCACAGCTTCCAACAGGGCGAGATATTTCCTGGCACTTTTGACATAATAGATGTGGCTTGCCTCGTGGAGCCGCCACGGGCCCTGGGCGTCTTCGCCCCGTTCAGTGAGCACGGTTTCGTCAATGGCGCCGCTGAAGTCCGGGAATTTTTCCAGGGGCACGCCCATGCGGAAGAGGGAGCCCCGGTGGTCGGTGTAGAAGAGGTGCGCGCGGCGCTCGTCGCAAATGACCCAGAAATCAATCCAGAAACCATTGTCCACCTTGCGGGTGGGGATCACGGTGGGTTTGGACCAGCCGCGCGGGTTTTCGATGTCCGGGTTGGTGCAGTACACCGGCTGAAGGTCCGGCCGGGCGTCTTTGACGGGAATTTGCGCAATGAGATACCAGAGCTTTTGCGGCGCGAAATAAAAGACCTGCGGGGCCACGACGATGGCACCCAACGATTCGTTCAAATAGTGGCGCGGCGCCGCGCGGAGGCTCGCCACGGTCGGCGCGCTGGCATAGCCTAAGCCGGAGCGCGTTTTTTCCACGTACTGCAAAGTGCGGGCGGTCTCGCGCGACGCCTTGCTGGTGTAAAACACATGATATTTGCCCTGGTAAAACACGAGCGATGGGTCTTTGGCGGCCACATCATCGAAGGTGCCTCGCGGACCGGGACCCATAATGGTCTCACTGACGGTCCAGCGCTCATAAGGCAGGGCGGAAGTACCTTCGGCGGCCGACAAACCGCCGGTCAGCACCGCCAACAGGGCTAAACCGAGGTAAACATCAGGTTGTTTCATGCAATGGCGCGAAGTGTTACGGGAAGCGAGGTGAGGGCCAAACTGATGGGAACTGATAGGGCACTGCTGGTCAGGATTCGCACGGTGCGTTTCATCTTTCTCATAAATCCGGCAAACCAGGTTGCGACAAGACTCCAAGTCCGGGCCCATCAAGATGCTATTCGCCTTACAATGGGGCACATTCGAGAAACGAGTTAAACCTTGATGAATGTCTTCGTGCGGTACAACCAGAGCATCATCAGCCAGATAACAACGAAGGCCGCAAATGCCTCGACAAAGTCGCTCCACGGCCCCGGCCCTACCCAATAGCTCAGGCCGCCGACAACACCGATATTGTGATTGGTGGTCCAGCCCTTGACGAAGATATTCCCGATATTGCGGAAATCAAACAGGTGCGCGGCCATGTACACCGCGATCGAGTTGGCACCAATGACCACAAAGAAGAACGCCCACTTCCGATAGTTCGCAACATCGATGACAAGATAGAACAGCGCCATCAGTCCAAGCCCGACTGCACCCACGAAAAGCACCCACGAACCCGTCGTGATGCTCACGATCATGGGATACCAACGACTCCAGACGAGGCTCAAGACGAGGCACGCCAGGGCAGTGCCGAAGAGTCCCCCGACCTTCGCCTTGGAGCTTTCCGTGGATTTCAGCAGTTGTCCGCCCAGGGCGCCCAGCAGAACGATGCAACTCGATGCCATCGGCAGGCTGAGGACCCAAGTGAAGCTCCACTTCACGGGACGGAACCGGCCGACAGTAATGTCGTCGATGTAACGGGGCAGATTCACCTCGGGCGTTATAACGCCGGCGCCATGACCGGGCACGGGCACCCAAGCAATCAGGGCCCAGTAGCCCAGCAAGAGCACGGCCAGTGCCGCCACCTGTCCCCGGACCCCGAAGTTCAGAATCACGACCGAGGTGACCAGATAACCGATCGCGATCTCCTCGAGGACGTTGTTGAGGATGTAAAACTTCGACCAGTCCAGGAGGAGCAGATGCCCGCCGGCGATCGTCCCTAGGAAGAACAAGATTACCGTTCTCTGGAGGACGTGACGATACAGTTTTCCCTTGCTGTCGCCCAGGCTGAGACGCTTGCCGAACGAATAGGGCATGGAAAGGCCGACGACGAAGATGAACAGCGGCCGAATCAGATCCTTCATGTGAACCGTGTCGCCCCAGTGGGAGTACTGCAACTGGTGGTAGAGCGTCTGAGCCCAAGACTGATTGATCGCAGCAAACAACGCGCTGAGGAATCCCGCGTGGCCGATCTCGCCGCCACCGAGCAACAGGAACATCACGAAGCCGCGCAGCGCATCGAGTGAGACGAGTCTTTTCGTGGTGACATTCTCTTCTGCCATCAATTTACTTTCCTTCCTGTAACATTTCTTGGGCCAGTTTCGCCACGCGTTCACGCCGGTCCTGCGTTTGCTTCTTGAGCTGTGAAGGGAGATCGCTCTCGCGGATGCGCCGCGCACGCAGCAGATCGACCCAGCCGGGATGCATCTCTCCTTCCTTCACCGCAGCAAACGCAGGAAGCGACAGGAGGAGGATGGACAGAATGATGCCCTGACCGCCGGCTCTCTGCCTGTTGGGAGAAGATGTCTTGTGAATGCTTCAGATTAGCAAGTGGCGGTGGATGAATCAAGAAATCCAATCACGGTTCGCTTTTCTTCTACGCGAGTTTCATCCAGAAGTGGATCATGACCGGAACACATTGGCGACCGATGCGTTGTGGATGCTCGGAAAGTTGATGGTCCACGATACGTTGCTCGACATCGGGCTGGACTATCAAACGGTCTGGCATGAGATTGAAATTCGCTAACCGCGGACGAAGAAGATGACGCGAAGAAGAAAGGCGGAAAAAGAGCGCATGAGCAGGATCATGTCCAACAACCACGGCTGGATTTTCCGGCTCAGCCTGCCGCTTATGCTCGTGGCTCAGCCTTGCTTGAGCCATGCCCAAGTGGTGGTGCTGGGGGACGATTTCGCCGATGTTGCGAGCTGGAAAAAGGGAGCAAGCCGTCAGAAGGATGAGACCGTCACCTCCGAAGGCGTCCGCGTTGAAATCAAATCGGGCCGCGATAGCAGTCGTCCGGCGGCGTTTCTCCGGGTGGAAGATCATTCGTCCCAAGACCATTGGTTCTGGGTGCAAAAGCGCAAGGCGCGGGGTGCCTGGGACTTGGGGCGCGCAACCCGCGTTAAGCTTTGGACCCGAAGCAGCGGTGCCCAGTCCGTATTGCGGCTGCTGGTGGGAGATAGCCGCGGCAACGTTGCTTACTACGCCTTGGGCAACTTGGGGAACACGAACTGGGCGCAGCAGTCTCTTGACCTTCAGCACGTGCCGCCGTACAGCACGGTCGGCGCGGTGGATTGGTGCAGCGTAACGACCCTCGGCCTGCGCACGGATTCCGGCCACGGCTACACGTTTGACTATAGCGACCTGCGCATTGAAGCGGAAGCCGAGCGCACCATAGCCGGCGAGGGGGCCGAGAATCTCTTGCGCTCGCCGACCATGGACGAAGATCCACTCGGCTTCCTCGCACCGGTCGCGTCTGGCGACCTCGACGATTCCATGCTCGCGCTCAATGTCGGCCTTAATGTGGACGACGATGATCTGGACCGGATTGCTCGGGCCGGCGTCAAGTGGGCCAAGATTTCCTGCTCCATGTCCACCGGAGTCAACGCGCGCCTTGAGCGAATGGTGGATGCGCTGCGCGCACGCCACATCCAGGTCGTCGGCCATCTGCCACAGACAACTTCCTGGTCCAAAGAGATGTTTCCCGAGGTCAAAGGCGTGCCGGGCGATCGCGCCCCGTTTGCCTACAGCCCGGAAGCCATGGCGTGGTTCCTCGAACGTCTCCGCAGCACGGCCGAACGCCTGAAGGGCCGCATCGGCGTGTGGGAGATTGGCAACGAACCCGACATTGCGAAATTCTGGATGCCAACCCCAAACCCCACCGCTTTCGGCAGATTCGTCATCGAGACATCCAAGGTGCTCAAGTCGGTGGATCCCGGGAACCAAGTCATCAGCGGCGGTGTCTGCGGATTCTGGGGCGTGGATTTCCCGGGAGCGCGCAACTTCCTGACGGCGTTCTTCCAGACCGGCGCCGGGGCGCACATAGACATCCTCGGCCTGCATCCCTTCCGCGCCCGTCCCGAGGCCGGCGCGGCGAACCTGACCCAGCTCCAGACCGTTGCCGAACTCCGTCAACTCATGACGCAGTTCGGCCTGAGCCTGCCGATCTGGGACACCGAGTGGCAGATCACCCCCTCAGTCGATCGCTCCGAAGTTCCCTTCGCCACGGACCTCTACGAAGCCAAGGGCATGCTGCGGAAGTACCTGGTCGAGGCGAACGCCGGCTTCTTGCACCTCAACTGGCAACTGGCCAAAGCCGGCGCGCACATGGATCATCCCGGTCAAGTCTTCACAGCGGATGGCCGCGCGACCGCGAAGTACGCGACGCTCCGCCACTCGGGCGCGCTGTTGGCGAAGATCAAAGCACCGATGGAAATCCCTGTGAGCTTGGCCGAACACGCCGCGAAACCTGCGACCGCAGTGCTCGTGCAAGCCAGCTTTGACGAACCGTCCGCGCTCCAGTCCTGGAAAGCCACCGGAGAAGGCGCCAGCGCGACAATAGACACTCAGTTGCCATTTCGCGGCCGCAGCGCACTCAAACTCTCCGGTAGCAAGGCTGCGCGCATTGATTTCAGCGAGCGTTGGCAGCCCATCCAAGGGGCGGCGATTGTCGAAGTGCGCGGGGTGCTCAAAGGCAATGGCTGCGACGTGGTCATTCAACTTGCACCGCGCGACACCTCTGGCAGCGACCTCCCGCCGCCGCCCAGCCCGAAGAAACCTTTCCTGGCGCAGCCGGACTATGCGCCCTTCTGCTTCCGGTTCCTGATGGGCCCGGATTGGCACGACTTCGGCCTGCGCCTCGAACTGCCCAAGGGCGGGTCAGCCTGGTTGGATGATCTGACCGTGCTCTATCACGTGCCGCCGCCCGAACTCGTTTCGTTTGCCTTCGCGCTGCGCGGCTCGCCTGCGCCTGCTGTGTCCTTTTGGTCGCCCGTCACGCCCTCTGACCAGCAACGCCGCCGCGCGGCTGACCTGTCTGTCTCGGGATTGCCCGACGCCGAATTCGTGCTGCTCGATACGCTCACCGGTGAAATCCACCGCTTGGCCAAACCCCAGCGCGGCGGCGACAAACTGCTTTTCCACGATCTCCCCCTGTGTGACTACCCCATGGCCATCGTGCCGCAAGACGCTTTTCCCCCCTCGCCTGCGCCCGCTTGGCTGACTGACTTCGCCGATGCCAATGAGGTCGTGAGCCGCTCCTTCCGGGACCGCACTGGTGACTTTTATCTCCGCGGCTTCTGGAACATGGCCGGCGGCGTCGCGGAACGCCTGCCCCTGACCGCCGGCACGGACCCGCGCGTGTCGGCGCTCCGGCGCGCGCATTCCTTCTGGCGCGCGTTTGCTGTCGCACCCCAGCCGATTACCATCCTGTCCGCCGCGCTATCGCGGACCACCCTGCGTCTGCCGCCCGAAGCATGGCACGACTCCGTGGCCAATGAGAAATCCCGCCACGTCAACCGCTTCTTCTATCGGCTCACCGATGCGGAGCAGCGGGCGACCGTGCACGCGGTGAAATTGTGCGAGCAAACTTTGCCGGAGCGTCCCTGGGTCGATTCCCCCGACAACGCCTTCACGTGGTTTACCCTCTGCCGAGAAGCCAAGCCCTCTGAGGTCTTTGTGGTAATCCCCAAAGACCAGACATTAGCCGGCCGCAATGTGTCCGTTGACGTGTCCCTTCCTTCGCAGCTCAAAGCGATGCTGCTTTCCTCACGCACCACGGAAACGCAATGCGTCGCTTATTGGGTGGAGGACACTTTCGGTCAGGCAGATGTCGCTTGCACCATCGAGTTCGACGCTCGTCCGTCTTGGGCTGCGGACGTGGTTGTGCTGGACCCGCGAACCGGCAAGGTATGCGGCACGGCTGCCGTGAAGAAACGGGAAGGCGCGCACGTGGTGCTCGAAGCCCCCGCAACTTCGCAACCGCGGCTGCTGGTCAACCGCAGCGCCCCGGAAAGCGATGGACTGTGGCGATAGGAAAGCACATGGATCTGGATTGACCGTGGATACGCCGCGCCCAGCCGGCAGCGGCCGCGCTTGACTCCCGCCACCCCCCGGACCAGAGTCTGTCCAATCGCTCGCGGGGTGACCCCGAAAAGGAGGGAATATGCGCGACCGCGCCACGCTCACGTCAATCGGCATTGCAGCCGCGGCCCTGGGCCTGCTCCTGGGCCTGCCCCCGTCGCGCGCCGACCTGCCGAAGGCGGCCGACGCGTTCGGGAAGAACGGGGACTTCGAGAAGGGCCTGAGGTACTGGGAGGGCCAGGGCAAGGTGACGAAGCTCGAGGACGGCAACTCCGTCTGCGCGCTCAGGCTGGAGAAGGAGCGAGATGTGGAGATCCGCTGCCCGGTGAGCGTGGAGGGCGCCGAGGAGGTCGAGATCCGATTCCGCGTCCGCGCGATGCCCGGCTACGAGGGGGCGGGCCTGCGCACCGCCACGCGCACCGGCCACGGGGCGACCTTCCGCGACCACAAGCTGGTGGCCGACGGGGGCTGGAAAGAGATGAAGTGCGGCTGGAGCAGGAAGGGCAGGATCCAGCCTTCAATCTGCTTCGCCTTCGTGCTGTATCCCGGCAAGGGCGAGGTCCAGTTCGACGATTTCGTCGCCACGGTCAAGTGAACGGCGCAGGGCCTACTTCGGAAGTTCCCAAAGGTGGATCGTCCCATCGAGGCTCCCGGATGCCCCGTAGCGGCCATCTGCCGAGAATGCCACGCTCTTGACCCCATCCTCGTGTTTGTCCTGGGCGACTTCTTTTCGCCTTTCGACATCCCAAAGGTGGACGGCTGTTGCCCGCTTCGAATCTGCGCAATCCGTGCCGCCAGAGACGAGCCACTTTCCATCCGGCGAAAGGGCCACGGACAGGACCCAGCACCCCTGTCCGCTCCCGCAGAAGATCTCCGTGCCGTCCGACACATCCCACACCCGCGCGCTGCCGTCCCAGCACGCCGAGGCCAGCCGCTTTCCATCCCCGGAGAAACTCAGGTAGGTGATTGGCTGCTGGTGTCCCCTGGCGTTCCAGACCTCCCGCTTTGCCGGAATGTTCATGAGCCGGATTCCACCATTCCAGTGCCCCGCGGCAACGTGCTTTCCGTCCGGGCAGCAAGCCACACCGCCAGTCCACACATCGAAGGTGAAGAGCTGCTCCCTCTCTCGTCTCCCGGTCACTTCCCAGACCGCGATGCCCCCGCCGTTGTTTCCGGGCGGTTTCTCAAAAAACCCGTTGAAGAACACCCGATCCCCATTCGGCGAGAACAGCGCTTTCCTCCATCCGTCGGGGTCCTTGCCATGCGTCTTGAGTCGAGCGATCTCGCGCCTCTTGACAAGATCCCAGAGCACCAATTCACCCCACGCATTGCATGAAACAACCCGGTCTCCATCGGAGGAGACGGCCACGTGGTTGATCGTCACCTGCTGTCCCTGAAGGCAGTCCGCCTGGCACGCGCCAGCCACATCCCAGACCCTCACCGTGCAGTCGCTGCTTCCCGACACGATCCGCCTGCCGTCCGGCGTGAATGCCACGCAGTGCACCGGCCCCGTGTGCCCCTTCAGGACGCGCACATTGGCCAGTTTTCGTGCCCGGGAGGACGCCTCCACCGGAGGCGGCGGCTTCCGTGCCTCGCCCTCATCCGGCCTGGGAGGTAACCCGACCGGCGGAGGTGGCGTCGCCGCGGCTGGCCCCCGTTTCGGGGAGACAACCAAGACGCACCGGAAACCGTGGTAGTTGTGCCGACGGGCGGGAAGATGGGGACTGCGGTACGACGAGCGCAGTGCCTCCCTGGTTGAGAAATCCCACGATCCTCCCCGCAAGACCTTCCGGATATTGCCCTTCCTGATTTCATCCGAATTGTACTCTGGCGGGGCACCGCCGCCAGCCTTGCACTTCCTGTGGATCCCCTCCGTGTACCAGTCCTCACAGAACTCCCGGACGTTGCCCGCCATGTCATGCAGTCCCGATTTGAGCGGCCCGTAGCTCCCAACCGGCGCGGTGCGTGGGTGCTTGTCCCGATAGCCTTTGATGATGTTCTTGTCCTGCGGATCACCGCGCTGCCCCAGCTTCGATTCCTCCCCTGCCAGGTTGTCGACTCCCGGCGGAGGCGGCCATTCCTTGCCCCAGGGAAATTCCTCCTGGCCGACGGCCGCATCCCACTCCTCGTCGGTCGGCAGCCGGTATTCCCTGCCCTCCTTGTTGCCCAGCCAGGCGCAGAAGGCCTTGGCATCCTCCCATGACACCATCACCACCGGATGGTCCGGACCCTGCTCGTACCCTGCCTTGGCCTGCCATGCGTAGCCGCTCTCCCTCACGAACGCCCCAAAGTCCTTGACCCGCGTCTCCCAGATAGAGAAGAGCACTTTCGTGCCCGCCACCGGCACGAACCTCATCCCCAGCGAGTTGACAAACGGGCTCTCCTTCGTCGCGAACAACACCGGCAGCGCCAAAGCCGACAGAACCCCGGCAGCCCGGGCGGTCGGTTGCGGTGATAGCGCGGCTGATGCCGTCGCAGGCGGCGCGGGAACTGAGGTCAGCGGCGCGTTCGAGTCAATCGCCCCCGACGTCGCTGCGATGACCGAAGATGTCACCAACACGCAACGAAACCCAAACATCCCGTGACGGCTCTCGGGCGGGCGGCCCCAGTGCCAATACGATTGGAACGAGGCGTCCAAGACATCATTCGCATCATAGACGAAGCACGATGCGCCAAGCGTGAGGCGGTTCACCCCCGCCTTGGTCGCGTCCTCACACCACTCCCTGATGTTGCCGCCGAGATCGTAGAGACCGTGCCCGTTCGCGCTGAAGCTACCCACGGGCGCGGTGTGGGCGTAAACATCTCGATATCCTGCGATCACTGGATATTCGGGGGGCCAATCGGCATCCCGTGCTTCCTCTCCAGGCAGATTCCCCGCCGCCGTTGGCGGCGGCCACTGGGTGCCCCACGGATAGACCTTCTCGGCTGCCACACCCTCGGTCCCAAACGTCACAGCCCGCTTCCACTCCGAACCCGTTGGCAACCGATACTCTTGCGCGTCGTCCAGCCGCCCCTCGCCCCGCTCCTTGGCCGTCAACCACCTGCAGAATGCTTTCGCATCCTCCCAACTCACGCAGCACGCGGGATGAATGCCAGTCTGCACAAATCCCGGCGACTTCCAGGAACCACCGCATTGCCTCCAACCCTCTGGCCCCAGGGTCCAAGCGCCTTGTGTCGCATCATGGCCTGTCGCGCTGACGAACGCTTCGAAATCTCTCACCCGTGTCTCCCAAATCGAGAACAGGACCCGGGTCCCCTCAATCGGCACGAACCGCATGCCCAGAGAATTGACGAAGGGGCGCTCGCGGGTTGCGCTGGCGGGAGGCTCGGCCCGTAGCTTGGATTCAAGCTTCAGCGTCTTCCCCTCCTCGACGACGCCCGAGAGCGCCTCGTTGCGCCATCCGGCCATCCGCAATTCCAAATCCAGCTTTCCCGGCATCACGTCCGCGAGGTCCATCGGGGTCGCGCCGATCTTCTTCCCTGCGCGCCACATCTCCGCGCCGGGCGGATCGCTCTCCACCCGCACGGCCCCGAACCCGAAGATCGCTTTGGCCTTCACGTTCGTGCCGGCGACCACGTCCACCGCCACGCGTTTCTCCGGCCAGCCCGCATTGCTGAAAGTCAGCTCATGCCTGCCCCCCGGCAGTTCGATATCCGTCGGCGTCATCCCCAACCCCCTGCCATCCCCCGATACCATCACCTCTGCCCCGGGCGGCTCGCTCGAGACCCTCACTCTTCCCGGCAGAGCATCCAGCACCACCGGCCCCACTTCGGCAACCTTCCCCTCCAAGACGACTACCTCGACATCCTTGCTCGCAAAACCCTCGAGGCGGACCGCCACGCGGTGGCTGCCGGGTCTCAGGTCGGAGAATGCCGCAGGACCCGGTCTCTGCTCGCCGCCATCGACACTCACCATCGCGCCGTCGGGTTCGGTCCGCACGAGCAACCCGCCCCGTGCCCCCGTGATGCGCTCCTGCCCCTTCCGCGCATCCTCGATCCGGCGCGCGGCTTCCGTCTGCCTCAGTTGGGTCATGCCCCAGTGCCAAGAGCCCACCCCTGCCAGCCCAACCAGTCCCGCCACCGCCACCCACGCAAGCGATCGCGCATGCCACGGTCGCGACCGCTCCTTGCTGCCGCGCACCCGCGCCCTGCCCACCAGTGTCGACTCGCTTACCAAATCCTCCGCCCGCAGCACTCTCCGGCAACGTTCCAAGGCCGCCAGGATCTCCTCGTGGCTCCGCGGCCTGTCCTCTGGCGACTTGGCCATCAGGCGCGCGATCAGCCCCGAAAACTCGTCCCCCAGTCCTGGCATCACCTCCCTCGCGCGCGGCACTGGCGCGGAGAGATGCATCTGCATGACCTCGTCCGCGCTGTCCGCAGGGAACGGCACGCGGCCTGTCGCCAATTGGAACAGTGTGCTCCCCAAGGCATAGAAGTCGCTACGGTGATCCAGATCCTTCTCGGCCCGGATCTGTTCCGGGCTCATGAAGGCCGGGGTGCCCATCCCCATTCCAGTCATCGTCAGCGAGTCCCAGGAGCGCGTGCTGCCCGCCCCGCCCGGGGAAACCTCGCGACCCGCGACCTCCTCCTCGGCCTCCGTCACAAACCTGGCCATCCCCAGATCGGCGACCTTGACCACGCCCTCGGAGGTGAGCATCAGGTTGTCGGGCTTAAGGTCCCTGTGGATCACCCCGGCCCTGTGCGCCGCGCGCAGCGCCAGCGTGACCTCGCGCCCCACCTCGATCACCTCACGCTCGGTGAAGCGGTCCCCCCTCCGCAGGTACGCCCCCAAGCTCAGGCCGTCCACCAGCTCCATCGCGTAGAAATAGATCCCGTTGGCCTCGCCAAAATCGTATACCTGCACCAGATTCGGGTGGTTGATGGCGGCCGCCGCGCGAGCCTCGCGCCAGAATCGCGCCGCGCTCTCCTCGCTCCCCACCAGATGGCCGGCCATCACCTTCAGGGCCACGTGGCGGTTGAGCGACACCTGAACCGCCCGGTACACCGCGCCCATCGCGCCCTTGCCCAAGAGCGCCTCGATCACGTAGCCCCCGAGCCGGGTGCCGATCAGGGGGTCCTGCGGGGGCTCGGGGTTCATGGTCGGGAGCTACGGCAGCACAAGCACGCAGCGGAAACCGATGTTTTCGTTGGCCTCCTGCGGCAGATTGGGATTTCGACGCGGAGACGCGAGGGCGGTTTGGCTAGGGCAGTTCCAAAGCCCTCCTCGCGCAACACGACGGGTCTTGCCCCCCTTGATCTCGAGAAGGGTATTGGCCGGATAGACCTCGCCACCTCCACTACGGTGTTTCTTGTAATGGACCTCCGTATACCAATCCTCGAGCCACTCCCGCACGTTCCCACCCATGTCGAATAGCCCCGCCGTTGTGGCCCTGCAGTCCCCCACCGGTGCCGTGCGCGGATGCTCGTCCCTATAGCCCTTAAGCGCGGTCTTGGGATCATCGGGCCTGCCCAACATTGCCTCCTCCCCGCCGATATTCTCCACCCCTTTCGGCGGCGGCCACTTGTCGCCCCACGGGTATTTCGTTGGCCCGACTGCAACGTCCCACTCCTCGTCGGTCGGAAGGCGATACTCCAAACCCTCCTTTCTCGGCAGCCATTCGCAAAACGCCTTCGCGCCGTCCCAAGAGACCATCACCACCGGATGATCCGGCGTCTGCTCAAACGGCGCCTTCCCTTCCCACAAATACCCACTGTCCTTGACGAAGGCCCCGAAGTCCTTGACCCGCGTCTCCCAGATCGAGAACAGCACCTTGGAACCCGGGATGGGGACGAACCGCATGCCGAGAGAGTTTACGAAGTGCTTGTCCTTGGTCGCCGACGAGGGGATGGCCGTCGACGCGGTCAGGCCATCCACACCCTGCTTGAGGGACGCATGGGTCGTTTCCGCCGACACCGCAGGCAAATATCGGGTATTGAACGCCGCACCGCGAGAAGCCGGAGGAGAAGGAATCACCAACACGCAGCGAAAGCCAACTTGGCTATGTCGGAGCCCAGAAGGTCTGATTATGCGGTGCGCGGATCGCAGGGCCCTGCGATTCCCTGAAAACCATGATCCCCCCCTCTGGAGACAATGCAGCCCACCCTCCCGAACCCTGTCCAGATCGCCGCGGTCGATGGATCCACGCTCCAGCAGTTTTCTGTATGTCGTCTCATCGACCGCATCCTCACAGTACTCCAATACGTTGCCCGACAGATCGTACAAACCAGTTCTGGTCGACCCATAGCTTCCAACCGGCGCCGTGCGCGGATGCTGGTCCTGGTAGTCAGCAAAAACCCCCGCCGTCGGATCTTGCGCCACACCCAAGACCGACTCCCGTCCGGCAAAATTTCCAAACTTTGGCGGTGGCGGCCACCGATCACCCCATGGGTACTCCGCCGTTTCCACCGCCACACCCCACTCAGCGTCGGTGGGCAAACGGTACTCCAGTCCCTCCTTCTTTGAAAGCCACGAGCAGAAGTCTTTGGCCTCCTCCCAGCTCACAGCAATCATCGGATCCTCTGGCGTCTGCTGGAACGGCGCCTTCCCTTCCCACAAATACCCACTGTCCTTGACGAAGGCCCCGAAGTCCCTGACCCGCGTCTCCCAGATCGAGAACAGCACCTTGGTCCCCGGCACCGGGACGAATTTCATGCCGAGGGAGTTCACGAAAGGACGATCCTTGGTGGCGGACGATGGAACAGCCGTGGCGGGGTCCGTGGTCGCTGCCGGCGCCGGGCGCGCGAGCCGGTTATCCGCCCCACCCGATTCCGACGCGACACCCGGCGATTCTCCTGCGGGCGTCGGCAAAGCATCCATCTCGCCCTTCTCCACCCCCTCAATGATCTCCCCGACCACCTTGGCCGTGCCCTCTTTGCCATCCTTTGTCAACTTTGCCTCCAAGGAGCGAAGCCCTGACATCGCCTTGACCCCCTCCCGCTTGGCCCCGGCCCGCCCGTCGATCTGCGCCAGATCCCGCTCAAGAAAGAAGCGCAGGTTGCCGTACTCCGATGGCATCTTGGCCGAGGCGTCGGCCTTGGCGGGACGCTGACCCGCCATCCACGCCTCTCGTTCGTTGCGTAGCTTTGCTGCCATGTCTTTATCGGAACGGGCCTCTGCCTTCTTCTCCAACGACTCAAGGTCCTTTGCGTACTGGGCGATCTTCTCGGCTGCCTGCTGTGCCGCCCTGGCCTTTGCCGTCCGGAGGGGTGCTAAGATACCATCGAGTTCCGTGGCAACGGCCGGGTCGAGATGGGACACGGCATCAAAAGGCGAAGGGGTTACGAGCACGCAGCGGAAACCGAGCACGGCCCTGCGGAGACCGGGATAGACATGAGGGCGGCAGGAAGAGGCGAGAGCCGAGGAACTGCCGTTATTCCAGCCGCCACCCCGCGATATGCGGCGGTTCTCGCCGTTCTTGATTTTGGCCAAGTCCTCGGGCTTGAATTCATACGCGCCACTCTCCCTGTGCTTCTTGTAGATTGCCTCAGTGTACCAACCCCTGACCCACTCCTGCGCGTTGCCCCCCATGTCATACAGTCCATTTTGACTCATCCTGTAGCTGCCCACCGGCGCGGTGCGCGGATGCCCGTCCGTGTAGCCTGCTGCGAGCATGCCAGACTCCGGATCGTCAGGCCCCCCAAGTATAGACTCCTGCCCCGCGATGTTCTCGACCCCTTTGGACGGTGGCCACTCATCGCCCCACGGGTACTTGCCGTTGCCCGAGGCCGCGTCCCACTCCTCGTCACTGGGCAAGTGGTACACCAACCCATCCTTGTTCGAAAGCCACTTGCAGAATGCGTCGGCGTCATCGTAACTGACCATCACCACCGGGTGATCAGGCGTTTGTTCGAAGGGCGGTTTCTCAGCCCAGGCATAACCACTGTCCTTCACGAATGCCTCGAAGTCCTTGACCCGGATCTCCCAGACCGAGAACAGCACCTTCGTCCCCGGGATCGGCACGAACCTCATGCCCAGGGAGTTGACGAACGGCTTGTCCTTGCTCGCGGAGCCGATCTCCGCCACCGAAAGAAGCGGCCTCGCGGATTCTTGCACAGCGACCACCGATGCCTGCTGCGGTGATACCCCCGTTGCAGTTTGGCCCACGTCGCGGGCAGTCGGAGCGGGCGACGGGCCGTCCGTGGACAAAACTACATTGGAGAACGACGATGCGGCGACCCCCACCACCTTGGAACCCTTGCCCATCGCGACCGGCGTCACCGCGGTTGGGCCCGCTGCGGTCTGCACAGCACCAGTCCCGGCCGGAATCGTCGAGGTCGCAGCGGCAACCGCCTGCGTTGCAGCCGCGGGCTGAGGCACCGCGGCAGTGACTGCCACCTGAGCGCCGCTGGTCGCGGAAAGAACCTTGGACGCCGTCACGGCGGCCACCCGCGCCGGCGTGGTCAGCGCATCGCGGTTTTCTCGCTGTCTCAGGTTCTTCCACGGATCCGGCTCGGCGGAGTTGCGCGCGACGAAGAGGCCGGCAACTGCGATCGCGGCCGCGGCAACCCCCCATGCAATCCGAGAACGCGCCAACGTCACGAACGGACCCCGCCTCGGCCCATCTGTCATCTGGATGCGCGATGTCTCCACCGGCGCACCCTTCAGCCCGCGAAGGCACCCCTCCATCGCCGCCAGTATTTCCTCGTGGGTCTGCGGCCGATCCTCCGGCGACTTGGCCATCAGCCGCCAGACAAGATCCGAGAACGATTCCCCCAGCGCCGGATTGACCTCCCGGGCCCTCGGTGCCGCTTCGCCCATGATTCGCCCCAGCAGGTCCTCCAAGCTGCGTGACGGATACGGAAGCCGGCAAGTGGCCAGCTGGAAGAGCGTCGCCCCGAGGCTGTAGAAATCGCTGCGCTGGTCCAGCTTCGCGTGGCAGCCCACCTGCTCGGGGCTCATGAAGGCTGGGGTCCCCATGCCCATGCCCGTCAAAGTCAGCGAGTCCCACGCTCTGAGGTCCTGCGGCCGGATCCTCGCGCCACCCTCGTTCGCCTGCTGATCCTCTCCCTCGGGGAGAAAGCGCGCGATCCCCAGGTCGGCCACCTTCACAACGCCCTCGGAGTTGAGCATCAGGTTGTCGGGCTTGAGGTCCCGATGGATCACCCCCGCGCGGTGCGCCGCACGAAGGGCCAGGGTCACCTCGCGCCCCACCTCGATGCACTCCCGTTCGCTAAAGCGGTCCCCTCTCCGCAGGTAGGCCCCCAGGCTCAGGCCGTCCACCAGCTCCATCGCATAGAAATAGGTGCCGTCCGCCTCCCCGAAGTCATAGACCTGAACAAGGTTGGGGTGGTTGATCGCTGCAGCGGCCCTCGCCTCCCGCCAGAAGCGGGCCACGCTCTCCTGACTACCAAGCAGGTGGCCGGCCATCACCTTGAGGGCCACGTGGCGGTTGAGCGACAGCTGCACCGCCCGGTACACCGCGCCCATGGCGCCCTTGCCAAGCAGCGCCTCGATCACGTAGCCGCCCAGCTGCGTGCCGATCAGGGGGTCTGACGGCATCACACCTCCGCCCGGTGCCTCGGCCATGCTATAGGCCTCCCTCCATGCGCGGAGATATATGCCAACGGGCTTCCACCATGCCGAGAAAATTGTGGCCGATGGACGTGGACCGCCTGGGCCTCTGGGACCCCCACACCATCAACTAAGGGGCGGCAATTCTGAATCGGTCACGCGTGACCGATTTGAAGAGGCCCGGACTTTTTCATGTGAAAGATCCCCAGGGGACCGCGCTCCCGGACGATCGGCCTCCGATCACGTCAGGCGCCGACCCGAGAAAAGGCTCAATCATTGCCTGGCATAAGTCGCATGCGTATTCCCAGGGCATGGGCCTCGATCCGAAACGATGCGCGCGGATCCCGGGGGTGCCATGACGACTGCAATCCGATGCCGCGACCCCCGGCAAACTGCGGATATTCTTGCGGCGGAGACCGGCCCGGTCGCCTCAGCCCCAGCCAATTGGAGACAGCAAGGCTGCAGGGTGCCCTCGGTTCCGACTGGAGCGTCGAGCGGGGGCGCTCGATCACGCCTCAGTCGAAATAGCCACTCGGCTTCATGCCCTCCGGATCCTCACCGGGAGGAGTCGACTGGAGCGATTTCAGGAACGCGGTCCGCTCCCTGATGAGATGCGTGTCAAAGAAAAGACCCCCCTTGCTGTTCGGGTAACGCGCCGCAAAGAAAGCAACATTATCGTCCCGGTATTTGATCCACGCCTTCTGCGCCGCGATTAGCAGCGACTTTTGCTTCGCGTCTCTGATGCTTGACAAAACGGCCTGGTACGTGGCGTTCAGAGCATCATCCGCCTCATTCAATTCTTTGCCCGCCTGACTCGCAACACACGCCCGGTCCAATGGCTGGGCCACAAGAAATACAAGCATGGCGATCTTGGGGACATGTCGCCATGGGGGCACTGCCGCGAACCGGCTCCGCGATCCTGGATGCTTCATACTGGCTCCTTTCCGCGTTGGGTGGTGGTCGGTCCCTGGCCGAGTTTCGAGATAGTCTCGAACCCCACAAAGGTCTCCCATTCAAAGCCCGCCACGCGCAGATATTTACCGCCTGCCCTGGCCCAAGCCGAGAGAATTGTCCGCACCCTCGCCCACTCTTGTTTTCTCTCCCCCCGCCCATCGCCACCCGATCCAAGGGCCGCTGCGGCGTGGCGGGCTTCTCCGGCTACTGGGACTTCCACACGTTCGACTGAGGGGCGATCGCGGTTTAGAGATCCGTCAGCACTGACGGATTCGAGGCGCCCGACGGAAGGAAAGTCTGGAATTCTTTTTTTTGGCCGCCGATTGTGACCCGGCCCCCACCTGAGTAACCGCTCCCATGGCGACCACTACGCTGGCAGAGGACAGGAGGGCCAGGGAGACCCTGATCAACGCGGTCGAGGCCTGAGGGATCTCCGAGTGTGAGGCAATGGAGCTGTTGCAGGAGAACAGTCGGGTCTCAGATGAATGCGTTCACCTGGAGGACGTGGCCGGGGCCGGTGCCACGGGGGCCGCCAACTGGCCGGAGTGGAGGTTTTCCAAGAAAATCACGCAACGAAAGGAGCGCGAGTCGTGAGAGACTTCGCGCCCTTCGTGGTTTGCCCCATTCGACGCAGATCTGTAACCGCGGACTGCGGAGGGCGGCTCAGATTGTCTTGCGTTCGCGGGGCTGCCATGCTCCGCGGCCAGCGTGACCAACGCCGGAGAAATGAACAAATGACAGCGAGGAAAGCAAAGCGAATAGCGACGGGAATGACCCGAGCAACCGATGGAGGGCTAACGGACGAGACCCGGGACACCTCAGCCATCGCACCCGGACCGGAGTTATCCGAGCATGACCGGGAGTTCCTTCACGAACGCGAGGGCGTCATCAGGGCGGGCCTCAGGAACTTCCTTGATGTGGGGCGCGCGCTGAGGGACATCCGCGACCACCGCGACGGCGAGCTGTGGAAGGCGAAATACAAGACCTTCGACAACTACTGCAAGGCCCGCTGGGACATCCAGCGCCAGCACGCCCACCGGCTCGTGGATGCCGCAGACGTCGTCGGCCAGATGTCGCCCGTCGATGGCAACACCCCGATCCCGACCCATGAGCGCCAGGTCCGGCCCCTCTGTCAATTGGCCAGGCCCGAGGACAGGGCCAAGGCCTGGGCCGAGGCCGTCGAGAACCATGGCCCGAGTCCGCGCGGCCGCGACGTCCACGCGGTCGTGCACCGGATGCTCGATGACGGTGCCGAACCAAGGTCGGACCGGCCCCAAAGGCCCAGGGAGGCGAAAGAAGAACGCCGCGAAAGCCTGCGATTGGATCACTCGGAATTGGTCGAGATCCACGGGTATCTTGAGATCATGGCGCGCGCGATCCCGGAGGACGATGTGAGGGCGATCGAGGCGCTTGAGGGCCTGAGGGAGATTTTTTGTCAATGAGGGCGGTCTGGCCGAACTTTCAAAGGCCCATGCGGAAGGACCGCAAGCTGACCGGGCAGACCAAATCCGTCAACCGTGATGGATTTGCGGGACCTTTCATGCCGCTTCGTGTCAGGCACCGACCCGCGTGAAGGGGCAATCCCGGGCGCCACCTAGCCTGCATATTTCACGCTTCCGCGTGAAATATGCAGGCTAGCGTCGCGCAGGCGCAATAGGCCACCACGCCCTCACCGCTGGCCTTTGCCCAAGCAGGCATCGGCCGCCACGTCCAGCGCCTCCCGGATCCACTGGCTCCGGGACAACCCCATCGCTTTCGCCGCCCGGTTCCACAGCAGGATCTGCCGGTCGGAGGCCTCCAGCGACACCCACCCCACCCTCTCTCCGGTCCTGAAAACGGAGTTGTGGCGCTGTATCAGCCGGGTCTGCGGCGCGCGCCGCCTGCGCTCCTTGACCACCGTGCCGATCCGGGCGCCGGTCATGCCCGCGATCTCCGATGTCGTCAGGCGCCAGTCCACCCTGCCCCAGTCGATCTTGCTACGTCGTCTCATGGTGGCACGGTTTTGTGCCGCGGGGCCCGGGGCACGCAAGGGCAAAGGGCCAACCTCATCGCTGTTCACCCAAATACCGTTGCCCGCACTGATCATCGTCCCAGCCCATGAGATTGTTCGCGCGTGCCAGATTCCTGTGGAGTAGGATGACGCAGGTAGCATGAAGCGCGTTCTTCTGACATCCGCCGTGCTCGCGACCGCCTACGCCTGCGTCACGCTGTGCGGCCGCCTCGCGCCCACGCCTAACGCCGGGGTCGGATCCGGTTCCGGGGGCGACGGGGCACTGGTCGGCGCCATCGCCGATCGCCGCACCGGCGCACAAGTCCGGGGTGAGGGCGTCGTGGCGAGACTCCTCCCCGACGATAATGACGGGAGCCGCCACCAGCGAAGGCATGTGGCAGCCCAAGTTGGGCCGTCGCCTTGGCCACCCTGCCAAGGTCCGCGAGGTCAACGGCCATGGCCGCGCCCCAGGCGCTCCTCCACGATCTGGGTCGCCATCTCGCGCTCGCGCGCCCTCCCCGCGCGGATGGCGTCGATCAGCGCCATCCACTCGTAGAGTGCCGGGTCCGCCAGGCACACCTGGGGCACCGTGGGACACAGCGGGGTCAGCTCGTAGCCCCTGGCCCTGCCCTCCGGGTGCGGCCAGACGGGTATCTCGCCATCCCCCGGCCGGAACTCCCGCTCCAGCGGCGGCGCGGCAACACCGGTGGGAATGCCACGGCCCATGCCACCCCGCCTCCCCGGGAAAACGTATTTCAGCCCGTGTACCAGGAACTCCGCCAACGCGGTCGAGTTCACCCTCCAGCCATCCTCGGAAACCAGATTGACTACCACCAGCCTCCGCACGGATGAATGGGCCGCGGACGCGCTCAACCCCACCGACGCCGCCAACGAGGCAAAGGAGTCCCATCGGCCCATGGTCAGCAGCCGACATGCCACCAATATGTCCTGTGCCCTCATAGACAACGGGATACGCTATTCGAGAATCGAGAATGACGCAAACTTTTCCGGGGGACTCTCACCCGCCCCGGATGCGCTCCAGCAAGGCCGACGCCGCATGTCACGCCCCGGGCGTAACGTTTGGCCTGCTCCAGGACATTCTGCGGCGCCACGGACACCTTCTTGGCCTAGAGGATCCCCAGCAGCCTCCCGTCCACGACCAGCCCGTAGTCCGCCGGGCCGTTGTCGGTCTGAAGCTCCTCCACCGCGGCGTGCCCGAAATCGTGGAAGTCATTGGCCTTGTATCGCCGCCCCCTGTTCCACCGCACGGCTGCGGCCAGATTCGACCTGACCATCAGGGTGGGAATCTTGGCCCCGATCTTCCCGCGGCGGAATGCCTTCACAAGCAGGGCGCCCAGGCGCCTCGCACTGGCCTGCGCCTCTTGGCCATCTTCTCGCGCTACATCTCGCCCGGTCGCCTTGAAGTACTTGTACCGCAAGATGTCCTCCAGCTGCGGGAGATAGAAATCAATGGCCCCAGCAAACTCCTGTGCGTGCGCCTGGCGGAACGAGCGCGCCGATCCGTGGTGCGCCTCGTTCCATTGGTTCATCTTGTCCGCCAGACGCTCCCAGGGCCGATCCGGCAGGTGACGGCTGGGAAGGACTTTGGCGGGCGCTGCAAACCCTGTCGTCCAAACGTGGTCCATATACGCCTTCTGCATGACCAGATGTTCCTCCGGCGAGAAGGCTTCTGACACCGGAAAAACGCATCCGAGCACGTAGATCGGCGCGGTCCACACGAGCCGCCGCAAAGGACGCACCGATGCTTCACCCGAATAGAGCCTCGTGATGCAGTGCAGCAGCTCCGTTGGCACTCGTTCCGCTTCCGGCTGAATGGCAGTCCGATCCGAAAGAGTGTCCATCAGCTCGCACGTCGCGACCCGGGTTATCATATCGGTCTGACTCAGGATCTCCGTGAAAGCATCTGAGGAAACTGGGCACACGATACGGCCGGCCTTGACCCGCTCGCGCAGCGCATCCAGTAGCCGACGGCAGACCGGTTCATGCCCCCTGCCCATCTGAACGTCCCGCAGGAGAATCCAGTACCGGGTATCGAGGTACACGGTCTTGCGGCGGGCCACCCGCTCACCCAGATCGAACGCCCTCGCCTGATAGTGGTCGTCGATGGAAATCTCGGGATGCCGACGGTGGTAGTCGAATGCAGCCCCCACAGGATCAGCAGGCTCAGCGTCGTCTGCCATTTGGCGAAATGTTTATCAGCCGAATCCAGAGCGCAAGCGTCTCACGAATAATACGCCCGTGGTAGTCCTGATCGCCCGCAACCGCCCCCCGCCGCGCGCCATATACCGTTGGAGGGGGCCCTTCGGTCCCTCTCCATCATCCGCGGATGAAGGCATCACGGCCCCGGTCTGCCCTCGTGGCGGTCCGGAGTCGCGCCGTTTTTCGGCGGCATCAACAATCAATATGGAAGGAGGACCATCATGGCGATCAAGTTGATCGCGAATTACAGCAAGCGCCTGGGGTTGCCCGGCTACAGCAGTCATCAGTTCGCCGTCTCGGTCGAGTGCGAGATCGCGAGCGTGGCCGACGCGGCCGGGGAGTCTCAGCGCCTGTACCGGCTGCTCTAGCAGTCCATCGACAGCCAGATCACCGAGACGGGATTCGTCCCGCCCCACGGTTATGGCCTCAATGGCGCGAGCGATAGCGATCTCAACGGCCACGACCAGGCGGAGGCGCCGTGGAAGTGCAGCGACAAGCAGCGGGACCTGATCCTGAAGCTGGTCGACGAGCACAACCTCGACAAGGGCGAGATCGAGGCGCTCTCCCGGGAGCGCTTCGGCAAGCCGGTCAAACAGCTCTCAAAACTGGAGGCTTCTGGCCTCATCGACGAGCTACTGGAGAAACATCGCGGCAACGGCGGACGGACCAACGGCAACCGCCGTCCCCGGCGCAGCGCCTATGCGAGGGGGGCGGCATGATCGCGCCAGCGATCACCGCGCCCATCGCGCGTTCGTCGGCCGGGGACAATGGGCGCGTGGCGCAGGACCACATCAGCCCGACGGCGGCCAAGCTGTATCTCTCCTGCTCGCTCAAGTTCTACTTCGAGCGCGTGGCCGAGATAAAGAAGCCCGCCGCCCCGGGCCTGCACCTGGGCAAGGCGGTCCACGCCGCCCTGCAGGCGTTCCACCTCGCCCGGTGGCGCGGTGGCGACGACAGCAACGACGCCGTCGAGCAGGCCTACCGCGACGCCTTCTGGCGTTTGGAGCGCGAGGAGGGGCCGGTGGGCTTCGCCGATGGGGACCGAGTCCGCACCGCCACAGCGGCGAGGCGCGCGGGCGGCGCGGGTGGCAGACCCGGCAGGCGATCTGGCACGCGCCCCCAGATCATGGGCACGGGGGTGTGCCATCTAACGGCACACCGGCAAAGAAATTTTGGGCGGGAAACACGGCTTGTCAGGGCACGGCGGGACGCTCAAACCTTGCCTGACGGAGCGCTTGTGGAGCCATTGGTCACATGCGAACGACGATTCTGACGCCACTGTTGTCCTTCCTCTTCCTTTCTCCTGCCTGGCCAGCAGAAACGATTCTCGTCGCCGACGACTGGGATGCCGTGGGGAGGGAACCGGTCAAGGTATTCTTGGACCGCCTCGACGAACGCGGCATCGTCCGAGTCGTTCCACCCCTGCAGGTCCGTCTCGAGGCCTGCATCCCTCCGGAATCGTTCGAGATCCGGAAGACGGACTCCGCGCTGACGCTGGCCGCCCCCGACGGTCGCGGGCTCACGTATGGCCTAGGACGGATTCTGCGCGGCTTGCCCTGGGGCCAGTCTGACGCGGCCTATTTCGGACCGGTGGGGCGATTCCAGCCCAAGCTGCCGGTCCGGGGCATGTATTTCGCCACGCATTTCGGGAACTTTTATAACGCGGCACCGGTCGAAAAGGTCCAGCGGTACGTCGAGGACCTCGCACTGATGGGTTGCAACTCCCTTTGCGTCTGGTTCGACATGCATCACTACAGGGGCATGGACGACGCTGCGGCCACCGGGATTGTCGCCCGGCTGCGCGCCATTCTCCATCGGGCCAACGAGGTCGGGATCGACGCGGCGTTCACGAGCTTGGCCAACGAGGGGTTTGCCAATTCTCCCGAAGACCTGCGCGCGTCGTGGGGCCAGGGCTGGTCGCATTATCACAGCGAAATCTGCCCGAACAAGCCCGGCGGACTCGAGAAGATCCTCGCATACCGCAGCCAGATGCTCGACGCGGTCAAGGATCTCAATATCGCGTGCTTCTGCGTGTGGCCGTACGATCAGGGTGGCTGCAACTGCGAAAAATGTGTCCCCTGGGGTGGCAACGGATACATGAAGGCGTCGCTGGCGGTCGGCAGGCTCGTCAAGCAGCGGTTCCCGCAGGCGAAGATCGTGCTCTCCACCTGGGAAGTGGGCTATCATTTCTCTTTCGACGAGGAATGGGACGGACTGTACGCGGCGGTCGAGGCGAATCCCGGCGTTTTCGATTACGTCATGATCGAGGAGCGCCAGCCGCGAGGATACCACGAAATGCTCGCCAGGCGCGGGGCGCCAGGCGGGCTGCCGATCCTCAACTTTACGGAGATCTCCATGATGCGAATGTTCCCCTGGGGCGGATTCGGTGCGAATCTCTCCCTCGGCATGATCCAGTCCATGTGGGCCAAGTATGGGGCGCGGATGTCCGGCGGGTTCCCTTATTCGGAAGGGATCTACGAAGACCTCAACAAGTTCGCCTGCCTGCAACTGTACTGGAATCCCGCGCAGCGCGTGGACGATATCGTCCGGGAATACGTCGAGGGATATATCGGTCGAAAGGACGCGGACGCGGTGTGCGCCGCCATTCGGCAGCTCGATGCCCAGATGGGACACGGAATCGACCCCACCGGGCTTCTCGCCGCGCGAAAAGCGCATAGGGAAGGTACGCCGATCGAGAAACTGCCCGCGGTGTATCGCGTTCCGAAAGGCCCGGCTGCGGCCAAACCATACGAGACACTTGCCGCCGTCGCGAAGACACTGCCGGCGTCGGTCCTCGCCTCCCCGCGCTGGAAATATGTCTATCTGCGTGCGGCGCTCGACGCGGAGCTTTCCACCAGCGGGGGCCGTCCGACGGCGCGCAGCGAGGACCTCTTCCGGCAGGTTCGTCAACTCTCCTACGAAGGGGCTGACGCGAATCGGTGCGTGTCCGTCCCGCAGATCGGCAAGGGGAGATGACAGGACCGAACCTTCCGCGCAACATTTGAGGCAATCCCGTGATCGACAGTGCGGCCCCTGGGCTCAGCAGAGATTAGAGCGGTTCGCAGCGGGTGGACGTTAACGGATAGGAATATGGTTCCGGCGGCCCTGCGACCGCAACCGCCACTCTCCGCCCTACCGGGGGCTGCCAGTGGGCGCTGGCGCGGGAGGGCGGCTCGGGGGCGTCGGCGCCATCTGCATTGCGAACGTGTCCCGCCCGGCGGGCGCGCTGTCCGCGCATCTTGTTCGAACAGGCTTCACCGGAACCGGAAGGAAAAGACATCCGCTTCCTGCAGCAGAAAACGTAGACGGACGGGTCGACCGGCGATCGTTGAAAGATCTGGGTCGCCTTTCCAGAGAAAAGGGCGCTCGATGCTGTCGCCGTAGAGTATTTCGGCATCAGTGGGTGCAAAACCCGGGATGGGTGTGCCCGCGGGGTCCTGGATTTCCACGCGCACTCCTCCCGCCGCGCCGGTGCTGAAGTTTAGCAACAGTTTTCCGCCGCTGAAGATGAGGGGCTTGGTGAGCAGTTCGCCCTCACGCGCACCCGCGTGGGCGGAGATGAAGCCATCGGCGCGCAGCACATAGCGGTCGCCGCTGCGGTGGTAGATGGAGAGTTCATTGGGGATCAGGAAGTGAATCCCCTGCGCCACATAGTTGGCGCGGTTGGCCCAGCGCGCCTCGTCGAGGCCCGGGCGGAGGAAGGCCTCGGTGAACGTGCGGTCGTAACGCGTGGAACCCGCGCGCGTTGTCATGAACAGCACGTCGGTGACATTGAGATCCTTGGGTTCATATTCTGGGGCGTTACCCCGGCCCGGGACAAAGCGCGTGGGGAACGAGAGATAGATGTGTGGCGCGCGGGAATAGGGTGCGGTCATGCTGGTGTAAAGATGTTCGCCGGGCAGATTAGGCTCCATCGCGACCGGCTCGCTCCAGCGCAGAAAATCCGGCGAGGTGACGCGGCTGATGCTGCGCCGCCGGTCCGCCGTGATCCAGGTGCGGAAGTAGCAGACATAGCGCCGCTCCGCCTCCGACCAAAAAGAGACATTTGGGGAGTCGAACGCATGATGCCACTGTGGGCGGTAGGGAATCACTTCGCCCTTCTCCGTCCAATGAATGCCGTCCGGCGAGACAAACGCCACCAGCCCGTGCCCTGGCTTGTCCAAACCTAGTTTGTTGCCCGGTCCCGGGTGTCCGGCCAGTGCCTTGTAGCGCTCTGTCGGGTTCACGCCGGGGCGGTTGTCGAGAAAGGGCATGAAATTGTGCAACAGGCGCGGTTTTCGGGCCAGGATGATGTTGTTCTCACGCGTGCCATTGACCTCGTGCAGGCCCATGACGGGAAAGCGCCACTCGTGGCCGTCATCGCTCTCCGCGTAATGCACCACCTCGGCCCCCTCCGAAGGAGCGCCTTTCTCTTTGGACAACGACTTGTCCGCCCCCCGATACCATGCGCGGAAGAGGTCGCCATCGCGAATCACGGTGACCATGTGATGCACCGGCAGCGGCGACTTGGGACGTGGTGCTTTGATCGGATGATGCAGTTCCAGGCGCACATCCCGCATCTCCTCAATCAGGAGATGATCCACGAACAACTCCAGCCGGGAGCCGATGTTGATGGGCTGGCCGGCGCGCGCGATGACGGCGGCGGCGAAAACCATCGCGAGGAGGAACGGAAGGCGGACGGGGCTGTTTTTCACGGGACGTCGGGTGAACGAATAGGTGTGTTTCACCAGTCAGCGGCAGTGAACCCTGAGCGGCGTTGTGTCGGGGTGTCGTAGTTGCAGGAGACGATGTGGAAATCCTTCACCCTGCCCGGTGGGATGGCGATCTCCACGGTCACTCCCGGACCGTGCGCGAGATGGTAGCCATCGGTTTCTGATTCGGCGAGGGCATGCCCGTCCAGGCGCACCTCGGTGATGGTGGCATCGCCATAGGGCACCAGCAGGCGGAGGACGATGCCATGCTCGATTGGGCCATCGGCAAGCGCACCCTCCTCGGCCTTGCGCTCGGGCCGCGGGCCGCCAAAGGCGCCATACGGAAACAGATCCGCCGCCGCGCGCAGGCCCTTCGCGTCGAACTGCGGGTTGCCCTCCAGGCCCGTGATGACTTTGGTGACGCGACGGTTGGTGAGGGGGTTCTCTTGCGCGCCGCACGTGCTGACGTAACCCATCAGCGTGTCTCTCGCCGGAGTGGGCGCGGCGGTCCCGTAATAGAGGTGTGGCAGCTTCTGCCAAAGCTCCACCCGGCTCTTTCGCCGCTCGCTGGCATTTTTCCCATAAGCAGCCACGGCAAGCAGCGTGTGAATGGCCACCTGGTTCACCGGATAGCCTTCGTAACGCTCGCAGCGGGCGCGCTCGTGTCCGATCTGCAAGGCGCGCTTCGTCCGCACCATGAGGCTCTCTTCCGAACCCGTCTCCATGATGAACGACAACGTGTGGTAGCGGCAATACGGGTAGAGGGTGAAGGTGGGGTGGGCATTGCGCAAATAGAAGGTGTAGTCGGGGAAACCTTCCACCGGACTGGTGGTGCGGATCTTTCCGTCATCCTGCTCGCCGCGCGTGATAAGAAAACCCGCCGCCTCGGCCGCCGCGTCAATCTTCGCGGCGATACCGTGCAGAAACGGGCGCGACACAGCCGAGGCCCAGGAGACGCCGGTGCTGTCCCACATGGTGCGCCGCGGGTCGTTGAAGCCGTGGAAGTCGATGTGCAGTTCCGGCCGGAATTCATCCATGATCCGCTGGATCGCCACCGCCTCCGGATGGCGTTCGGGGTTCGCCACGCCTTGCACACTCCACAGGCGCGTCCCCGGCGCCGCCCAGCCGCCGTAAATGGGGCGCGACTCTGCGTGTTCCCCGCGCGCGATGTAGTCCGGGTCGGTGGCAGGCACCACTAGCACAATCTGGCACCGCCGGATCTCTGCCGCCTCCGCGTCATCACTGATGAGCCACTTCATGAAGCGCAGCAGGCCCGTCACGGCGTTCATTTCTTTGGCGCCATGGGCCGACGTGAGCAAAGCCACTTGCTTGTCATCGTCCGGCACTCGGCGGTCGGTGATGCGCCCCATCCATATCGGACGGCCCTCCAGCGTGCGGCCGCGCGCTTCGAAGGTGAATGCATCCGGGTGGTTGATAGCCCAGCGCGAAAAGCCCTTCTCCATTTCCTGCTGCGTGGGATGCTCGACGACGGCGGGCGCTTCAGCCGCCGCGGCGTCCAGGGCGCCGCCGCAGTCGGCAAGCGACAGAGCGAGGATCGCGACCGGGAGATGACGCGCCAGTTGTGCGGTGGGAGTGATTGTTCTCATCTCTGTGGTACGCCGGGTAGTATAACGGATAGGAATTTGTTTTCGGCCGCCCTGCGGCCGCAACCGCCCCCCACCGTCCTCCTGGGGGCTACCAGCCCCGTCTGAAGCCGTCCCACCATGCGAATTTGGTAGCAGACGGACCACCGGGGGTCGAGCCGCACGGAGGTCACCCGGCCCCGCGCATCGGGACCACGTTGCGCGCGCGCCTCGCCGGCCGAATGCCGAACCACGCCTCCGCGTCTTTCTTGGTCACGTCGCGGCGGGCGTAGGCGGGAAAGATGATGCCGCCCTCCAGGCGGGTGCTGCCGAAAATCACCCGGAGCGCGTGGTGGGTGAAACGACATCGTTGGTTGAGATCCCCACACCCCCGTAGCTCGAACTGGCCGGACCAGATTGGCACAGGCCACGGGGGCGCACTCCGAGGCGCAGCCCACATCACGACCCTACTTTCGAGCCAGATGCCATGCCCCGGCCGGCCGCCTGCCAGCGGGCTTTCGGGCACCACCGGGGCGGAAAATATCCCCGTTGATAATCAATGAGTTGCGGGTCTATTTTCGAGTTAGCCGACGCCCGCGGAGAATCAGGAACGTCAGGGCCAGTCCCAGCCACATGGCCGATGAGGCTTCCGGTATCACGAGCGACACGCTGTCCAGGGCGGGGCCGGCGTTTCCCACGGTCAGGCTAACGAATTGAAGCTGGGTGAAATTCGATGAACTTGTAACCACGTGCTGGTAGTCCAACCATCCCATGTTGCCAATGGACTGTCCGGCGGTGTCGAAGGTGTTGGTCTCCAGCACGGAACCGCCCCAGAGGACAACCATCTGTTTGATGCCCCCGTCCGGGTTCCCAGCCATGGAGTAAGACAGGACGTAGCTGCCCCCAACCTCGGTGGGGATCCACTGCGAGATGGAGCCAGCCTCGAGACCACTCAGATCGATCGACTGAAGGCCGTCGGCGTTCTCCCAATAGTTGCGGAGGATGTCGATGCTACCAGAGATCGTCCAGCCGGTGATGCCGCCGTAGAAGGTCTGGCCCTGCCCCCCGATGATGGGGTCCTCAAAGCTGCCGTTAACTACGAGTTCCGCGGGGACCACGGCAACGCTGACGGCGAGCGCCGCAATCAATGACAGAATTCTTCGCACGTGAATCCTCCGCACAATCGCCCAGCTTCGGGCGACTCGATTAATTTGCTAAATGGATCGGGGTGCCTTGTCAAGGCAATCTTATGAGCGGTAGCGCGATATGGAGCGCGCCGTCCCTTGAGAACCAAGCTCCTTTGTATCCGTCTGAGCAACACCATGTCACCGTCGGCGGGCGGCTGAGGTGAATTTTGCGGGGGGATCTCAGGCGGCGGCGCGCGCGGCCTTCCACGCGGTGGGGGTCAGCTCGGCGACGCGGTTT
>Ga0116157_10000875_pt1 | contig 30567 bp, 43 predicted proteins | sample AD_UKC048_MetaG_FD_89882 | JGI IMG/M metagenome (GOLD analysis project Ga0116157, IMG submission 89882) | Active sludge microbial communities of municipal wastewater-treating anaerobic digesters from USA - AD_UKC048_MetaG | ecosystem: Engineered > Bioreactor > Anaerobic > Digestate | place: USA... | reverse complement strand
CGCCCACGACGGATAGGGACCGAACTGTCTCACGACGTTCTGAACCCAGCTCGCGTGCCACTTTAATGGGCGAACAGCCCAACCCTTGGAAGCGAATCCACCTCCAGGATGTGACGAGCCGACATCGAGGTGCCAATCACTACCGTCTATGTGAACTATTGGGTAGTATCAGCCTGTTATCCCCGGGGTAACTTTTATCCGTTAAGCGACGACCATTCCATTCTGAATCGCCTGATCACTATGCCCTGCTTTCGCATCTGCTTGACTTGTAGGTCTCGCAGTCAAACTCCCTTATGCCATTACACTCTACAAATGATTTCCAACCATTTTGAGGGAATCTTTGGGCGCCTCCGTTACTTTTTAGGAGGCGACCGCCCCAGTCAAACTGCCCACCAGACACTGTCCCTGACCCGGATTACGGGTCTAGGTTAGAGATTCAATATATTAAGGGTGGTATTCCAAGGATGACTACTCTATAACTGGCGTTATAGGATTAACGTCTCCCACCTATCCTCTACATAATACACCGAAACTCAATATCAAGCTACAGTAAAGCTCCACGGGGTCTTTCCGTCCTGTCGCGGGTAACCTGCATTTTCACAGGTATTAAGATTTCACCGAGCTTATGGCCGAGACAGTTCCCAGATCATTACACCTTTCGTGCGGGTCGGAATTTACCCGACAAGGAATTTCGCTACCTTAGGACCGTTATAGTTACGGCCGCCGTTCACTGGGGCTTCAATTCAAAGCTTCGTATCATAGCTTACGCCATACTAACTTCTCCTCTTAACCTTCCAGCACTGGGCAGGTGTCACCCCCTATACATCACCTTACGGTTTAGCAGAGAGCTGTGTTTTTGGTAAACAGTTGCCTGGGACTATTCACTGCGGGTTTATTTCTAAACCTCCCCTTATTCCGAAGTTACGGGGTCATTTTGCCGAGTTCCTTAGCCATAATTCTCTCGCTCACCTTAGTATTTTCTACTTGCCCACCTGTGGCGGTTCTCGGTACGGGCACCTATATGATTAACCATAGAAACTTTTCTTGGGAGCATAGCTTCACAAAATTTAGAAGACCGAAATCTTCGTCACCATCACGTTTCAACCTAATAATATTACTGATTTTCAAGTATATTAGTCTTTACGCTTAGACCCAAATCCAATAATGGGCTTTTGTTAGCTTTCTCCGTCATTCCATCTGTCATATAGGTGGTACAGGAATATCAACCTGTTGTCCATCGGCTACGCTCTTCAGCCTCGTCTTAGGACCCGACTTACTCTGGGAGGACGAACCTACCCCAGAAACCCTTAGGCAATCGGTGGACGGGATTCTCACCCGTCTTGCGCTACTCACACCGGCATTCTCACTTCCAAACACTCCAGTAGTCCTCACGGTCTACCTTCACAGTAATTGGAACGCTCCCCTACCATTTAATTAATAAAAATTAAATTCGCAGCTTCGGTATTGTACTTAGCCCCGGTACATTTTCGGCGCGATGTCATTCGACTAGTGAGCTATTACGCACTCTTTAAAGGATGGCTGCTTCTGAGCCAACCTCCTAGCTGTTTTGACAACTCCACATCCTTTCCCACTTAGTACAAATTTTGGGACCTTAGCTGGCGATCTGGATTATTTTCCTCTCGCGTATGGACGTTATCACCCATACACTGACTCCTATGTATACTACACTGGCATTCGGAGTTTGATTAAATTCAGTACGGCTATACGCCGCCATCATTTATTCAGTGCTCTACCTCCAGTAAGCTTAAACATAAGGCTAGGCCTAAACCTATTTCGGGGAGAACCAGCTATATCCGAGTTCGATTGGAATTTCTCCGCTAGCCTCAAGTCATCCGAGCACGTTTCCGGGTACATCGGTTCGGTCCTCCAGTAAGTATTACCTTACCTTCAACCTGCTCAAGGCTAGATCACTCGGTTTCGGGTCTATTGCATCATACTAAATCGCCCTATTCAGACTCGCTTTCGCTTCGGCTCCGTGTTTTCCACTTAACCTTGCATAATACAATAACTCGCCGGTTCATTCTGCAAAAGGCACGCTATCACCCATTAACGGGCTCTAACTTCTTGTAAGCATATAGTTTCAGTGTCTATTTCACTCCCCTCCCGGGGTTCTTTTCAACTTTCCCTCACGGTACTTGTTCACTATCGGTCATTAGAGAGTATTTAGCCTTGCGGGATGGTCCCCGCTGTTTCCGACAAAGTTTCTCGTGCTCCGCCGTACTCAGGATACCTTAAAGAGTTTATACTATTTCGTTTACAGGACTATCACCTTATATTGTTTAGCTTCCCAACTAATTCAACTATAATATAATTTTGTAACTCCATGTATAAGGTCCTACAACCCCAGTCCGAAGACTGGTTTGGGCTTTTTCCTTTTCGCTCGCCACTACTAAGGAAATCGATTTTTCTTTCTTTTCCTCCAGGTACTTAGATGTTTCAGTTCTCTGGGTTACTCTCTTGATAGCTATTTATTCACTATCAGATACTAGCGCATTACCACTAGTGTGTTGCCACATTAGGAAATCTCCGGATCAAAGTTTACTTACAACTCCCCGAAGCATATCGTAGTTTGTCACGTCCGTCTTCAGCTTCTAATGCCAAGTCATTCACTATACGCCCTTATTAATTTAACCACCATTTTTCTAATTTGATGAGATCATTTTGAGAGATCTTAATATCATGTTTTTTCTCGTTAAAAAAACATGATTACCATATTATCAAGTTTTCAAAGAACTATTAGAGAGACATAATCTCTCAAAACTAAGCAAAACATATTCTTATTATAGTCAGATACGTAATTTAATCTTTCTCCTTAGAAAGGAGGTGATCCATCCCCACCTTCCGGTAGTGATACCTTGTTACGACTTCACCTCAATCGCCTGTCCTACCTTAATTGGCCCCCTCCTAAAAGGTTAGGCTACCAGTATCAGGTATTACAAACTCTCGTGGCGTGACGGGCGGTGTGTACAACACCCGGGAACGTATTCACCCCAGCATTCTGATCTGGGATTACTAGCGATTCTAGCTTCATGAAGTCGAGTTGCAGACTTCAATCCGAACTGGGACCAGCTTTGGAGATTAGCTCCACCTCACGGTATTGCGACTCATTATACTGGCCATTATAGCACGCCTGTAGCCCTAGACGTAAGGGGCATGATGATTTGACGTCATCCCCACCTTCCTCCGATTTACACCGGCAGTATTCTTAGGGTTCTCAACTAAATGTTAGTAACTAAGAAAAGGGGTTGCGCTCGTTATTGGACTTAACCAAACATCTCACGACACGAGCTGACGACAACCATGCACCACCTGTCTCCATTGTCTCCGAGGAGAAATCTCTGTTTCCAGAGAGGTCAATGGGATGTCAAGTCTAGGTAAGGTTTTTCGCGTATCTTCGAATTAAACAGCATGCTCCACCGCTTGTGCGGGTGCCCGTCAATTCCTTTAAGTTTCAGCCTTGCGACCGTACTACTCAGGTGGAGTACTTAATATGTTAACTTCAGCACCGAAAAAATCCGACACTTAGTACTCATCGTTTACAGCATGGACTACTAGGGTATCTAATCCTATTTGCTCCCCATGCTTTCGTGCCTCAGCGTCAGTAATGGCCCAGTAAATCGCCTTCGCCACTGGTGTTCCTTCTAATATCTATGCATTCCACCGCTACACTAGAAATTCCATTTACCTCTACCATACTCAATTCTACCAGTTTATAAAACGATCTGGAGTTAAGCCCCAGGCTTTGATTTTATACTTAATAGAACGCCTACGCACCCTTTACACCCAATAAATCCGGATAACGCTCGCTCCCTACGTATTACCGCGGCTGCTGGCACGTAGTTAGCCGGAGCTTTCTCGAATGGTACCGTCAAACCAAATTCATTTCCTAATTTGGCTATTCTTCCCATACAACAGAGTTTTACAATCCAAAGATCTTCATCACTCACGCGGCATTGCTCGTTCAGGGTTTCCCCCATTGACGAATATTCCTAACTGCTGTCTCCCGTAGGAGTTTGGGCCGTGTCTCAGTCCCAATGTGGCCGTTCAACCTCTCAGTCCGGCTACGCATCATTGCCTTGGTAGGCCATTACCCCACCAACAAGCTAATACGCCATAGGCTCATCTAAAGGTGGTGCTTGAAAGCACCTTTTAATATAGAAACGAATCTATATATCATCCGGTATTAGCTATCGTTTCCAATAGTTATCCCAGTCCAAAAGGTAGATCACCCATGTATTACTCACCCGTCCGCCACTAGGGGAAAATCCAAATCTAACTATTTCCATTTCTTGTGCAAGCACTCAAAATTTCCATAGCCGTCAATGGGTCCCCTCGTACGACTTGCATGTCTTAGGCATGCCGCCAGCGTTCATCCTGAGCCAGGATCAAACTCTCAAAAAAATTGATTTTTTTTAGTTTTAAGTTTTCCTGACTAAAATAAGTTCTTGACGTTTTGCTCAGTTTTCAAAGATCAGTGTTTCTCTTTGATTATCAAAGAAAAACAGCACTTTTTTGATGTGCGTATTAAATATACCATAGCAACCTTAGAAATGTCAACAACTTTTTTGATTTTTTTAAAGAAATTGTAAATATTCCGCTTTTTTTAATAAAAATAAGGCTTTAAGCCCCGTCTTTATTAATTATTTCTAAATATTTTTTATAGTACTTTTCTACATTCCCTTGATTAAATGGTCCTTGCTTGTTATTAACAAGTTCTATTAAATCATTTAATTCACTATGAACAATAATATCAATCTCTTCTGGATAGTTCATAAGTTTCCTATGATATTCATATTCTGACTCATCTAGTATCTTGTATTTGCCATCTGGGAATACTCTTAGATCTAAATCGTAATCAATATATTTAATATATTTACCCTCTAATACTGTAGGCGTTGCTATATTACAATAGTAACATAATCCATCTTCTTTTAACTGCCCTATTATATTAAACCACTTATCTTTATAATAATATAATATTGCAGGCTCTTTTGTATACCAAACTTTACCTTCTGAATTTACTACTCTTGATTTACTATTTGCAAATACTAAGAAATCTTTATTTGATTCAAGTAAAATAGTCTCATCCCAAGATCTGTGAACACTTCCATCATGTTTGTAAGAATGTATATTGTATTTTTTACCTATTTCTAAATTCTTCATATTAATCCTTACTTAACTCTTCTATTGCTTTTTTAAGTTGTGTATCATTCTCAAACACTTGGGATTTTGCATACTTACTAGATTGTTTGACTTCTATTGTGGGAGTAACACCTATTTTATTAATCCAATTACCCTTTGGTGATAACCATTTTTGTATTGTATATTTTATCATTGCTCCATCAGAAAAATCATATGTAGCTTGTACAGTGCCTTTTCCATAAGATGTAGCTCCTATTATTTTAGCATTATATGCTTCTTTAAAAGCAACTGCTAATATTTCAGATGCAGATGCACTTGATTCATTAATTAATACTGCTATTTCATATGTTCTATTTTCACTGGTTGAATCTTTGAATTTAGTAGTTACTGTTTTATCTGCAATTTGATAAACTACTTCCCCTTTTTTAAAAAACATATTTAACATATCAGTTACTGAATATAAATATCCACCACTATTATTTCTAACATCTATTATTAATGAATCAATATTTTTTTCTTCTAATTCTTCTACTGCTGATTTAAATTGACTATATGTATTATCTGCAAATATGTTAACACTTACATATCCAATTTTTTTGTTGTTTGATTTATAAATATTTGATTCAACAGAATCAAGAGTAATTATTTCTTTTACTATATCAAATTCTAATTCTTTACTATCTCTTCTAATTTTAATTAATGCATTTTCTTTATCTGGATCTTTTATTAATGTTACTGCCTCACTAGGTGTTTTACCTTTAATGCTTACACCATTTACTTCTAAAATAACATCATTTGTTTGTAATCCAATTTTTGCCCCAGGAGAGTTTTTAAATACAGATAATACTATTACTTCATTATCGTTATTTTCAGATATCTCTGCTCCTATTCCTTTATATGATCCATTCATAACATCATAAAACTGATCTTTGCTTTCTCTACTAAAATATGATGTATGTGGATCATTAAGAGTTTCTAAAAGCCCATTTATTGCTCCATCAATACCCTTATCTAAGTCAACATCTTTATAATATCCATCTTTAATAATATTATAAGCTTTAACGAACTTATATGATGCTTCATCTAATTTATTTGATTTAATAACGTTAATATTATTAGTATTACCCCTTGAAACAAATAATACGGTTGTAAATACTGAAATAAGTATTATAAAAATAAATATTAATACTAATTTATATAACTTAATACTTATTTGCTCTTTCATTTTATTTTTCATAAATTCCTCCATACTAAATAGTATATCATAAAGTTTTTTGTCTTTATTATTAAATTAATAAAATAATAAAAAAAGTATTATTTTAATTAATACTTTACGGTTTTTTCTTTACTAAGCTGTTTTTATATATAATTTCTTCAAAATGAATTTGATGATATTCTGGATTATAATCTATTAATTCATTATGCATTTTCATAAATACAACATTATAAGGACAATATCTACTTCCACTATTTCTAAACCTTACTGAGTAAGTTTGATACATATTCTCTTCTTTACTTTTCTCAATAGTAACCACAAATACATCTTCTTTTTTTACTATTCTTACAACACTAGCATCTTCATAGAATAAAATATCATATTTATCTGCTTTATAAATATTACATTTTTTTACATCTTCATATAATCTTTCAAATAATAAGTATAAATAATAATTTTCTTTAGTTATTGTAAATGATTTAGACTCAGGTTGATCCAGTAAACTTCCTTTATATAAATTAGTCCAATATAAATCAAGGTTACCTTCAAAACTTATTTTAAAACTTCCATCTTCAGTTGTAATAATAAGACTATAACCCCTTTCTCCTTTACTTTTTTCAATTTCTAACATATATTATCCCCCTAATACTATTAATTATAACATATTAATAATATTTACTGTTCACAACTATTATTGCGAATGTTTTCATCATAATTTGTTGTTTCTTTATCTACTGTAATATTACTATTTTCATATTTACCACAGCTTAAAAATGGTGTTATTACTAAATCATTACTATCATTTAGCATTGTAACATAACCATCACATACATAATCTTCTTTATTATTATAGTGTTTTAAGTAATTTGTTGTGCCTTCAGTTACGTATTCTTTAATATATTTTTGACTAATAAGATAGTTTATTGTTAAACACTTATCATATGATCCTGTTGCTGTATATGTATCATCACTATTAACATATTCCTCTGCTATTGATTTTAAATTATTTTCATATGTAGTAAATGCCTTATCATTTGAATAATTTAAATATTGACTTACTCCTGCATATGCTATAAAAAATAATATTGATAATATAACAATAACTGCTAGTAATTCAACTAAAGTATATCCCTTTTTCATATTAATTACCCTTTCTTCTTTGTATATTATAATTTATTTTTAATAATAATTTTATGGGTATAAATTTTGATAAAAATACTACTAGTCTAATGTTAAAACCGGGTATTATTATAAGTTTATTTTTAAACACCTTTTTTATTGTATATTTTGCAACATATTTACTATCTAAACCTTTTATTGAAAATGATACATCTGCTACATTATTAAAATTTGTTTTTACTGGTCCAGGACATAGTACAGATATTTTTACATTTGATTTTTTTACCTTTAATTCTTGATATATTGCTAGACTTAATTTATATAAATATGATTTAGTTGCATAATATGTCGCCATTAGTGGCCCTGGTAGAAATGCAGCACTTGATGCTACATTTAGTATACTACCACTGTCTTTTTTTATCATATCTTTTAAAAATAGCTTTGTAAGTACGTGTGGTGTGATTAAATTAACATTAATCATATCTATTTCCTTATCTAAATCAATGTCATTAAACTCTCCAAATTTACCAAAACCAGCATTATTTACTAATATATCTATGTCTTCATTTTTTAAATCAGTATATAATTTTATACAATTATCTTTTATTGATAAATCAGTAGCTATTACTCTTGCCTTTGTCTTTATTTCTTCTTTAACTTTAGTCAGTTTTCCCAAATCTTTTGATACAAGTATTAAATCATATCCTAAGTTAGATAATTCAATTGCTATATCTTTACCTATACCACTACTTGCTCCTGTAATTAATGCCTTCATATTATCACCAAAATTATTATATCATATAATTAAAAAAAGAAGATACTTCTTCTTCTAAACTAGTTCTAATATTACTATTAAAGCATCGTCACCTTTTCTTTCGGCTAACTTTAATATTCTAGTATATCCACCATTTCTACTTTCATATCTTTTTGCTAAATCATTAAATACTTTTTGTACTGCTTTATTATCATTATATAGAAAAGCTAGCGCATTTCTTCTTGATACTAATGTGCCTCTTTTACCATATGTAACCATTCTATCAAATGCTTTTCTTACTTCTTTTGCTCTTGTTTCTGTAGTTTTAATTTTCTCGTTCATAATTAAATCTATAGTCATATTTGCAAGTAAAGCACGACGATGTTTATTATCTACTCCTAATTTTCTATATGCCATAATATCCTCCTATTAATCTTCGTTTTTAAATGAGAATCCCATTTCTTTTACTTTATCTATTACTTCTTTTAATGATTTCTTACCAAGATTACGTATTTTCATCATATCACTTTCTGATTTTGATATTAAATCTTGTAATGAATTAATATTTGCTCTTTTTAAGCAGTTATATGCTCTTACAGAGAATTCTAATTCATCTATAGACATTTCTAACACTTTTGACTTAGTATCATCTACATTTTGTCTCATTATTCCAGTTGTATCTGCTACTTCATCTAATTCAGTTAATATTTTAAAGTGTTCTATTAAAATAGATGATGATAATGCTATTGCTTCTTCTGGTTTCATAGCACCATTAGTCCATATTTCTAATACTAACTTATCATATGTTGCATCTTGACCAACACGAGCTGATTCTACATCATAATTAACTCTATCTATTGGTGAAAACTTAGAATCAATTGCTATTGTGTTTAATTTATTATTAGCAAGTGATTTCTTATTTTGATCTGCTACTACTGCTCCTCTACCATTACCAACAGTAATTTCCATTGATAACTTACCACCTTTTACCAAAGTAGCTATTTCTTGATTAGGATTAATTATCTCTATATCAGAATCTTTATCAATATCTCCTGCAGTAACTATTCCTTCTTTATTAGCATTTAATCTAATTGTTTTTACTTCATTTGAATGATTTTTAACAACTACACTTTTTAAATTAAGTACAATTTGTGTTACGTCTTCAATAACACCATCAATAGTTTGAAATTCATGAAGAACTCCATCAATATTAACACTTGTTATAGCATCTCCTGGTAATGAAGATAACATAACTCTTCTTAATGCATTACCTAATGTTGTACCAAATCCTCTTTCTAGAGGTTCTACTTCAAACTTTCCATAGAATTTATCTTCTACATAATTTACAACCTTAAATTGTGGTTTTTCAAATACTACCATTTTAATCCTTCTTTCTTAATAAATTATCCACGTGGACGCTTTGGTGGTCTACAACCATTATGTGGTACTGGTGTAACATCTGTGATCGCTGTTATCTCTAGACCTGATACTTGTATTGAACGAATTGCAGTTTCTCTACCAGAACCCATCCCTTTTACAAATACTTCTACTTTTCTCATACCAGCATCATATGCTGCTTTACCTGCTGCTTCTGCAGACATTCCTGCTGCAAAAGGAGTCTTCTTTTTACTACCTTTAAATCCTAATGTACCTGCTGATGCCCAACTTACAACATTACCATCATTATCAGTTATTGTTACAATTGTATTATTGAATGTTGAATGGATATGTGCTTTACCTTCAGGAATATTCTTTTTAACTTTTCTTTTTCTTGATTTATATGCCATAATACCCTCCTATCTTACTTCTTCTTATTAGCAATAGTCTTACCTTTACCCTTACGAGTTCTAGCATTTCTACTTGTTCTTTGACCTCTTACTGGTAATCCTTTTTTATGACGAATTCCTTGGTAAGAACCAATTTCCATTTTATTTTTAATATTTAATGATACTTCTTTTCTTAAATCTCCTTCAACTAAATAATTATCAAGCTCATTACGAATTGCAGTAACTTCTTCAGCTGTTAGATCTTTAGCTTTTTTATTAATATCAACATTCACCTTGGTTAAAACTATCTTTGATAACTTTTTACCTACTCCATGAATATAAGTAAGCGCTATCTCAATTCTTTTATCTCCTGGTAAATCTATATTCTTAATACGTGTCATATTTTCCTCCTTAACCTTGTCTTTGCTTATGCTTTGGATTTTCGCATATTACAAAGATTTTTCCATTACGTCTTATTATTTTACATTTTTCACATATTTTTTTAACTGATGCTTTTACTTTCATATTATTCCCTCCATATTACTTCCTATATATTATTCTGCCGCGTGTTAAATCGTATGGTGATATTTCCATTACAACTGTATCACCTGGTAAGATACGAATCATATTCATTCGCATTTTACCAGAAACGCAGGCCTCTATTTTATGTTTATTATCTGAAAGATCTATTTCTACTATAAAATGACCTCCCTTTAATATCTCTTGTACTTTACCTTCAAGTACTATAACCTCTTCTTTATCCATTTAATCACTCTCCTGTTAATATATCGCATCCATCTTTTGTTACACATACTGTGTGTTCAAAATGTGCTGATGCTTTACTATCATATGTTTTAATAGTCCAATCATTATCTTCTATATATATATTTCTTGTCCCTAGATTTAACATTGGTTCTATTGCAATTGTCATTCCTTCTTTTAACTCTAATTTATCATTTGTATTATAATTTGGAATATCTGGTTGTTCATGCAAATTCTTTCCTATACCATGACCAACTAACTCTCTTATTACACCTAATTTCTTTGATTTTGCATATTCTTCTATTGCTTTAGAAATATCACTTATTGTGTTTCCTTCTTTTACTCTTGATATTCCCTCATATAATGCTTGCTTAGTATGTTTTAATAAATATAATGTTTCTTCACTTACTTTCCCTACTGGATAAGACCAAGCAGAATCTCCATGATATCCCTTATAGCAAGCTCCTATATCTATTGAAACTAGATCACCTTCTTTTAATTTTCTATCACTTGGTATTCCATGTACAACTTCATCATTTATTGATACACATATTGCATTTGGAAATCCTTGATATCCTTTAAATGATGGTTCTGCATCATTTTCTCTAATATAGTTTTCTGCTAAAGAATCTAATTCTAATGTTGTAACTCCAGGTTTAATATATTCCTTTAAATACTGATGTGTTTTGTAGACTATATTACCTGCTTTTTTCATTATTGCTATTTCTTCTTTAGATTTTATGCCAACCATTATTCTCTTCCTAGAATCTTAGCAACTTCGCTAAATGTATATTCCTTGCTTATACTTGCATCTACTACATGTAATATATTTTTGTTTTTATAATACTCTATAGCCTCTGTTGTTTGAGTTAAATATACATTATATCCCGCATTAAATGATTCTTCATTATCATCATTACGTTTAAATAATTCTCCATTACATTTATTACATTTTCCTTTTTCTTTAAATGTATCATAAAATTCATTATAAATTTCTCCACATTCCTTACATGTAACACGACCTATTGTCCTTTTTAATGACATTTCTCTTGGAACATCTAACATGATAACACACTCTACTTCTCTATTTGTTCCAGCTGTTGCTTCTTCAAGAAGCTTTGCCTGTTCAAGAGATCTTGGAAACCCATCTAAAACATATCCATTATCACAATCAGGTTGATTTAATCTATCCATTAACACTTTCATAGTTGTCTCATTTTCAACTAAAATACGTTTTGATTGTAAATAATCTATATGTTTACCTAATTCACTACCAGATCTTGCTACTTCTCTTAAAAGTTCTCCTACTGATATGTTAGGTAATCCATATCTTTCTTTCATAAACTTTGCTTGTGTTCCTTTACCTGCTGCTAGTGGTGCAATTAATACTATATTTTTAATCATATTCTTCTATATCCCTTTCCATATTGATTAGCTGAGATTGTACTTTCTATTTGTCTATATGTTTCAAGTGAAACACCTACAACAATTAATAATCCAGTTCCTCCTAATGTAATACTTGATGGTAATGCACTAAAATTAGATATAAATATTGGTAATCCAGCAATTACTACTAAAAATACTGCTCCAACAAATGTTATTTTTGCTAATATATCTTTAATATAAACCTTTGTTTCTGTACCTGGTCTTATACCTGGTATATATCCACCATCTTTATTTAATTTTTCAGATAACTCTTTTGGATTTAATTGAGCAAATGTATATATATATGTGAATAAAAATATTAATACTACATATAATATAAATCCTGATACTGAGCTATATGTTAAATATTTATTAACAAATAGTGCAAAGGCATTGCTTTTTATTATTTTTGTCAGAAATACTATTATTGATACTATACTTGATGCAAATATTACTGGCATTACATTTGCAGAGTTTAATCTAAATGGAATATATGTTTGTTGTGCTCCATAAGAACTTGTTGTTCTATTTGAATATTGAATTGGTATTCTTCTTTCAGATTCTTGTACAAATACAACACCCACTATTATTGCAACATAGAATAATAAGAATATTATAAATTTTACTACTCCTAAACTTGTACTTTGTGCAGTACCAATTTCTACAAATGTATTAAATGCATCAACTACCATATTTGGTAATCTTGATACAATACCTGTCATAATTATTAATGATATACCATTACCAATACCTTTTTGTGTAATTCTATCTCCTAACCATAATAAGAATGCTGTACCTGCTGTTAATATTAATGATATCTTAATATGATCAAACATAGATATATCATTACCTAAAAACATATATGAATATGTTATTGCATATACAAATGCAAATGCTATTCCTACATATCTAGTAATCTTATTTATTTTTTGTCTTCCTGTATTCCCTTCTTTAGCTAAATTAGAGAAATAAGGTAATATATCCATAGATAATATTTGTATTATTATTGATACATTAATATAAGGCATAACACCTAGAGCAAATACAGAGAACTTCTTCAATGCTCCACCACCTAGTACATTTAATAACTCTAAAAATCCTAAATCTGAAGTTATACTTTCTGTACCAGGTACTCTTATGTCTGTACCTATTCTAAAAATAAACAAAATTATAAGAGTAAACAATATCTTTTGTCTTAATTGTTTATTCTTTGGTGTAAAAATCTGTTTAAGATTCTTAAACATATTAGATCACCTCTACTTTTCCACCGACTTCTTCTATCTTTTCTTTTGCTATTTTTGAAAATTTATGTGCACTTACAGTAACTTTCTTAGTAAGTGTACCATTACCTAAAACTTTTATACCTGCTAATTGATTCTTAACAATACCCATATCTTTTAATAATTCTGGTGTTATTTTTGCATTATCTTCAAATGCATTAAAATCTTCTATATTAACAACTGCATAAACTGTTTTAAACTTTGCATTAGTAAATCCTTTTTTTGGAATACGACGATATAATGGAGATTGTCCACCTTCGAATATTGGGCTTATTCCTCCACCACTTCTAGCTTTTTGACCTTTATGTCCTTTACCACTAGTTTTACCAGTACCACTACTAGAACCACGTCCTAATCTTTTTACTGCTTGCCTTGATTTTTCATTATGCTTCAATTCATGTAATTTCATTATTCTAAAATCTCCTCTACTGTTTTTCCTCTAAGTTCAGAAATTTTTTCTACTGTTCTTTGCATTTTTAATGCTTCTACTGTTGCTCTTGCAACATTTAATTGTGTATTTGAACCTAGTGATTTAGATATTATATCTTTTACACCTGCAAGTTCAAGTACTGCACGTACTGGCCCTCCTGCAATTATACCAGTACCAGCTATTGCTGGTTTAATTAATACTCTTGCAGATCCCACTTCACCAATTGCTTCATGTGAAACAGTACGATTATCAATTATTGAAACATTAATTATTTTATTAGTAGCATCTTGTGTTGCTTTTTTTATTGCTTCTTGAACTTCATTTGCTTTACCAGTACCAAGACCAACTTTTCCATTTCTATTACCTACTGCAACTGTAGCAGAAAAACGTAATTTTCTTCCACCTTTAGTTACTTTAGTAATACGATTTATTGCAATAACTGCATCATCATACTCTTTTTTTCTTTGATCACTAAATTTTCTTTCCATACGTTTCCCTCCTTAGATATTTAATCCGTTTTCTCTTGCAGCATCTGCTAAAGCTTTTACTCTTCCATGATATAAATAACCACTTCTATCAAATACTACTTTATTAATTTTAACTTTTTTAGCTTTCTTAGCAATTTCTGCTCCTACTATTTTAGCTGCTTCAATATTGCCACCATTTTTAATCTTTAAATCTTTATCAATTGATGATGCACTTACTAATGTAATACCTTTTTCATCATCAATTATTTGAACACTAATATTATTTAAAGATTTAAATACACTTAATCTTGGTATAGCACTAGTTCCACTTATTTTTCTTCTAATACGTTCATGTCTACTTACTCTTGCTTCATTACGTGATATTTTTTTAATCATTATAAATATCTCCCTTTCTTACTTACTAGCCTTTTTACCTTCTTTACGACGAATGTGTTCACCTTTATAGTGAATACCTTTGCCCTTATAAGGTTCTGGTTTCTTAACTTTACGAATTTGTGCTGCAAATTCTCCTACTTTTTCTTTATTAATTCCTTTTACTACAATTTCAGTATTACTTATTACTTCTAATACTAAATCATCTGGTATTAATAACTCTACTTGATGTGAATATCCAGCACTTATTACTAGTTGTTTACCTTTTACATTAAAACGATAACCAACACCTGATATTTCTAATGCTTTCTCAAAACCATGTTTAACTCCCTCAATCATGTTTGAAATAATTGCATTTGTTGTTCCATGTAATTGCTTTGATTTCTTTAATTCATTACTTCTTGTAACTGTAACTTCATTTTCATCAATTTCAACTTTAATAGTTTTATCAACATTAAATGATAATTCTCCCTTAGGACCTTTAACAGTTACTACATTATTTATGTTTTCAACACTAACACCATCTGGTATTAATAATGTTCTATTTCCAATACGACTCATAAGGCACCTCCTTTAAATTACCATATGTATGCTAAAACTTCTCCACCAATATTTTCTTTACGTGCTTTCTTATTTGTCATTATTCCTTTTGGAGTAGACAAAATAGCAATTCCTAATCCATTTAATACTGTTGGAATTTCATCTGCTTTCGCATAAACACGTAATCCTGGCTTTGATATTCTTTTTAACCCTGATATTACTCTTTCTTTTTTACTACCATATTTTAATGTTACTAAAATATTATCTTGAACTTCTTGCTTAACTACTTTATAGTCTTCAATAAATCCTTCTTCTTTTAGTATTTTTACTACTTCTATCTTTATGTTTGAAGCTGGTGCTTCAACTTCTTTATATCTCATTTGGTTTGCATTACGAATTCTTGTAAGCAAATCTGCAATTGGATCTGATACTACTGACATATATATCCTCCTTTTCCTCTACCAACTTGATTTCTTAACACCAGGAATTTCTCCCTTATATGCTAATTCTCTAAAACAAATACGGCAGATTCCAAATTTTCTAATTACTGCATGTGGTCTTCCGCATCTTACACAACGTGTATATTCTCTAACTTTGTACTTCTTAGGTCTCTCACTTCTAACTACAATACTTCTTTTTGCCATTATATTCCTCCATTATTTCCTAAATGGTATTCCCATTTGTTTTAATAACTCAAGTGCTTCTTCATTTGATTTTGCTGTTGTAACAAATACTATATCCATACCTCTTATCTTTTGTACTTCATCATATACAATCTCTGGGAATATTATTTGTTCTTTTATACCTAATGTATAGTTCCCTCTACCATCAAATGCTTTAGAAGATACTCCCCTAAAATCACGAACACGAGGAAGAGTTATATTAATAAGCTTTTCTAAGAAAGTATACATATTATCACCACGTAGTGTAACTTTGCAACCTATTTCTTGACCTTCTCTTAACTTAAAACCTGCTATTGACTTCTTTGCTCTTGTAATAACTGGTTTTAAATCAGTAATTGCTTCTAATTCTTTAACTGATTGTTCTAAAAGTTTTGAATTTGTTGTTGCATCTCCAACACCTATATTTACTACTATCTTTTCTATTTTAGGTACTGCCATGATACTTTTATAATTAAATTTTGCTATTAAATCTGGAACTATTTCTTTTTTATATTTTTCTTTTAATGTGCTCATAGTTACCTCCTTTACTAATCAATCTTTTCTTTTGATTTAACTGATATTCTTATTTTTTTATTATCTTTATTTGTTGTATGTGCAATTCTTGTTCTTTTTTTAGTTTTAGGATCAATAATCATTACATTTGATGCATGAATTGGTGCTTCTTTTGAAATTATTCCACCTGTTTGATCCTTACCAGAAGGTTTTTGATGCTTCTTAATTATATTAATACCTTCTACTACTACCTTATTATCTGATTTTAATGTAGTAATAATTTTGCCTTCTTTTCCTTTATCCTTACCAGCAATTACAACTACTTTATCTCCTACTTTTAATTTCATATATTCCTCCTAAAAGTTACAATACTTCTTTTGCTAAAGATATTATTTTCATAAAATCTTTATCACGCAATTCACGTGCTACTGGTCCTAAAACTCTAGTACCAACTGGAGTTTTATCATCTTTAATTATTACACATGCATTATCTTCAAATTTAATATAAGATCCATCTTCTCTACGCATACCAAATTTACTTCTGATAACAACTGCTTTTACTACTTTACCATTTTGTATAGTACCATTTGGTGTTGCTTTTTTAACAGCTCCAACTATTATATCTCCAATATTACCTGTTTTTACCTTACTTCCGCCTAGTACTCTAATTACCATTAGTTCTCTAGCTCCAGAATTATCAGCAACTTTTAATCTACTTTGTTGTTGAATCATAATTATTTCCTCCTCTTTAGAAAAACTATAATATTACAGCTTTTTCTACTATTTCAGCTAATACAAATTTCTTTGTTTTTGATAAAGGTCTAGTTTCAACAACACGAACTATATCACCAATCTTAGCTTCATTTTTTTCATCATGAACACAATACTTTTTAGTATGTCTAACTCTTTTTCCATATAAAGGATGTTTTCTATAAGTTTCAACTAAAATTGTAATAGTTTTGTCATTTTTATCACTAACTACTTTACCTACTAATTCTTTAGTATTTTTCTCTTTCATATACTCTCCTTTATCCTTGTTTTCTTTCTACTAAAATTGTTTTCATTCTAGCAACTGTCTTACGTAAATCATTTATCTTTGAAGGCTTTTCTAAATTGCCTGCTGCTTGTGCCATACGTAAATTAAAAATTTCTTTTTTCATTTCATCTACTTTATTTAATATATCTTCTGTAGATAATTCTCTTATTTCTTTAGCCTTCATTTACTTCACCACCAATTTCTTTTGCTACATATTTACATTTAATTGGTAACTTGTGTGCTGCTAATCTTAGTGCTTCACGCGCTGTTGTTTCATCTACTCCAGAAATTTCAAACATTATTTTTCCTTCTTTAACAACTGCAACCCATACTGCTGGTGCACCTTTACCTTTACCTTGACGAGTTTCAAGTGGTTTTTTTGTTAAAGATAGATGTGGGAATATATTTATCCACACTCTTCCACCACGTTTCATTTCTCTTGTAATAGCAATACGTGCTGCTTCTATTTGATTTGTTGTAATCCAAGCACCTTCTTTTGCCATTAATCCATATTCACCAAATTGTAATGTAGTATTTCCTCTTGCTTTTCCTTCATAATATATTCTATGAGGTTTACGATATTTAGTTCTCTTGGGCATTAACATCTTTATTACCCCCTTTATTTCTAGTTGGAAGTATTTCTCCCTTGTATATCCATACTTTAATACCTATTTTTCCATAAGTTGTATCTGCTTCTGCTGTTGCGTAATCTATATCTGCTCTTAAAGTATGTAATGGTATTGTGCCTTCACTATATCCTTCACTACGTGCTATTTCAGCTCCATTTAAACGACCTGATGCAAGAGTTTTAATTCCTTTTGCTCCAGCTTTCATAGTATTACGTATAGCCTTTTTCTGTGCCATACGGAAAGACATTCTATTTTCAATTTGTTGAGCTATCATGCTAGCTACTAATTTTGCAGATAAATCTGCTACTTTTACTTCTATAACTGATACTTGTATATTTTCATTAACAAGATTAGATAATTGCTTTTTAAGTTTTTCTATTTCTTCTCCACCATGACCAATAATTACACCTGGTTTAGCTGTATGAACAATTACATCAGTAACTTTACTATTTCTTTGAATTAATATAGTTGATACTGCTGCACTTTTAAACTTCTTTTCTAAAAACTTACGTATCTTAATGTCATTTGCTAAATATTTAGCAAAATCTTTATTTGATGAAAACCAATTAGCTTTCCAATCTTTATTAATACCAAGTCTAAGTCCTACTGGACTAACTTTTTGACCCATTATATTTCCTCCCTTGCAACTATCTTTCAGCTACTACAATTGTTATATGACTTGTACGATGATCATTTCTAGCTATTCTTCCTCTTGAATCAGGAACACTTCTTTTAATGAACTTACCATCATTTATATAGCCTTCTTTTATATATAACTTTTTTCTATCCATTTTATTATTATTTTCTGCATTTGCTATTGCTGAATTTAATACTTTTTTTATTACTCTAGATGCTTTATTGTTAAATCCTGCGATTATTGTAAGCGCTTCATCTACATTCTTACCACTGATTAGTTTCATAACTAAACGTGACTTTAATGCAGAAATACGCACTGTCTTTGCTATTGCTTTTGCTTCCATTATTATTTTCCCTTCTAATTATTATTTTTGTTTTTCGCCGCTGTGACCAGTAAACTTACGTGTTAATGAAAATTCACCCAACTTGTGTCCTACCATATCCTCAGTAACATAAACAGGAATAAACTCTTTTCCATTATGTACTGCAAAAGTATGACCAATAAAATCAGGATATATTGTAGAACGGCGTGACCATGTCTTAATTACCTCTTTTTTTTGTGTCTTATTTAATTCTTTAACTTTTTTTAATAATCTTTCAAATACATAAGGACCTTTTTTTAAACTTCTTGCCATTATATTCTTCCTCTCTACTATTTCTTACGACGACTAATAATTAGTTTAGTTGATGCGTTCTTTTTCTTTCTTGTCTTATATCCTAATGCTGGTTTACCCCAAGGTGTTAATGGTTGTTTACGACCTACTGGAGCTCTACCTTCACCACCACCATGTGGATGGTCATTAGGATTCATAACTGAACCTCTTACTGTTGGTTTAATACCCATGTGACGTGTACGACCAGCTTTTCCTAAATTAATTAACTCATAATCTAAGTTACCAACCTCTCCTACTGTTGCCATACATGTACCAAATACTTTTCTTGTTTCACCACTTTTTAATCTTATTAATACATATTTATCTTCTCTACCAAGAATTTGTGCACTTGCTCCAGCACTTCTAACTAGTTGTGCTCCTTTTCCTGGTTTTAACTCTATATTATGTATTACAGTACCCATTGGCATACTATTTAATTGCATAGCATTACCTACTTTTACATCAACATTTATACCACTTACTATAATATCTCCAACATTTAAATTATTAGGTGCAATTATATATCTTTTTTCTCCATCTTTATAGTTAATTAAAGCTATATTTGCATTCCTATTTGGATCATATTCTATTGAAGCAACTTTACCAGTAACATCAAATTTATTTCTCTTGAAATCAATTATTCTATACTTTCTTTTTGCTCCTCCACCTTTATGTCTTACTGTTATTTTTCCAGTATTATTACGACCACTAGTCTTATTAAGTTTAGCTAATAGACTCTTTTCAGGAGCTTTTTTAGATAAATCTGTATTAACAAGTGTAGTCATTCCCCTTCTACCTGGTGTAGTAGGTTTAAATTTCTTAATTGCCATTTAAAACTCCTCCTTAACTTAAGTCTAACTTACTTCCTTCTTGTAATGTAATTATTGCTTTTTTATATTGGCTAGTTGTTCCAGTATAACGACCTACTCTTTTTTTCTTTGGTCTTACTGTTACAGTATTTATACTTTTAATTTTTACATTAAATGCATTTTCTACTGCTTGTCTTATTTCTATCTTGTTTGCATCTTTTGCAACCTTTAGTACAAGCTTTCTGCCATCTGCAGTTATTGTTGCACTCTTTTCAGTTACAACTGGTGATTTAATTATTCTTCCGTAATCTGTCATTACTTAAGCACCTCCTCTATATATCCTAGTGCTTTTTCAGTTACTAATAAATTATTATAATTAGCAATATCTAAAGTGTTTATTTCATTAGCAAGAACAACTTTAATTTCTTTTAAATTTCTAGTTGCTAATATTAAATTATCACTTAACTCATCGCATACTAATAATACTTTATTAGTAATATTTAATTTTTCTAAATACTTTTTAAATTCCTTAGTCTTTAATGAATCTAAAACTATACTTTCAATAACTTTTAAGTTATTCTCTTTAACTTTATATGTTAATGCAGTTTTTAGTGCAAGACGACGTTCTTTCTTATTCATCTTTTTACTATAACTACGTGGTGTAGGCCCAAATACTACGCCTCCACCTGTCCATTGAGGTGCTCTTATTGAACCCTGTCTGGCATTACCAGTACCTTTTTGTTTCCAAGGTTTTCTTCCACCACCACGAACTTCACTACGAGTCTTTGTTTTACTTGTTCCTTGTCTTGAAGAAGCTGAAGCAAGTACAACTGACTCATATAAAACTTGATCATTTGGTTTAATATCCCAAATGCTATCTTCTAATTTAATGTCTTTTACTTTTTTGCCTTCTAAATCTAAAAGCTCTACCTTTGGCATTATAGTTCCTCCTTTTATTATGAGTGTTATTCACTAACCTCTTCTTGTTTTTCTTCTTCTATTTTTGTTTCTTCTACTTCTTGTACAGGTTCTTCTGTTTCAACAACTTCATCAACTTGTTCTTCTACAGGTGTTTCCTCTACAACTTCATTTATTTGTTCTTCTTCAGTAGGAGTCTCCTCCACAATTTCTTCTACATATGTTACTAATTCCTTTTGTCCTTTATTTACTTTAGGATTTTTTACTGATGATTTAATAACTACCATAGAATTTTTTACTCCAGGAACATTTCCTTTAATAAGTACTAAATTATTTTCTAAATCAATACTTACTATTTCAAGATTTTGAGCAGTAACTAATTCACTACCCATATGTCCTGGTAATTTCTTACCCTTAAATACTCTCATTGGTCTCATTGTACCAAGTGAACCAACACCTCTGTGATATTGTGAACCATGACTCATTGGTCCTCTTGTTTGATTATAACGTTTAATTACACCTTGATATCCTTTACCTTTAGAGATTCCTGTTACATCAACTAATTGTCCTTCAATAAAAATATCTGCTTTTACTTCTTGACCAACTTCATAAATACCAAGATTTACATCTCTAATTTCTTTTAAGAAGCGCTTAGGTGTTGTGTTTGCCTTACTAAAATGTCCTACTTCAGGTTTATTACTATTCTTTTCTTTTTTATTAACATATCCTAATTGAATAGCTTCATAACCTTCTTTTTCTAACGTCTTAACTTGTGTGACAACATTTGGTTCTACTTCAACAACTGTAACTGGTATTAATACACCTTTTTTAGTAAATACTTGTGTCATTCCAAGTTTACGTCCTAAGATTCCTATCCTTTTCATATTTCCTCCAATTTATTTATTAATTTTTAATATCTATTTCAACTCCACTTGGTAAATCTAAGTGGGTTAAACTGTCTATTGTCTCTTTACTAGGATTAATAATATCTATTAATCTTTTATGAGTACGCATTTCAAATTGTTCACGTGAATCTTTATATTTATGAACTGCTCTAAGTATTGTATACTTTTGAATTTCAGTTGGTAATGGAACAGGTCCACTAACCTCTCCTCCAGTTCTTTTTACTGTCTCTACGATCTTAGCTGCTGCAAGATCTAAAGAGCGATGATCATACGCTTTTAATTTAATACGAATTTTATTTGCCATCCTTTGTCCTCCCTTCGCCTATATCATGTACAGACATGCTCCACGTAAATAACCTAACAATCAAGTTTTATAAAAGCAACTTAACCTGGTGTGTCAGCAACCTCACGCATCAACGCAAATACACGCGATTACAATTATAACAAATGTTTTTAATAAAAACAAGAGAAAATTTACTATTTTATAAAGAAAAAGTAAAAATTTCTTTTTACTTTAGTTTTTAAATCATAAATAATACTTTTTTTTAATAATTAAATTAGCATCAAACTCATAAATATATGGTTTTCCAGTAGGAATTTCAATATTCATAATCTCGTCATCACTAATGCTTTCTAAATATTTAATTAATGCCCTTAAGCTATTACCATGAGCAACAATTAATACATTTTTATTTTCTAGAAGTTTAAATTTTATTTTGTTTTCATAATAATCTATTACTCTTTGCATTGTATCATATAAACTTTCTGTTAGTGGTAGTTCTTCTTTGCTTAAATCTTTGTACAAAACATCATTACCAGGATATCTTTCATCAGTTATTGATAATGTAGGAGGGTGTACTAAGAAACTTCTTCTCCACTCTTGTACTTTTTTCTCTCCATATTTTTCTTTAGTCTCTTCTTTATTTAATCCCTGCAATGCTCCATAATGTCGCTCATTTAATTTCCAACTATATTCAACAGGTATATTTCTTGCATTTAATTCATCTAATACATAATATAAAGTATCTTTAGATCTTTTTAATACTGAAGTAAAAGCAATATCAAAATTAAAGTTATTATTTTTTAAAAGAATACCAGCTTCTTTTGCTTCTTCAATACCTTTTTCAGATAAATCAACATCAGTCCAACCTGTAAATTTATTTTCTTTATTCCAAACACTTTCACCATGTCTTAATAGTACTAAATACATTAATCTCTTCCCCTTCCAAATAAAGAAAGTAATCTAATAAATATATTTATAAAATCTAAATATAATTCTAATGCACCATATATTGCAATATTAGTTTTATCACTATTATTTTCCATATAATATATATCTTTTAATCTTTGTATATCATATGCTGTAAGACCAAGAAATATTAATATTATTATTATTGATAATATTATTTCTAAACCAGATACATTTAAGAAAAAGTTTATTATGCTAACTAATATCACCGTTATTAACCCTATAAACATTATAATCCCAAACTTTGTTAGATCTTGCTTTGTAAAATATCCATATAATGCTAATAATATAAAAAATATTGATGTTGAAAGAAGTACAACAAGAATACTTCCTAGTTTATAAGCTGCAAATATACCTGAAAATGTAATACCATTTAATAAAGCATATATTATAAACATAATTATTGCAGTAGTTGGTTTTACCTTGTTTACTACTGATGCAAATGCAATTACCATAATTATTTCTGCAATAATAAAGAAATAAAATCCCTTAAGAAATATACTTAATAATAATATATCTCTTGATATAAAATATCCTGTTACCCCTGTAATTAATAATCCTATAAACATCCAAAAAAATATTTTATTAAAATATGTATTAATACTATTTCCCATATAATCACCCATTATTATTATATCATTTATTACTATTATTACTATTTAAATATTCATATAGTGTAAATAAAAACTGCTTATTTGTAGGTTTTGCTTTATTATAATCTACTGTATATCCAAATATCTTTTCATAATATAAAGTATCTCCTTTTTTACTTCCTACTTCAATTGCATTTCTAATTGCTCTTTCAATATTAAAATAATTTGTATTATTAGTTTCAGATAACTTTTTATATATATCTTTTATAAAGATACTACTATCCTCATTAATATAACTAACTGATTCTTCTATATATTTATATCCTTTTAGATTCCTAGATATACCAAATTTGTGTAATACATCATAAATATTATAAGTATTATTATCATTATATATTTCTAATATCTTTTTTTCTAAATAATCTAATGTATATGGTTTTATTAATATTGAACTAATATTATATTTATTTAAACTTAGTAACATGTTATTACAATTATATGATGTACTTACTATTATTTTACTTTTATTATTTAAACTATTAAGTAGGTATATACCATCATACTTTGGTAAAACTAAATCTAATATTATTAAATCATACTTATTATTTTTAATAATATTTAATACTTCTTTGCCATCATATACACAATCAATATGTTTAATATTCTTATTATGCATAAGATATTTTACTGCTAAGTCAACAAACTCCTTGTTATCATCAATAAACAGTATTTTCATATTTCCCTTTCTAAATAAAAAAGTGTAGTTTTTACTACACTTTTATTCTTTACTTTCTGTTATAAACTGGTTTGGTTCTGGTTGACTTTTTCCAGCTGGTCCAATTAGAACTTTTGATTGTCCCATTGCTTCTCCGCTGCTTTCTATAACTTTTTCTTCTGGAAGTATTTCCTCTGAAAGTTCATCTATTGCTTCATTTACTTTTGGGTCATCACCTTTTGAATTATCAAGTACCTCCTTCATGGAATTTCTACTAATTGTTTTTTTACCATTTCTAAGCATATTCATAAGAGCTTCTTTAATACGCCTTAGTACTCCCAAAAATTTTGAAACATAACTCATCAATATCACCTCTAATATACACTTTTATATTAGCACATTTGAATATTAAAAATTTATTTATTTAATTTTTCTCTATATATTTTACACTTTTATACATTTTTTGTTATAGTTTCACAAAGTTTTTCCGTGTCTAAACAGAAAGACCCGATTAGAACACCATCAATATTATCAATATTTATTATTTTGCAATAATTTTCTTTATTAATGCTACCACCGTATATTACTTTATAATTATTACTATTACTTATTGTACTTACAACATCACTAATATATTTACTTACTTCTTTAATTTCGCTTATTGTTGGGGTTATACCACTACCTATTGCCCATATTGGTTCATAGGCAATAATTACTTCATCTATTTCTTCATCACTAAGATTACTTAGTAATATTGTTAGTTTCTTCTTTAATACCTCTGCTGTTTTATTCAAATCTTTTTCTATTTTAGTTTCACCAATACATACTATTGGAGTCATTGCAATATTTAATACTGACTTTATTTTTTTTGATATTATTTCAAGTGTTTCAATATCTCTTCTATCGGAATGACCAAGGATTACATTTGATACTCCAGAATATTTTAAGTGATATGGTGATATTTCTCCAGTAAATTGTCCTTTTTCTTCATAATGACAATTTTGAGCACCAGTATTGTATTCTTTACTAAATACATCAATATTTAAATATGTTGGACATATTATTAGATTAATATTATTAAAGTCATATTTATCCATAATACTTTTTGCTAGTATTGCCTCATCTTTTGAAAAATTCATTTTATGATTTAAAACTACTATCTTTTTCAAAATATCACTTACTTTCTTTTAAATATTTTTTTAATTTTTTCAATAATGCTTTTAGATTTATAACCACTTATTGCTATCTTATATACCTCTGTTGCACTTCTTGCATATGCTTCAATACCAAATCTATTTGATGTTAAAACAGCTTGAATTGATATTCTTTCTCTAAATTCCTTATCTTTATATAGTTTTAATATATTATGTTCATATTCTTTTTCATTATCAAAGAATAATCCATCCTGACCATCAGTAATTACTAGCTTAAAACTTTCATCATTAGCACATACCACTGGTTTACTTGCTGACATTGCTTCAATAACTGTTAACCCTTGTGTTTCAGTAGTTGATGCTGTAACAAAAATATCTGCAATATGACAGTAATTTGGTATTTGTGTATACTGAACTCTACCAGTAAATATTACATCATTTTCAATATTTTCTTTATCTATAATTTCTTTTAATGTATCTAGATAAGGCCCTGCTCCTACAATTACAAACTTTAATGTTGGTATTTGTTTTTTTAAATTCTTAAAATTATTTAATATAAAATCAATATTTTTTTCTTTACCTAATCTACCAATAAATAGTAGTACAAAATCTGATTTCTTTAAACCTAATTCATTTTTAATTGTTTCAACATCTTTAATATTAATATTTTCTTTATGAAATCTATCTACATCTATTCCTGTAGGTATTATATGAACTGTTCTTTGAATATTATATTTTTCTTTAAATAGATCATATGTTTTTCTTGTGGGCACTATTAATTCTTTTACTGTTTTATCACAATAAAACATTGTTAAGTATTGAGCAAATTTTCTGCTTGCTGTATCAAAATGACCCTTTGTAATATAATGCATATACTCCTCATACATCGTATGATATGTATGTACAACTGGTATATTTAATTTTCTAGCTACTATTCTTGCAAATGTACCAATACCAAACTCTGTATGTGTATGTATCACATCTAATTTCCAACTTTTTATTATTGCTTGTGCTTTAATTGGATAAAGACCAGTTAATCTATATTGATATATACCTGTTTTTATTCCTGGAATTCTAAGAACATTATCCTCTTCCTTATATTTAAAGCTTTCTGGATTAACAGTAACTACAAATACGTCATGTCCAATTTTTTCCAAACCCCTTTTTAGCATAAGTACACTTGTTGAAACTCCATCTGTAAATGGTGGAAATGTATCTGAAAATAAACCTATTCTCATACTATCTTTCTCCTTTCATTACTTAAAAACATTGTTACTGCTCCTACTATCATACCAAGATAATATGTAAAGAATCTCCATAATAACATTGATGATGTAAGCCCTGGTCCTTTAATAAATTCTCCAAAAAATTGTATAAAACAATATTCTAAACCACCTGTTGCTCCTGGAATTGGTATAAAGTTACCAAATAGCATTACAAGTGATGAAGTAACTATACTTTTTATTACAGTTATATCTCTACTTCCAATTATTATAAATGGTATAAGATATAATATTACTAAACCTATTAAATTATATGCCACTGATTTAAAAAATATTTTACTTTTATTTCTAAGATCTCTCGCACTATTATAAAATATATTTACTTCTTCTATTAATTTTTCTTTTTTATTATCACTTATTTTTAAAAATTTAATTGAATGAGCAAAATTAATTAATTTAAATACTATTTTTTTCATTATTTTCTTTGAATATATAAAGAATATACAAATAATCATAATAACAATATTTACTATAAATCCAAGTATTATAAGCTTATTAATGACAATGTTACTATTAAATAAATCATAATATGCATTATATGATATTGCAAATATACTTAGTACTATTAATGCAAATTGATATGATACAAAATCTCCAACTAATATTGATACTGTATCAAATAATTTTATGTCCCTTTTAGTTAATAAATATGCTTGAAACGGTTGACCACCTGTTGAAAATGGAGTTATACCATTTAGAAATTGAGTAATAATAGTTAATTTAAATGCTTCTTTATATTTATAATCTCTTTTCTTATCTTCAATAAATAAATGTAATCCTTTTGCTCTAAACATAATTACTAAAATAATAGCTATTACTGCACAAAATATTACAAATATATTTACTTTCGATATTTCTCTAACTATACCAAAAAAATCATCTTTTAATGATAAATATAATACTATTGTTGTAACAATTAATAATATTAATATGTTTTTTTTATTTTTCATAGTTTGTATTTATCTTGCCAATAATTTCTATACCTGGTAAGATTTTCCCTTCAAGTAATTCGAGTGATGCTCCACCACCTGTTGATACATGAGTAAACTTGTTTTTATAACCATATCTAACTGCTACTGATGTAATATCTCCACCACCAAGTATTACAACTACTTTTTGTTTTGATAAAATACTCATTATTTTTTTAGTTCCTTTAATAAAGTTTTTATCTTCTATATACCCAAAAGGACCATTCCAAAATATAGTTTTAGACTTACAAATAATTTTTTCTATTTCTTTTATTGATTTATTACTAATATCTAAAAAATTTATTTTATCATTATTATTTTTTCTTATATCAATAGTTTTTATTTTATTATTTGATTTATATTTATAATAATTGGGAATAAATATTTTATTTCCATATTTAGATAACATATTTTTACAAAACATTATGTTATCATTATCTACGATTGATGTTCCTGTATTGTAACCTTCTGCTTTCAAAAATGTATATGCTATTCCTCCACCAACTATAATATTATCTGCTTTTATTGATAGATTCTCAATAACACCAATTTTATCTTTTATTTTAGCTCCACCCATTAATATAGTGTATGGTTTTTTGGGATTATTTAAATACTCTTTTAACATTTTTAGCTCTTTTTCAACTAAAAAACCAATAGCAGATGGTATATATGTAGCAATTCCAACATTTGATGCATGTGCTCTATGCGCTGTACCAAATGCATCATTAACAAATATATCTCCTAAAGATGCCCAGTACTTACCAAGCTCTGTATCATTACTACTTTCTCTTTTATTATTTATATCTTGATATCTTGTATTTTCTAAAAGAATAACATCACCATATTTAGCACTATTTACTGTTTCTTCTACTTCTTTTCCCTCATTTTTTTCACAAAAAATTATTTTTTTCTTTAAATATTTTTCTAATCTTTTTGCTACTGGAAATAAAGTATTATCCTTCATATCTTCTTTGGTTTCTACTCTACCCAAGTGAGAAAGTATTATTAATTTGGAGTTTTGACTCAAAATATACTTTATTGTATCAAGACTTTCTTTAATTCTGTTATCATCAATAATCTTATTGTTTTTTATTGGAACATTAAAATCACATCTTAAAATAATAGTTCTATTTTTTAAATCTATTTCTTTTATAGTTTTTATCATGATATCTCCTTAATTTACTGTCACACTTGTATATGCTGTATAATTTCCATCATTTGCTGTTGTTTTAATTACTGCTATACCTTTACCAATTGCTTTTACTAAACCTGTAGAACTTACTGTAGCAACGCTGCTGTTGTTACTTGACCATGATAGTAATTTATTTGTAGCATTACTTGGAGTATAGTAAATTATTACTTGATATTGTTGACCTTTTGCTAATGTTATTGTGTTTCTTTGAACACTAATACCTTTTAGTTTAATAGTAGTATCTGCAGTAACAATTACTGTTCTTACTACTCTAGTAGTATTATTATATGAATCTTTTACTGTATATGTCTTAGAATAACTTCCTGGTATTGAAGTATTTACTGTACCTGTTACTACTACTTTACTAGTTAAACTATTACCAAAATAATCTGCTGCTGTATATCCAGGTTCAACATATTTACCATATTGAAATACTGTCATTTGTTTGCTACCTTCTAATATTATTGTTGGTGCTCCTACATGACTTGTTGTTGTTATTCTTGTAGTTGTTTTTACTACTCCACTTCTTGTTGTAGTAGTTACTAATGATTTAACAATAACAATTCTTGATATTTGTGTTTTATTACCAGCTTTATCTTCTACACTATAATTTAATGTGTAACTTCCTGATTTAGTAGTATTTACACTACCACTAATTACTACTTCTGAAGTTATGTCTCCATCCACATTATCATATGCAATTACACCAGGATCAACAAACTTTGTATTTTGATTAATTGTCTCAGTACTCAAGCCATTTAACTTAATAACTGGCTTTTCTTTATCAACTAGACTTGTTGTTGTCTTAGTTGTAGTTGTTGTAGTAATTTTTTTATATCCATCTGTAATATAATGTTTACCACAACTAAGATATGCTTTTGTACTTATTGTTCCTTCTTTTTTAACAATAACATAACCTTCACATAAATCCGTTATTTCTTTATCTAATATAGTTTGAGAATCAATCAATTCTTTTAAAGTTATTCTTCTTTCTTCTGATTCTTTTAATACAATACTATTTTGAACAAGATATTGTTTTGCCTCTTCTGCCATTTTAGATTCTAATCTTTCAAAATTTTCAATTGGATATTCCTCTTTACTACTTTTAGGTATTATTAAAACAATAAATACTATAGTTATAATTACTAGTATTATCAATAATATTAATTTCCCTCTAGTTAAAGTAAATTTATTCTTCTCATCCATATTTACATATCCTCATACTGTAATTATTATATCATATTTTTTAATTTTCAAAATAAAAAAGTCTTATATAAGACTTATTTTATTAATTTTTTTGCTGTTCTTACCATTTGGGCACTGTAACCCATTTCATT
>Ga0116157_10000865_pt1 | contig 30702 bp, 21 predicted proteins | sample AD_UKC048_MetaG_FD_89882 | JGI IMG/M metagenome (GOLD analysis project Ga0116157, IMG submission 89882) | Active sludge microbial communities of municipal wastewater-treating anaerobic digesters from USA - AD_UKC048_MetaG | ecosystem: Engineered > Bioreactor > Anaerobic > Digestate | place: USA... | reverse complement strand
CGGTCACATCCTCGATGCTCATCAGGACGTTGAGTTCGAGGTCGTGGCACTGCTTCTCCTCGGCCAGGGTCCGGGCATGGAACCCGTCGCGCAGGTAATTGTGGTCCTTGTCGCCGAACTTCTGGAGGGCGTCGGCGCCGACGTGATGATTCGAGGCCACAAGGCCGTCTTCGGACACGAACGAACCCGACCCGCCGCTGTTGAACCGGACGGAAGCTTTTTGGAGGTGTTCGAGCCAGGCATCCGACGGCTCGAATCCGTAGCGCTCGCGCAGGATGTGACGCGGGGGGTTGTTGAACAGCCACATTCCTTCGTCGGAATGCGCGGAGCCGCCGGTCATGGTCGCGGCGGCGAGAAGGACGGTCTGCATGAGTCTTCGTTGCATAGATTGTTGGATTGGCGGCAGCCGCGTTCTACACAGAGCGAAATAAATGATGCAACGCCGGGTCAGGGGACCCGGCCCACAAACCTGTAGGCCGCGTGCCCTCACGCGGCGGAACTTCTGACGCTGGTATAGCCCGCATCGGTCCGCCTCTTGGAGTTGTTGGGTTCGCGGTGGTCACAACTGCATGAGCCCTCCGGGATTGTTCGCCGGCTTGTTCACACGCTGAATTTGAACAAGAGCACGTCACCGTCCCGCACCACATAGTCGCGGCCCTCGTGCGAGTAGTGCCCCGTTTCGCGCGCGTGGGCCACCGACCCGCACCGGACAAGGTCGGCGCAACTCACGCGCTCGGCTTTGATGAAGCCCTTTTCGAAATCGGTGTGGACGGTTCCGGCCGCGCGCAAGGCGGTCTCGCCGGCGCGGAGGGTCCAGGCCCGCGCTTCCTTCTCATTGAAGGTGAAGAAGGTGCGGAGTCCCAGCAACTGATAGGTGCTGCGGATCAGGGCATCGAGACCGGATTCCTTGACGCCCAATTCCTCGAGATAGAGTTTCGCCTCCTCGGGCGACAGATCCGCCGCTTCGCTCTCCAACTGGGCGCAGACGACCACGGTGTCGCAGGCATGGTGGTGCCGGGCGTAATCGCGCACCTGGGCCACGTAGGGGTTCTGGTCGAGACGCGCCAGATCGGCTTCCTTGACATTGGCGGCGAAGATGGTCGGGCGCGTGGTGAGGAGGCAAGAGGGGCGGGCCAGGTCCCATTCCTCCCTGGCCAGGTTGAGCGTGAGGGCGGGGTGGCCCGCGTTGAGGTGCGGTTCGAGCTTGTCGAGGACATGGGTTTCGGCCAGCGCGTGCTTATCGAGGGCCCGGACCTCCTTAAGGATGCGCTCGCGTCGGCGCTTGAGGGCTTCGAGGTCCGCCAGCACCAACTCGGTGGTCACGATCTCGATGTCGCGGACCGGATCGACACTGCCGGTGACGTGCACGATGTCGGGGTCGTCGAAGCAGCGCACGACGTGGACCAGGGCGTCGACTTCGCGGATGTGGCTGAGGAACTTGTTGCCCAGGCCTTCGCCCTGGGAAGCGCCCTTGACCAGGCCGGCGATGTCCACAAACTCGACCGCCGGCGGGATGGTCCTGGGCACTTTGGCGATGCGTGCGAGGGCTTCGAGTCGCGGCTCCGGCACGTTCACGACGCCCAGGTTGGGCTCGATCGTGCAGAACGGGTAGTTTTCCGCCGGGGCCTTGCGGGAACGCGTCAGGGCGTTGAACAGCGTGGATTTGCCGACGTTGGGCAAACCGAGGATTCCGGCCTTGAGCATGGGCGTCTTGTACGGCTTCAGCCCGGAAATGAACATCCAAAAAATCGCTATTCGACTTTTTGGGAGGATGTGACACCGTGCGCGCAACGCCTAAGCAACCAGGTTCGTTGCGCCTGACAGATCGAGCCACCGCGTCGCCGTGCCCCGGACCGTCGGGGCGATGGCGCCAGGTCTTTTCCTGGGGAGCTTTGCTCGCGACGGCGCTGTTTGTGCCATGATGCAGGAAGGCGCCCTCGCCCTCCTCGCTGCCGCCGCCGGTGGTCCTGATCGCCGAGGTCACCGCCAGCAACGTGCCGGTGGTGATCGAGTACATCGGACAACTCGATTCCCCCCAGAACGTCGAGGTGCGCGCGCGGGTCGAGGCCTTTGTCGAGAAGATCCTGTTCACCGAGGGGGCGACGGTGAACCAGGGAGACCCGCTCTATCTGCTCGACACCAAGCCGTTTCTCGAACGGCTCGAAGCCGCCAAGGGCGGCCTGGCGCTCGAAAACACGCGCGAGCGGAAATGAAGTGCGGTCTTGCCGGCCGGAGACGAAACCGGTTTTTTTGGCTCGAAGTTCTCCCAGGAAATCTTGAAATGGGCCGACTTGGATGCCTATGACCACCTGCGCTGTTTTTGACGCACGCCCCTACGACACCGACGCCCTGCGACACGCCTCGGCTGATCGGGGCATTGACTGGCGTTTCCTCGAGTTCCGGCTGACCGCCGACACCGCGCCTGCGGCCCGGGGCGCCCAGGCCGTCTGCGCGTTTGTCAACGACCAGGTGGATCGCCCGTGTCTCGAGGCGCTGGCGGCCGAGGGGGTCAAGCTCGTGGCCCTGCGGGGCACCGGCTTCAACAATGTCGATGTCCCCGCAGCCAGGGAGTTGGGCGTCATCGTCACCCGGGTGCCGGTCTATTCGCCCTACGCCGTGGCCGAGCACGCGGTCGCCCTGCTGCTGACGCTCAATCGCCGGGTCCATCGCGCCTTCAATCGCGTGCGCGAACTGAACTTCTCCCTCAACGGGCTGGTCGGATTCGACCTGCATGGGAAGACGGCGGGCATCCTCGGGACGGGCAAGATCGGACGCGTCACGGCCCAAATCCTGCGCGGTTTCGGCATGACGGTGCTGGCGCATGACCCATTCAAGGACCGGGAGTGGGCCGCCCGGGAAGGTGTCGAGTACATCGACGCGTCCTCGCTTCTGGGCCTGAGCGATGTCATCTCCCTGCACCTGCCGCTGACACCGGAGACCCGGCACCTCATCCGCGCCGAAACGCTCGACCTGGTCAAGCCCGGCGCCATTCTGATCAACGTCAGCCGCGGCGCCCTCATCGACACCACCGCGCTCATCGAGGCGCTCAAGACCGGGCGGCTGGGCGGGGTGGCGTTGGACGTCTACGAGGAGGAGGAAGGGGTGTTTTTCGAGGACCTCTCCGACCAAGTGCTCCAGGACGACGAACTGGCGCGGCTGTTGACGTTTCCGAATGTGCTGATCACCTCGCACCAGGCGTTCCTGACGCGCGAGGCGCTGGCGGACATCGCACGCACAACCGTCGCCAACCTCGACGCGCTGGCGGGCGGACACCCGTTTGTGGAAGGGTCCGTGCTCACATGATCCTGGAGGGACCGACTCACGCGTCACTGGTCGGCGGACTCCAACACCTCGAGAATCCGACTGAAAACGCCGCGCATTTCTCCATAGGTGACCAGATTCACCGTGAACCGACCGTCGGTGTTCCGGCGCGAGAGGACATGGCCGTCGCTGTGGAGGACGTTGACGAACCTCTGCCGGTGGTGGGTGCGAGGCTTGACGTTGAACGACTCGAGGCCGGGCGGCTGATCGGACAGGTGTTGTGACAGCAGCAACCCGAGCCCGACAGGGGCGCCGCCTTGCAGGCCGATGAGGCGGGTTGGTGTGCCAGTCGAGGGATAGAAGCTCGCCGGACTGGTGAAAGGCGGGGCGGTCGGGCCACAGGGAATCGCGCCATCGTACTCCTCCGCGTAGCTGTGGATGGCGAGGCCGATCTGGCGAAGATCGGACGAGCAGACCGCCCGGCGTCCGCGTCCCCCCGTTTCTCGTGTGCTGTCAACCACCCTGTCCGGTCGTGAACCGGCACCCTCATGATGCTCGAACGCTCGTGTCCTCATCCAATAGATGTCCAGCCTCGGAAAGCGGCGGTAAACCGCCGCACTCCACACGCTTCGCGACCTCCACACGCTTCGCGACCTCGGCGCCAAGCTCAACATTGGGCTTCATCCCAGCCCGTCCGTGTGCCACCCTGCGGCCATGTCGAACCGCGTTCGGACCAGACTCATTGAAGGCCGCGTTGGCCCGGCTTCGTCACAAGGCGCCGCGCGATTCTTCTTTTCCCTCTGACTGTTGCCGTGCCCTTCCCCACTCACAAAACCAAGATCGTCGCGACCATCGGGCCGGCTTCGGAATCGCCCGAGATGCTCGAACGGCTCATCCGCGCCGGGCTGAACGTCGCGCGGCTCAACTTCTCTCATGGCGAGTTCCTCGAGCACGCGGAGCGCATCCGCCGCATCCGCGCCGCCGAACGGGCCACGGGACGGCGTGTGGCAATCATGGCCGATCTGCCCGGCCCGAAGATGCGCATCGGCAGGATTGACCCCGAGCCGATCCAACTGCAGGCGGGCGACTCTTTCACACTCACTCGAGCCGACATTGTCGGCGACCGGCAACGGGTCTCGATGAGCTTCGACCGGCTGCCGCGGGTCGTCAGTCCGGGCGACCGCCTCTTCCTCAACGACGGACTGGTCCAACTGGTTGTCGAGCGGATCGAGGGGGACGACGTGCGCTGCCACGTGGCGGTCGGCTGCGAGCTCCGCTCGAGGAAAGGCCTCAATCTGCCCGGCATCGATCTGGGCATGAGCGCGTTCACCGATCGCGACCGCGCCTGCCTCGAATTCGCGCTCGAACAGGGCGTGGACGCCGTGAGCCAGTCGTTCGTCGAGACGCCGGCGGACCTCGAGGCTGTGCGCGACGCGGCCCGGGCCCTGGGCAGGACGCCGTTCCTCATCGCGAAGATCGAGCGCGCCGGGGCACTCAAGCACCTGGACGGCATCTTGAAGGCGGCCGATGGTGTGATGGTGGCGCGCGGCGACTTGGGAGTCGAGGTGCCGATCGAGGAAATGGCCCTGCTCCAGAAGCAAATGATCGCCAAGGCCAGCCTCGTCGGCAAACCGGTCATCACGGCCACCCAGATGCTCGAATCGATGGTCTCGAACCGCCTGCCCACGCGCGCCGAGGCCACCGACGTCGCCAATGCCGTCCTCGATGGAACCGATTGCCTGATGCTCTCGGGCGAGTCGGCCATCGGCAAGCACCCCGAGGAAGCCGTGGCGATGCTTGCGCGGATCGCGGCCTTCACCGAGGCGCACCGCCCGCCCGTGCGGCTTGACGACCTCATGGCGCTGTCCGATCCGCACCGGCCGCCCGCGGCGTCGGAAGCCATCGCTGCGCTGGTCGAGCATGCGCTCGAGACGGTGCCGTGCGCCGCTGTCTTCGTGCCGACCCGCACGGGGACAACGGCCCGGATGATCTCGCGTTTCAATCCGCGCGTCTGGATCGTGGCCCTGAGCGGCGACCGCGCGGTCTGTCAGGGGCTGGCCTTCTCCTATGGCGTTCATCCCATCGAGGTGGCTGACGAACCCGAGCATTGGCCTGACTTTGCCCGACAGTGGCTGAGCGCGCATCGGGTCCCCGGCGCCCTGGCCGCGCTGGTCGCCGGACCGTCGGGACGCAACCCGCACGCCAATCACCGCCTTGAATTCCTCCGGCTCGACGAGGCATCGACATGACATGTCCGACAACTCGGAGTTGCGCCCTTGCAGCCTTTGCAACAGCAGCCAGTATTTGGACATTCCGATCCAGCATCCTATAATGGGAGTCAGCCATGCGATGCAGACAGGCCTGATCATCTGCCAATGCGCCCACTCCGGGCTCATCGCGCCCGAGACCCTGGGCAGCCTGACCGCCAGCCTCCGGGCTCACGGGACGCCCTTCGATCTGGTGCCGGATTTGTGCGAGTTGGCGGCGCGCCGTGACCCGCGTCTCGAGGCCTTGTCCCGCGCGCCGCGCCCGACGGTTCTGGCCTGCCATGAACGCGCGGTCAGGAACCTGTTCCACATGGCCGCTGCGCCGCTGGACCCGGAACGGGCTCTGCTGCTCGATGTGCGGACGGGATCGGCGGACCAGGCGTTGGCGCGCCTGGGAGTCCCCCAAGCCGCACCCGGCAGTCCCATGGAAGCCGCTCATGACGCCACGGCGCCCGCCGGCTGGATTCCGTGGTTTCCGGTGATTGACGGGGCGCGTTGCACCAATTGCCAGCAATGCCTCGGGTTCTGCCTGTTCGGCGTCTACGATCTCTCGCCCGAAGGCCGCGTCCGGGTGGCCAACCCGCAATCCTGCAAGACAAACTGCCCTGCGTGCGCCCGCATCTGCCCCGAAGTGGCGATCATCTTTCCGAAATGCCACGAGTCGCCGATCAACGGCGGTCCGGTCCTGGACGAAGCGATGGAAAAGGCGCGCATCCGGGTGGATCTCGATGCGATTCTGAGTTCGGACGTCTACGCCAAGCTGGCCGCGCGCCGCATGGAAGTTGAGCGCAAGCGTCTTCTGCGGCGTGACGTGGAACTGGCCGGCGCGGAGCGCCAACGGCACCTGGGCCGCGAGAGCAGGGCGGAGCCGGAGAGAATCGAGCAAAGGGCATCGTCTCGAGACCGAGGCCAAGGCATATCGTGATTCCCGCGTATTTCAACCGGCTGGCGCGCGAGGTCGACCTCGGTCTGCTGGCGCGATGCGCATGGACGCTCGGGTTCGGTGGTGTGCGCGGCGTGCGGGCCTTTCAGAAGCGACTGCGGCGAGGCCGGACGTTTCCGGCGTTCCTGTTTCTCTCCGTGACCAACCGGTGCAACCTGAAGTGCCAAGGCTGCTGGGTAACGCCGACCACGCCGCCGGGGGAACTCGATCCGGCGCTCCTCAACCGCATCATCGGCCAGGCCAAACGCGAGCAATGCCGTTTTTTCGGCATCCTGGGCGGCGAACCGCTGCTTTATCCGCGGCTGTTCGAGATTCTCGGGCGGCATCGGGACTGTTATTTCCAGGTGTTCACCAACGGAACGACGCTCGATCAGGAGGCGGCGCGCGCGATGCGCCGCCTGGGCAACATCACGCCGCTGATCAGCGTGGAAGGCCTCGAGGAGGTGAGCGACCAACGCCGGGGCGGCACGCGCGTTTACCGGCGGAGCTTGCTGGGAATCGAGTGCGCCCGCCGCGAGCGACTGCTCATCGGAGTCGCCACGAGCATCTGCAAATCGAACTTCCGCGACTTGGTGTCCGAGACCTTCGTCCGGGCGTTGATCGAGCGCGGCGTCCATTACCTGTGGTACTACATCTACCGGCCCATGGGACCCGACCCGTCGGCGGAACTCTGCCTGTCGGCCGACGACATCGTGGCGCTGCGGCGCTTCATCGTCGACATCCGCCCGCGGTTCCCTCTGATCGTCGTCGACGCCTACTGGGACGCCGAGGGCCGCGCGTTGTGTCCGGCCGCCACGGGCATCAGCCATCACATCGGGCCGCGCGGCGACCTCGAGCCCTGCCCTCCCGTGCAGTTCGCTCGGGAGAACGCGCGCGACTCGGATGACACGGTGGCGCTCGTCGAGCGGTCGGCTTTTCTGGATGCCTTTCGGCGTTTCGCGGCCTCGCAAACCCGCGGGTGCGTGTTGCTCGAGTGCCCGGACGCGTTGCGCGCATGGATGGCGGCCCAGGGGGCCCGCGACACCACGGGCCGGGGCACGGCTTTGGCGGAACTGGCCTCCATGCAGTGCCGCCCCGGGCATCACATGCCGGGGCGGGAGATTCCCGAGAGTCACTGGGCCTATCGGCTGGCCAAGAAATACTGGTTTTTTGGATTTGGCGCCTATGGCTGAACCTTCCACTCGACCCGCGGTGTTTTCGACCCCGGCCGGAAGGCCGGCGCGCCCGGCGCAGCGTGTGCCGAAGGACAAGGCCGTGCGCGAATTCCTGCGGGCCGCGGCGCGCGACCATGTCGCGCGCCACCGGCTCGTCCCACCGCTCACGCTCGAAGAGTTGCGCGCCCATACGCGCGCGGTGATCGAGTCGCTCGGCCAGGACCCGGCCTACAGCGATTTCACCACCGTCCTGATCGGGAATGAAACATGGCGCGAGACGCTGGCGGGCATTCCATTCGACCGGCGTGTTGTCCTGCTGCCCCAATGCCTGCGCACGCGCGGCGACTGTCCGGCGGAGATGGACGAGTTCGGCCTGCTGTGCGAGCAGTGCGGGCGCTGTCTGATTGGCGAGTTCCAGGCGGAGGCCCAGGGTCTCGGCTGCGTCACACTCGTGGCCGAAGGCACAACCGTCGTCACCCGGCTCCTCGAACAGGGCCGGGTCGACGCGGTCATCGGCATGAGTTGCCTGCACGTGCTCGAACGTGCCTTCCCCCACGCCGCCATGCACGCCATCCCGGGCATCGCCATCCCGTTGTTCCGCGACGGCTGCGACGCCACCGGCGTGGATGCGGACTGGGTGCGCGAGGCGATCCGGCTCAAGTCCGAAGCCGTGTGGCCCGGGCGGCTCGACATCGACGCCCTGCGGCGCGAGGTCGAGCGGTGGTTCCAGATAGACGAACTGCAGAGCGTCCTGGGCTGCGCCGGCACGTTCACGGAACTCAAGGCGCACGAGTGGCTGGCGCAGGCGGGCAAGCGCTGGCGTCCGTTGCTGGCCGTCTGCGTCCACAACACACTCGCGGGCCTCGCTGATGCCGATTCGCTGCCCGACTCCGTGCGCAAGGTGGCCCTGGCCACCGAGTGCTTCCACAAGGCTTCCCTCTTGCACGACGACATCGAAGATGGCGACGAGTTCCGGTACGGCGCCCCCACATTGGCGCGCCAACACGGCATGCCCATCGCGCTGAACCTGGGCGATTATCTGATCGGCGAGGGCTACCGCCTCCTGGCCGACAGCGGGCTCACGCCGCTCCAACGGGTGCGCGCCTTCAAGATCGCCGCCGAAGGCCATCGCTCTCTCTGTCTGGGACAAGGCGCCGAATTGGACTGGATGCGCTCAGCCTCGCCGCTGACAACCGCCCAGGCGCTCGATTTGTTCCGGTGCAAGACCGCGCCCGCATTCGAGGTCGCGCTGCGTTTGGGAGCCGTGTGCGCGGACGCGGACGAGGCGCTCGAAGAGCCGCTGCGGCGCTTCAGCGCCGCCCTGGGCATCGCCTACCAAATCCGGGACGACCTCGATGACGCTTTCGATCCCCAGGCGCCCGGCGACGCCGCGGCCCGGCGCCCGTCAATCCTGGTCTCCATCGCCTGCGAACAGGCGTCTGGCGACGCCCGCGCCCGCCTGCAACTCGCATTCGGCGCCCAGGCGTCCGCCGCCACCCGCCGGGAAATCTTCCGCGACGTCTTCCTCATGTTGCGCACCGAGGACAAAGCCCGCCAACTGCTCGAACACTACCGCAACGAAGCCCAGCGCTCGCTCAGCCCCCTCCAAAACGCCCATCTCAAAGGCCTGCTGCGACGGCTCGTCGGCCGCCTCCTCGGCCCCCCGCCAACCGCGCCCGCCAAAGCATGAGCCCGGCCGCGCCCGCCCCCCTCGTCCCGCGCCGCCGCACCCGGTGCGCCGCCGCGCTCCAGCGCGCCCTGGCCCGCGCCGCCGCAAGCCTCGACACCCAGGCCCACTCGGCCCTGGGCGCATTCGTCCGCGCCCAGTTGGCCTCAGATGGTGGATTTCGCGGGCGGACCGCGGATGGGGACCTCTATTACACGGTGTTCGGTCTCGAGTGCGCTCGGGCGCTCGAACTCGATCTGCCGGTCGAACCGATTCGCCGCTTCGTCGAGTCCCGGCTCGATGCCCCGTTGGACTTCGTGCACCTGACCTGCCTGGCGCGCTGCATCGAGACACTCGCCCCCGGCGGCTCGCCCCCGGCGTGCGGCGCAGGCCTCAGCGAACGGCTTGCGCGTCATGCATGCGCCGAAGGCGGCTATCATCGACAGCCCGGCCAGCGCAGAGGGAGCGTCTACGAGAGTTTCATCGGCGCGCTGGCGATCGAGTCCCTGGACGAGCCGCTTCCGAATCCAGCCGGCCTGGGTGCCATCCTGGCCAGCCTGGGCGAAGCCTCCGGAGGATTCGTCAACAGTGACGGATGGGGAGCCGCGAGCACGCCGGTGAGCGCGGCGGCGCTGCTGTTGCTGCACGAGTTGGGGGAACCGTTGCCGCCCAAGAGCGTCGCGTGGCTCCGGAGCCGGCAGCGGGCAGGCGGCGGTTTCGCGGCGGCGGCGCTGGCGCCCGTATCGGACTTGCTCTCGACCGCGACCGCGCTGCACGCCTTGAACCGGATCGGCGCGATCGAGAGCGTCGCAATCGACTCTTGCCTCGAGTTTGTGACCGGATGCTGGGACGATTCGGGCGGGTTCCACGCGCATGCGCTCGATCGAACGCCGGATTGCGAATACGCCTTCTACGGTCTCCTGGCGCTCGGCAACCTGGTCGCCCCAGGTGAAATGTAATCCGCTGCAGCGTCATGTCCCCCGACCCCCTCAATCACCAGAGCATCGCCGCGGCGGCGCGCAACGCGCGGCGCGCCCTTCTGGAACGTCGGACGCCGGACGGTCATTGGACGGGGCATTTATCCAGCAGCGCGCTCTCCACCGCCGTCGCCGCGGTGGCGTTGGCTCTTGCGGATGCGAAGGGGCACGACGGCGCCGTCCGCCGCGGCCTGATTTGGCTCGAGGAACATCAAGATGCGGACGGCGGGTGGGGCGACACCCCATCGAGCCCGGCCAACCTCAGCACGACGCTGCTGAGCTGGGCCGCGCTCGATCGGGCCTCGGACCGTATGGCCCACCGGGGCGCTTGCGAGCGTGCGGAGCGGTGGCTGGAGAAGCGTCTCGGCAGCCTGGCCCCGGATCAGATCGCCGATCGCGTGCTCGATGCATACGGGAAGGACCGCACATTCTCGGTGCCGATTCTCACGTTCTGCGCGCTGTGCGGCCGGTTGGGCGATCCGGACCGAGCCTGGACCGCGGTTCCCCAGTTGCCGTTCGAGTTGGCCGCACTGCCGCATCGGTTCTTCAAGTGGCTGCGCCTGCCCGTGGTCAGCTACGCAGTGCCCGCGCTCATCGCGATCGGCCTGGTCCGCCACGAGCACACCGGGCATCGAGTCCGCCCCTTGCGCCGGCTGCGCGACGCGCTCAAACCACGCGTTCTCGGAATCCTCAGGGACATCCAGCCCGCCGGGGGCGGATTCCTCGAAGCGATCCCCCTGACCGGTTTCGTCGTCTCGGCCCTGGCCGCGTGCGGACTCCACGGCCATCCCGTGGCAATGGCGGGCGCGGAGTTTCTGCTCCGCACGGTGCGGGCCGACGGCAGTTGGCCGATCGACGTCAATCTGAGCACATGGGTCACCACGTTGAGCATCGGCGCGCTTGGCTGCGGCTCGACGCCACTCGAAGGACTGAATGCCGAACAACGGGCCGCCCTCGTGAACTGGCTGCTGGGACAGCAACATCAGATCGAGCATCCCTTCACCCACGCGGCGCCCGGCGGCTGGGCATGGACGAACCTCGCCGGCGGCGTGCCCGATGCTGACGATACGGCGGGCGCCCTGCTGGCGCTGCACGCGCTGGACCGAGACTCGCCTGAGGCGCGCGCCGCCGCCGCTCGCGGCGTCGAGTGGCTGCTCGGCCTCCAAAATCGCGACGGCGGCATCCCGACCTTCTGCCGCGGCTGGTCGAATCTGCCGTTCGATCGGAGTTGTCCGGACATCACAGCCCATGTGCTGGCAGCGTGGGCGGCCTGGGAACCGCGCCTCGAGACGCGCCTGCGTGCGCGCCTGAACCGCGCCGCGCGCCGCGCGCTCGAAGCCCTGCTCGAAGCCCAGCGTCCGGACGGGGTCTGGATTCCGTTGTGGTTCGGGAACCAACACGAGACGCGCCTCGAGAATCCGGTGTATGGGACGTCGCGCGTCCTCTTGGCCATGCAGCGGGTTCGAGGCCGAGTCGGAGCCGGAGTTGAGGCCGCCATCGCGCGTGGCGAGGAATGGCTGCGACGGAGCCAGCGCGGGGACGGGGGTTGGGGTGGTGGGGGTGAGGCCCCGGCGACCGTCGAGGAAACGGCGCTCGCCTTGCAGGCGTTGTTGACCGGCGAAAACGCCGGGCACCAAGCCGTCCGCCGCGGCCTGGCGTGGCTGGCGAGCGCGACACAGGGCGGCACGGTCTTTGCCTCCTCGCCCATCGGGCTGTATTTCGCGGCCTTGTGGTATGCCGAGGAACTCTATCCGATCATCTTCAGTTGCGGGGCCTTCGGATGCGCCGAGGCGCTCCGCGGCTCGACAGGCGCCTCGCAGCGCTGATAGTGTCCGCGGCCAGCCGGATTGTACGGCTCGATTCTTTGCCTATGAAGCGCACGCTCATCAAACACGCCCTCGCGGCCGCCGAACCGCGGGACGAGATCACGGTCGCCGGCTGGGTGCGCACCCGGCGCGACGCGAAGGGGTTCTCGTTCCTCGAACTCAACGACGGGTCCCGCCTCGCCAGCTTGCAGGCGGTCGTCGACGCGAGTGTCCCCGGCTATGCCGACATGGCCCACTGCATCACCGGCGCCTCAGCCGAGGTCTCGGGCCGGCTCGTGCCCTCTCCGGCCGCGGGCCAGAAGTGGGAACTCCAGGCCACGCGCCTGCGTCTGCTCGGCAGGTCCGACCCGTCGTATCCGCTCCAGAAGAAAGGCCACACGCTCGAATTCCTGCGCACGATCGGACACCTGCGTCCCCGGTCGAATCTGTTCGGCGCGGTCTTCCGGACGCGCAGCCGCCTGGCCTACGCGGTGCACACGTTCTTTCAGGAACGCGATTTCGTCTATGTCCACACGCCGATCATCACGACCAGCGATTGCGAGGGAGCCGGCGAGATGTTCCGCGTCACCACGCTCAAGGGGAACATCGACGACCAGGGGCAGGCCGACTTCTTCGGGCGTCCGGCCTACTTGACCGTGAGCGGGCAACTCGAAGCCGAGACGTTTGCCTGCGCCCTGTCGAACGTCTACACGTTCGGTCCGACCTTCCGGGCGGAGAACTCGAACACGGCCCGGCACGCGGCGGAGTTCTGGATGATCGAGCCCGAGATGGCCTTTTGCGACCTCGAGGGCGACATGGACCTTGCGGAGGAGTTCGTCAAGGCGCTGGCCCGCCACGCGCTCGAAGAGTGCGCCGAGGACCTCGCGCTGTTCGGCAAGTTCGTCGACAAGGGCCTCCACGACCGCCTCCAATTCGTCGTCGAACGCCCCTTCCAGCGCGTGTCCTACGCCGAGGCCGTCGACATTCTCCGCGCGTCCGGCAAGACGTTCGAGTACCCGGTCGAGTACGGACTCAATCTGCAATCGGAACACGAGCGGTATTTGACCGAACAGCACTTCCATTCCCCGGTCACCGTCTTCAACTACCCGCGCGAGATCAAACCGTTCTACATGCGCCTGAACGACGACGGAAAGACCGTCACCGCCATGGACGTGCTCGTGCCCGGCATCGGCGAAGTGATCGGCGGCTCCCAGCGCGAGGAACGCCTCGATGCCCTCATCGAGAACCTGAGCTACCACAAGCTGCGGCCCGAGGACTACTGGTGGTATGTGGACCTGCGCAAATACGGCACCGTGCCGCACGCCGGCTTCGGCCTCGGCTTCGAGCGCCTGCTGATGTTCCTCACCGGCGTCGGGAACATCCGCGACGTCGTTCCCTTCGCCCGCACCCCCGGCTCGGCCGAGTTTTAGCGAGGCCTTGCCATGAACCGCCTGCGCAAGCCGTTGATAATTAACATGAAGGGCAACACGAACGTCCAACGCGCAACGTTCAACACCCAACTTTCAACGAACCGCTTCGTTGAACGTTGAGCGTTGGAAGTTAAGCGTTGAACGTTTCCCGGTTCATGGGTCCAATGCGCATTCAACCGTTGAATGTCAATGCTGCCCATGAGCCCCTTCCCATGACCGGCCTTGACGAACGCTTCGGCGGCGTCGCGTGCCTGCTGGGCCCCGAGGCTCTGGCGCGCCTGGGCCGCGCTCACGTCTGCGTCGTCGGCCTCGGTGGCGTCGGCTCGTGGGCCGTCGAGGCCCTGGCACGGTCCGGCGTCGGGCGGATGACCCTGGTGGACTTCGACGTCGTGAGTGTCGGCAACATCAACCGCCAGATTCATGCGCTCGAACCGACCCTCGGCCAGCCCAAGGCCCAGGTGCTGGCGGACCGGGTCCGGCTCATCCACCCGCACATCGAGATCGAGATCGTTCCGGCGCGCTTCAGCGAGGAAACCGCCGCCCGGATTCTCGAAACGCCTTACGACTGCCTGTTGGACGCCATCGACGGCGCCGCCAATAAGAGCCGCCTCATCGCCGGTTGCTGCGCCCGGCATATCCCCATTGTCACCAGCGGCGGCGCGGGAGGCCGCCGCGATCCAACCCGCGTGCGCATCGACGACCTCGCGTTCAGCAGCCATGACCGCCTCTTGGCCCAGGTCCGCGCCATCCTCCGGCAGGACTACGCCTTCCCTCGAGGGCATGCGCCCTTCGGCTTGCCCTGCGTCCATTCCACCGAGCCGCCTCGGTCCGCCCACACGCCTGAGCCCGCCTCCGCCCCACAACCCGGAGCCGGAGCGCCGCCCGGCGATTGCGATCCCGCCCACCCGATGTTCGGAACGGCGGTGTTCGTGACCGGGACGTTCGGATTCGCCCTCGCGAGCCTGGCTGTGAAACGCATCGTTGGGCATTAGCCCCCGGATATTTCATAAGGCTTCGCGGGGTCTCATATCCGGGCTCCATCAGGAAGCGCCTCGAGGCCGAGGGCAGGACGGGGATATCTGGATTGGTCGAGCAAGGCCGTTCGCTCAACGGTTTGGCGTCTCCTTCGCGAGTGGCGTCTTGGACGATGCCGGGGGCGGGGCGGATTCACTGAAGGCGCCCCAACGCTTTGCGGCGGCAACCAGGAAGGCGACTGCCGCCACAACGTTCAATATCGGGATGGCCATCTCCTCTGAGCGGGAGTTGATCACCGCGGCGACCAGGAAACAGGCGGACGCGATGAGAAGCCAAGCAGCCTGCCAGCGCGTGAGCCCTTCCGCGAGCCCCCCGCCGCCCTTGCTCACGACACTGGCCGCGCGATCCACGAGACCCAACTTGAGTGAGCCAACGACGATGCCCGCCAGCGCCAGACCCCAGACGATCGGCAGGTTCCAGGCCACCCCCAGCGGCAGTCCAACGATGCTGACCGCCAGACCATACCACAGCAATGCCCGTCGGCGCCTTTGCTCGGGCGATTCTTCCGGGCTGCCCGCTTGACTGCCTGTTTTCGGTTCCACAAAAGCCGCCCCGCAACTCGCACAGAGCCGGGCTCCCCGGCTGGTGGGGTTGCCACAATGACTGCAAACCCGCTTCAGAGCCATGCGCCCTCCGATCAGGAGCAGCACGATTCCAATGATGAGGCCGAAATCAGGAATGAAGAAACAGGCCACGCCAATTGCCTGCACAGCAGCGCCGACCCCCAGAAACTCGCCCTTGATCCGCTGGGTGGCGGCCTTCCCGGCTGAGTTGGGCGGGGCTTGGGGGGCGCACGGGTCTTCGCGACGCGGCGTGGACGCGATCGATTCGACATCTGTCTTGACCTGGCTGGCATGCTGGTAACGCCGTTCTGGCTCCTTCTCCAAGGCGTGAAGCACCACCTCGTCCAGCCGCACGTCCACGTGAACCTTCTTTGAAGGAGGCGGGAACTTGCCCAAGGGCAGCTCACCGGTGAGCATCTCGTAAAAGACCACGCCCAAAGAGAAAATGTCCGCGCGATGATCCACTCGAGTCGGTTGTTCCACCTGCTCCGGGGCCATGTAATGGGGAGTGCCGATGATATCCTTCCCACCCGTGAGCGCCTGGTCTTGCGGTCCGAAAGCCAGGATTTTGGCGATGCCAAAATCGGCGATCTTAACCTGACCCTGTTTGTCCAGGAGGATGTTCTCGGGCTTGATGTCGCGGTGCACCACCCCTTTCTGATGCGCGAATTCAAGAGCGGCGCAGATTTTCGGCACTATGGCCAGGGCCTGTTCCGGCGCGAGTTTGCCCTGTTGCAGCAGTTGGCGCAGGGTCAAGCCATCCACATACTCCATCACCAGGAATGGGTAGCCGCCGGCTTCGCCGTAGTCATAGACCGTGACAATGTCGGGGTGACCCAGCCGGGCCAAGGCCCGGGCTTCGCGGGCGAAGCGCTCGGCAAAAGCCGCGTCGGCCGCGGGCGCCTCGTGCCGGGGCAACAACAGCTTGAGCGCAACCAACCGGTCGAGCTTCGGCTGGCGTGCCTTGTAAACCACGCCCATCCCGCCCCGGCCGAGACACTCGAGAATCTCAAATTGCGGGAAGAGGTTGGCGATCTCCGCGGGCGACGGAGCTGTTTTCACAATGCGGGTCGCACCGGTGCCGGCCGGCCCTCCCGGCGCCTCGGTCTGCGTTTCCAGGTTCAAAGCCATCAGGCAGCGGGGGCAGAGGCCTCTCAGAGTGCCCGGCGCCAGCGGAGCCCCACACCTGGAACAGTTTCGGTTTTGGTCGTTCGTGTTCATTCACCCTGTTCTTAAGCACCCCCCGACTCGTGTGACATGCAACGGCCGAAAAACAACAGGAGGAACCAGCCCCTTGCCCGGGGCGCCTCACTCAACCTGCCAGCGCCGCCAGAAGATGCCGAACCTCTGCCTCCAACTCGGCGGGGTCTTTCAGGGTCTGGCCGATTTCCTCGCGAAAGACCTCGCGGTAACGCTTTCGCAGGCGATGCACAGCCTGGCGGGCCGCCGTTTCGGTCATCCCCAGGCGGGCCGCCAGATCGTCGTACAGGATTTCACCCCTGGCGGCGGTGAGGCATGGGCTCAAGGCGGTGAACTCGTCGGATTTGCCCGCCGCCTGGTGTTCGTCTGCGAGTTGGTGCAAAGCGCGATCCAACAGCACGAACGCCCATTCCCGGTCGTACAGCGCATCCGGACCGGCGGCTGTTGCGATGGCACCCTGATAATGAGCCTCGGCAGCCGTGGTGTCCAGCGAGAGGGCCACCGCGCCCCCGCCACGCTTTTTGGCCCGAGCCCGATCCCACTCATTCGCCAGAAACCGGTCCATTGCAGTCAGCAGAAACGTGCGGAATCGTCCGCGGGCCGGGTCAGCCACACTGACCCAACGGTGCTCGAGCAAGCGGGCGAAGAACTCCTGGGTCAGATCCTGGGCATCCTCCGGGGGATACCCGCGGCGGCGCACATAGAAATAGAGTGGATGCCAATAAGTCTCACACAGACGAGACAAGGCGGCGTCGGCACCGGCAGTGTCGCTGTGTCCTGCGGCCAGCACCACTGACCAACGGGTCGTGACGAACACCTTGCGCCCCGGTCCGGCCTCATCCGTCCCCGCACGCGAAGTCGCATTGCTCACCAGCGCAAGCCTAATCCCGTAATGCCCAGGTGCAAGCGGTCCACACAAAACACCAGATTCAGGGCGCAGCATGCCGCCACGTTCGGTCGCAGGGCGTTGGACACTCTGCCTTGCGCGGCGGCAAGGAGTGCGGCGGCAAGGATTCCTCTCTGAATTGCCGTGCCGGACTGCGCCGCACCGCGCGTTGAGCCAAAATGCCCCGGCAGAAGCGCCGCCGAACCGGCATCAGAATCGGCATTCAAGTTCCAGTGCGGTGGAAGCTCGAGTCAGGATTGGGCGGACGCGGAGGAGGCGCGCGTTCGACGCGAGGCACATTTCGCGGTCGAAGCCCTTCAGAAAGGCGACGGGAACCTGAGTTGCCACAGCGGGGTGGACCTCGGCGGCGGCGATGGCCGGCAGGATGGCGGCCACATGGCCTCTGGCGACCGCACGAGCGGCCAGGGGGAAAGACGAGCACTCGATCTGAATGTCGAGTTTGACGCCCTGCTTCTTGGCCGACTGGGCGAGGCCGCTGCGGAAGCTGCCCTCGCCTTCGAGGGTGGCCAGGGGCAAACCGTCGAGAATTTCGATACCTTCTTTCCGTCCGGCACCGGCCTGAAGCCCGGCAGGAATGAACAGGGAATAGGCCATGCGCCCGAGGGTCTTCGCCTGCAAAGGACGGTGGACGGCGTCCTTCCGGACCAGGGCAAAATCGATAACACCATCGGCGAGGCGCTTCACAGCTTCTGCGGTGGGTAGGTTGAGGAACTTCAGACGGACGTTGGGGAGCTGCTCGCGGATTCTGTCCAGCCGGGGCATCAGAAGCCACTGGATGACGCTTTCACCGGCGCCGATGACGACTTCCACGGGCTGGTTCCGGCATTCATTCTTGAAATCAGTCAGGGCGGCGCAGCACTCACGGGCGATGGTGTTCAACCGGGAACCCGCGTCGGTGAGGACGATTCCACGGCCTTTGCGGCGGACGAGTTCGGCGCCAAAGAACTCCTCGAGTTCCTTGACCTGGCGGCTGAACAGACTTTGCCGGGTCGGGTCGCCCTTGGCCGCCCTGGTGACGCCGCCAGCCTGGGCCACGAGGCAAAAGCTCTGCAAACGGTCCAGGGAAAGGCCGCCTTGCTGGAGCAATTCTGAAAACATGACTGCAAAGTTATGGAGTGCGCAGTTTTTGGGCTAGAAGAAAATTCGATGAAAGGCAATACTGCAACCAGTGCATCTGTAGGTTGTCGGTGGGAATGGAGTTTGCGCCGCGTGGGGGCACGCGGCCTACAGCGGAAGTCTCCGTTCGTTGTAGGCCCGGTGCCCTCACCGGGCGACAGAATACAGACAATTATCAGATGCACCGTGCTGCAACCAGGTCTCGATTCCGGAATCGAAGACCGATAGTGTCAGAAACATGAGCCGTACCGAGGACAAAACATGCCGCGAGTTGATCGAGCCGGCGCTGCAAAGCGCCGGTTGGGCATGGGACCGCCAGCTTCCGCTGGGGCCCGGCCCGGTCAACATCGCCGAGGGCTCGATGTATGACCCGAACCAGAAACTGATCCTGGATTACCTGCTTCGCTTCGGCCACCTGCCCCTGGCCGTCCTGGAGGCGAAGGCGGAAACCGAAGCGGCAGCCGATGGCATCCAGCAAGGACAGCGTTACGCCCAGCGGCTTGGCGTGCGGTTCGCCATCGCCTCGAACGGGAACGATTACATCTTGACTGACCTGGCCACGCAGTCGTGCGAGACGTTCTCGATGCCGCCGACGCCGGCGGACTTGCTCGGCCGACTTGGCTACACCATTGATTGGGCGAGGTGGCAGTCTGCATTCGCATCTCCGTGGCACATTGACCAGATCACGCGGAAGCAGGTCCGGCCTTACCAGGAGATGGCCATTTTCGAAACGCTGCTGCGGTTTGCCAGGGGCGTCACGCGCGTTCTGCTGCTGATGGCCACGGGCACCGGCAAGACGTTCACCGTTTTTCAACTCATCTGGAAGCTCATTCAGGGGAATGTCTTGCGCAACAACCGCATCCTTTTCCTGACGGACCGAAACAACCTTCAAGACCAGGCTTACCGCGCTTTCAGCGCCTTCCCGTCGGCCTCCCGGCTGGTGATTGACAAGGAACTGGTCGCCCAGGGGAAACACCGTGTCGGGCAAATCTACTTCGCCAACTATCAGAACCTGGACGAGGAACTGGACGGAAAGAAGCTCTATGAGCATTTCGAGCCGGACTTCTTTGATCTGGTCATTGTGGACGAGTGCCACCGGTCCGGGTTTGGCGACTGGTTTGGCATCCTCGAGTACTTCGCCCAGGCATTCCAGTTGGGCTTGACGGCCACGCCGCGAGAGATTGCGGATGTGGATGGGCGCGAGCTGACGCCGGAACAAGGACGCCGGGACACCTATACGTGTTTTGGGGACCCTGCCTACACCTACACCCTCAAGCAGGCCATCGAAGACGGCTACCTCGTGCCGTACCTGCTGGAGCAGCGGATCACCAACCTGGATGCGGACGGTTTCACTGGGCCGGACGGCCGGCAGTACACCACGGCCAATTTCGAGCGGGAAATCCGGATGCCGGACCGGACAAAGTTCATCGCGGAAGACCTGCACGCGCAGCTTGGCCAGCATGGGCTGCTGAATGAGAAGGTGATCGTTTTCTGCGTGGATGACACGCATGCCGCGTTCTTTGCCCAAGAACTGCGGCGCATCTCGGGGGACAACGACTATGCCGCGCGCATCACGCGCTCGGAGCGGAACTCGCACCAGTTGGAACGAAACTTCCAGGAGGTGGGGCGCGCCAAGCCGCGCGTGGCGGTGACCGTGGACCTCCTCTCCACCGGGTTTGACGCCCCGGATGTCAAAGTCATCGTGTTCGTCCGCCCGATCAAGAGTGCCATCCTTTACAAACAGATGAAGGGACGTGGCACGCGGCTCTGCGAGGACATTGACAAGCGGTTCTTCTCGATCTTCGACTACTCGGGCGCGAGCGTGCTGGAAGACGCCGAGTTCGACGGGCACCCGGCCAATATCCAGAAGCCGCCGCCGACCAAGAAGGCACCGCGCAAGGAGCCAGCGCTTATCCAAAGGCCGGTGGCGCAAGGGGTGAGCCTTTACATCGCCGCCAGCGAGCGATATGTCTGCCTGGCCGACGGGCGGAAGATACCCTTCGACGAATACTGCGAGCAGTCCAAGCAGGTGATCCGCAAGATTTCCCCCAACGACCTGCAGACGCTGCTCGACCTGTGGGCCGACAAGCAGACGCGGAGCGACGTTCGCGAGGAACTGAAGAGCAACGACATCCACATTGCGGCTTTCCGGCATTACTTCGAGTTGGATGCCGCCGATGACGTGGACATCCTGGGGAAAGTGGGCTTCAGCCTGCCAACCATCCCGATGCGGCACGACCGCGTGACGCGGTTCTGGGACCGCAATGACGGCTGGCTGCGCTCGATCGTCGGCACGACCGACGAAGAAGTGAAGATGGGATTCTGGGAGACCGCCCTGGACCACTACGCCCTCTACTCGATTGACGACCTCGAGCGCGGGGAGACCTACAGCGCGCCGCAATTCGTGTCCCGACTGGGCAGCTTCTCGAGGTTCCTGCCCTTGTACGGCGGCGGACAGAAACTGCGGGGCGACTTCGAACAGGTGAAACGCCATCTGTACGTCGCCAATTGAGCTATGAACTACGCTCAACTTCTTCAGTCCATTGTCGCCCTGCACGGTCGGGCCTAAGCCGGGGCGGCATCGGCCCTGAACCAATTCCACGTTCTGCGCAATTGGACCATTGGCGCCTACGTGGTGGAATTTGAACAACGGGGTGAAGACCGGGCGGCTTACGGAGCGCAGTTGCTGGCCAGGCTTTCGCGGGATTTGTCCGCGCGAGGCCTGAAAGGATGCAGCCCGGACGTGTTGGAGCGGATGCGGCAGTTTTACTGGGAATATCCGCAGTTTGGCAGCGTGATTTCCGCGACACTGTCGCGGAAATTGGCCCAGCTTCCGGCTCCGCCTCGACCGCGGATTTCCGCGACGGTGTCGCGGAAATTGGGAAAGGCGGGACCAACTCCATTGCGCTCCGAAACGCTGCTGCGGCCAAGAGCATCCAACTGATTCTAACATGCCTTCCAAGATGCGATACAAATTGGCTTCGCCAAAGAAGAGCGACGCACAGTCGCTGGCCGTCCTGTCGGGCGAGCAACTCGAGCACCGGCGGGCCGAGGTCAACACCGCCATCAAAACGGCCTGCGATTACCTCAACTCCGACGGTGTGGACCCGCGCAACTACGTCGAGCAACTGGCCTGGATGTTCTTCCTGAAGGCCTTCGACGAGGCCGAAGCGGTACGGGCCGACGTGGCCGTGTTCGAAGACAAAATGGTCGAGAACAGGCTGCCGGTTGAATTCCGGTGGGCGACATGGTCGAAGCTGACGGACAGGCCTGACGAAATGCTGAAGTTCGTCAACGACAAGCTCTGGCCCAGGCTCCTGAGCATGGGGACGGACCCGGTGGCTCAGCGGTTCCAACGCATCTTCTCGACGGTGCGGAACTACTGCCGGCGGGGGGTGATTTTCGCGAAGGTAGTGGACCAGGTGAACCGGCTCCATTTCAGCGACCGGACGGACGTGATGATCCTGTCCGAGTTGTACGAGAGCCTGCTGAAACAGGTGGCGGCGGACTCGCCCGGTTACGCGGGTGAGTTCTATTCGCCGCGCCACATCATCCGGGCGATGGTGCGGGTGGTACGGCCGCGCATCGGCGACCGGATTTACGATTCGTGCTTTGGCAGCGCGGGGTTCCACGCGGAATCCGCCGACTACATCCTCAAGACCACGCCGCGGATGAGCGGCGCTGACCTGCACAAGCTCCAGCACGCCACGTTCTACGGGGTCGAGTTCAAGCCGCTCAGCTACCTGCTGGGGACGATGAACATGATTCTGCACGGGATCGAGTCCGCAAACTTCGAGCTGGCGAATACCCTGGAACTGCACACGCCCAACGTGCCGGAGAGCCGCAAATACTCCGTGGCGCTTTCGAATCCGCCCTACGGCGGAAAACTGGACCGCTCGCTCCAGACCAATTTCACCATCCAATCCAGCGCCACCGAGATTCTGTTCCTGCAACACATCATGGCCAACCTGGCGCTGGGCGGGCGGGCAGGCGTGATCGTGCCGGAAGGCGTGCTGTTCCGGGGCGGACCGGATGCCAAGGTGCGGGAGCGGTTGCTGAAGGAATTCAACGTCCACACGGTGTTGTCATTGCCGGCGGGCTGCTTCCTGCCATACGCCGGGGTGAAGACAAATGTGCTGTTCTTCAACCGGGAGAAAGACGGCAAGACGACGAAGGACGTCTGGTTCTACGAACTGACGAACGACGGCTTCGAGTTGAAACAGACGCGCAAGCCCATCGAGGGCGACCAATTCCCCGACTTCCTGGCGAAGTGGGAAGAGCGGGTATGCGGCGAAAACTCCTGGATTGTCCCGCTGGCGGAGATTGAGAAACGCGGCTGGGACTTGTCGGCTAAGAATCCGAACCGGGTTGCCGACGCCGACCAGCGAAAGCCACTCGAACTTGTCGAAAGCATCAAGGCCAAGCAGGAACGGATCTCGGCGTTGGCAGACGAGCTGGAGGAGGTTTTAATCGCAAATGGGGCATAGCATATACAAGTCGCGATGGCCATTGAGGCCACTGGCTGAGGTCGCGGAGATTAACCCGAAGCGTCCGGTTGAGTTTCGGAGCCTCGACGAAGGCACCATGGTTTCATTCGTGCCGATGGCAGCGGTCTGTGAGAAAGCCGGTGCGATTACGGGGGCCGTTTCCAGGTCCTTCGGCGAAGTGCGGAAAGGCTTTACCTATTTCGCCGAGGGTGACGTGATCTTCGCGAAAATCACGCCCTGTATGCAGAACGGCAAAGCTGCTGTTGGCTTGAACCTCGTGAATCGGATCGGCTTCGGCTCAACCGAATTCCATGTGCTGCGACCAACGAAAGCGACTGCGGAGTGGCTTTACTACTTCGTCCGCAGCAAGAGCTTTCGAGACGAGGCTGAGCGACACTTTCATGGGTCGGCAGGACAGCAGCGCGTCCCAGAAGAGTTCATGTGCCAAGCGCTGATACCTGACGCCCCAGCCGATGACCAGCGCCGGGTGGTTGGCCGCATCAAAGAGTGCCTGAGCCGCGTCGAGGAAATGCAGCGGCTGCGGGAGGAAATGACCCTGGAAGCTGAGGCGCTCACTAACGCCACGTTAAAGGAACTGTGGGACAGGGATGAAATCGCCAATGCTCCACGATTCAGCCTGGCCAATTTGGGCGAGATCACCACCGGCAACACACCCAGCCGGAAGGTTTCTGATTACTTCGCCGAAACAGGCACGCCTTGGATCACGCCAGGTGACATGAATGCTACCAAGGAGATCATTACCGCTCGCGAATTTCTGTCTCCGCGGGGTATTGCCGAAGCCCGTGCCCGAGTCCTCGTCCCAAATTCCGTCGCCGTCTGCTGCATCGGCGCGACCATCGGCAAGGTAGCGATTGTGCGGCAGCCCACGGGCATCAATCAGCAGATCAACGCCATAACGTTCGGCAGTCGTGTGTTGCCGGATTACGGTTACTGGGCCTGCCGTGCGCTGTATCCTGAAATCCTCTCAAACGCCGCGCAAGCGACCTTACCGATTCTCAACAAATCGCGGTTCGGCGAATTGTCCATTCCCGTCCCGGACAAGGAGGTTCAACAGTCCACTGCCACCAAACTGGACGAAGTTCTTGACGCCAGCTTGAAGTTGAAGGCCACGGCGCTCGAACAAGCCGCCGCGGAGGAACTCCTCCGCGAGTCCATCTTGCGGGAGGCGTTTGCGGGGAACTTATAAGATGCCGGAACTATCTCCCATCACTCATCCCGTTACCGGCAGCACCGCGAAAGCGCCGGCGGCACAATGGCGTTTCAGCCTGGCAGAGCTGCGAAACCGGTTGGCGCACGGGCAGACGTCGGGCATGGCCCAATCGTTGGGCGAGCTGCTAGATTTGCTGGCGTTTTTGTGCATTCTGCGTGTCGAGGAGCGGGAAGAAACAGAACGCCGCGCGATCGATGAGTTCAATGGCACAGAGCGAGCGCCCGAGTTTCCGGAACAGGCACGCTGGGAGATGCTCGAGTCAATCGAGCCTGACCGATTTGCGCGGCACATCCAGGAGAGGCTCTTTCCAGCGTTCCGCGGGATGCCGGCGGAGAGTCCGCTCCGATTACTGCCGCGGTTGTTCGATCCGGCGCGTTTTAGCCCGGCGGCCTATCAGGCGGCGGTCGAGATGCTGTCCTCGCCGCTGCTGCCGTTCGAGCAGTATCTGGAGTTGGAGCGGAGCGAGAAGTCCATGGGGCTCGAGGACAAGGCCGCCGAGTTGTTCAGCGGGTGGAAAGGAGTGGGCGAGTTCATCACCCCGGCCCGCGTGGCTGACCTGATGATTGATTTGGCGGCCCCAAAGGCGGGCGATCGGATCTACAATCCATGCACGGGTTTCGGCACGCTCCTGGTGCGCACGGCCAAGCGGGTCATCCTGCCGGCTTTGCGGCAGGGAAGTCCAACACTGGCAAACACGGTCAAGTCCTCGACGTTTTACGGGATTGAACTCAACCCCCGGATTTGCCTGGTGGCGCTGGCGCGCCTGATGCTGGCGGGCATCACGCGGCCCCGGCTGGAGCTTGGGGATGTTCTGGAGCGTCCGATGCCTGAGGCGGGCCAGAACGGCGGCTTCGACTGCATCCTGTGCAATCCCCCGATCGGCAGCAGCGCACTGCCGGACCAGACAGCGCGTTTTCCGATCCGCTCGCGGTCCACGGAGACGCTGATCTTGCAGCACATTCTGGCGCATTTGCGACCGGGAGGACGCGCGGTGGTGCTGATGCCGGAGGCCTTCCTCTACCGGCAGGGCGCGGAGGAACTGCTGCGAAAGCGCCTGGTGCAGGACTATCGTTTGGAAGCCGTAGTATCGCTGCCCGCCGGGAGCATTCATGGCTTGGGCGAGATACGGACCAGCCTGCTGGTGGTCCATCGCATGGAGCCCGCGAAGTCCATTGCGTTCATCCAGGCGGCGGCGACACAGGATATTCTGTGGGGCTACAAAGAGGCTGGGGGGAAGAACGCTCTACTGGCGAGCCTGGTCGGGTTGATCAAGGCTCGTGCCGCCCAGGAGGGGCGCGAGGCCGGGGTGGTGCGGGAGGACCCGCAGCCGGTTGGCGACCTGGCGAAACTGCAAAGCCGCGTCAACTGGGAGACCAGTGAGGTTCTTTCTGGCCGACGGTGGGAGCTTGTCCCCAAGTCCACGGGCGGTGACCAACTACAGGTCTTTCTGGAAGCCGTCCAGCGGATGGACAAGCAGGCAGAGATCAGGAAACTGGGCTGGGCGGCTTCGTCGGTAAAGTCGGGGATGAGTTACCGCCGTTCAGACATGCTGGATGAAAAGACGGAGAAGCCGGCGGAGGGATTGGAGGATGTCCGTTTGGTACGGATCCGAGACATCGCGAAGCTGCCGCCAGGTTCCGAACTCCGGCTGGTGCCCTCGGCGGCGATGGTTCGGATGACAGCGGATGGCGTTGCCCGCGCACCAGACCATTGCTTTCTGCAGGAGGGAGACATTCTATTGAGTGTGACGGGAACGGTCGGGAAAGTGGCGGTGGTGATGGGAGGAAACGGCAAGCGGATGATCGCGGCCAGCGGGATACACATCATCCGGGTGTCGGACGCGGTATTGGGGAATTATCTGCCACGCTTGCTCACGACGGAGCCCTACCAGCAATGGCTGAAGCGGAGGAGTCTCACAGGTTACATAAACCGACTCACTATCAGCGAGGTAAGGGACTTGCCAGTGCCGGTGTTCAAGGGCGGTGTCTCGCCCGAGGCTCTCCAGCACCTGTCCATCGGACAGAGCCTCGAGAGCATGCTGCGGCTGCTGGAAGCGAAGCCCGGTTTTTCCGCCTCAGTGCGGTTCCTGCTCGAGGATGATCTCGTGCGGACAGTCGCAGACCCCACGCCACGAGAACTGTCGGCTCCCTCAATAGCTGATCTGGTTAATGACCTTGTAGAGCGACTCGGCCGAATTCGCCACGACGGAACGGTGGATGAGGGCATCGAACCGCTTTACGATTGGCTTGCCGGCTACAACGACTTTGCGGTTCGCCTTCTGGAGGCACAGCTACTGCCTGTAGGACCCGACCGTTTTGCAGCGCTGCAGTCCTGGAGACTGAGGCTCTATGAGAAGGCCAGCGCCTTCCAGAGCGCCTACACTGAGTTGCGCGAACGCGCGCGCTACCGGCAGGGCGGCGCGCTCATTCACACCGTCTGTAACCGAATGGAAGGATTGTATGACGCCCTACTGAGCTTTTGGCGGGCTGACTTCGAGAGCCACTTGGCAGCCACCAGCATCAGCGCGTCACTCTCGCCCGCGCTTGTGACACTAGGGCTGCCTACGGATGTTTCGATTTCAGTGATGAACGACGGCCCTCTGCCGCTGCGCAAGCTGACGTTCGAGACACGTCCTTTTGAGTCGCGATCCGGCTGCGACTTGTTGAAGCCGGGCGGGAGCCACCACTGGCCGGTCAAGATCGTTGGCAAGGAAGGCGGGAAGCAGCCGTTGTTCTTGAACTGGAAGGGGCGACGGATGGACGAATCGGAGGCCAGCGGAGAAATCGAGCTGGCCTTCGAGGTCGTCTCCCTACGGGCCGCCGCAACGGGGGCTGGTGATCTGGGGGAGAACCCGTACATTTACCGCCGACTGCCGGAGGGGAAGCACGAGCAGATGTTCTATGGCCGTGAGGCTGAGCTCCGGCGGATCGTCGAGAACCTGGACCGTCCGAGCGCAACCACTATTCTACTGGTCGAGGGAAACCGGGGGATTGGGAAGACCTGGCTACTGAAACACCTCATCAGCCGAAGGCTGCCGGCAGCGTGGGTGCCCGTGTTTATTGACTTCCAGGATTTCGAGGGTGAATCGGGCACGACGGCGCGGCCCGGGATTCCAACGCGCAACATCTTCATCGGTATGGCGCGCGAACTGATTACAGCGGCGCGGAACGCGCTGCCACAGCTCGAGCTGCCGGGGGTGGGACGGGTGCCGCCGGTGAATGACCTTGCATTCCGTGCGTTTCTCGACTCGGAAACCCCGAAGCTCATCAGCGCAGAGCAGCCTTGGACAATGTTCAAGACACTGTTTCACGTCGTGCGCACGGCCCTTGCGCCGAGGCGAATACTGCTGGTTCTGGAGGAATTCGACCGGATTCAGGACGGCATTGACAGCAAGATCACAAGCGACCAGGTGCCGGAGAACCTGCGGCACCTGTTTCAGCACCAGGGGGAGGTTGCCGGCATCTTCACGGGCTCACGCACCATCCGCCGGTTGCGCCAGGACTACTGGAACATGTTGTTCAGCCTCGGCGACCCAGTGACGCTGAGGGGCTTGGAACCTGACGAGGCCCGGCTCCTGATCGAGAAGCCGGTCAGCGGACGCCTGGTGTATGCAGAGGAAGCCGTCCGGAACATCATTCAGGTCACCGCCTGTCAACCCCTCCTGATCCAGGGCATCTGCCATCGGATCTTTGCCTTGTGCAAACAGCGGAAGCAGGCGTCCGTGTCACTTGATCTCGTAGAAGAGGTGGTGAACGAGAAGACCACGAACAACGAGCACTTTGAGACGCTTTGGGGCTATCTGCACTCGGAGCGACGGCGGTGCTTGTTGTTCCTGGTGGATGAACTGGGCGAAAACGACGTGGCCGTGAGCTTTAATCTGCTTCGGACAGCGATCGAGGAGAAGGGCCTCCAGTATTCGCGTCAGGACCTGGAGGCGGACCTCAAGTACCTGCTTGATAGCGACATTCTGGGTGTGGACCGGCGTGACCGCCAGGAATTCTACCGCCTCGAGGTGCCCATGTTTGCGGTGTGGCTGCGCAAAACCAAGGATTTCAACCAGACATTGGCGGCGGCGAAAGACGAGATGCCATGAGCGAGAATCCATACAGACTGACCCCGGACCCGACGCCAAAGGAACTGGCGCGGGCCGAGATGTTGCGGCAGGTGCTCGAGGACCTGTTCGAGCACCACATCTCTGTCATCGGGCGACAGCATTATGGGAAGACGGTGTTCGTGACGGCGCTGGCGGCTGCGGCCCGCGAAAGCGGCCGGTTTTCAGACGTTGTGTTTTGGGACCTGCGGCACTTCACGCCAGGGAATGATGCGGAGTTCTTCGCGAAGTTCGCCGAAACACTTGTTGAGCAGCTAACATCCGTAGGGGAGGATGCCAGAAGCCACTTCGGCACGGTTGAGAACCGGACATATTCGAGGATCAAGGGCTTTTTTGAATACCTTCAGGGGCTGGAGAAGCGGGTCTTGATCGTAATGGACGGCATGGACCAACCGTTGGACTGCGAAGGACTGACCAAGAACCTCTGGGACAACCTGGCCGGTTTCGCCAAGATCGGGAGCGTGAACCTCCTGGCCACGAGCCGAAAGCCGCTTAGGCAGCTCTGCAAGAGCGCGACGGGACGGGCATCGGACTTCTGGGAACGTTTTGAGGATCCGCCCATTCGGCTCAAAGCTTTCATTGGAGAAGAGATTACCTCCTTCCTCAAACCCTTGGTCGAGGTGCGCGGCGGGTTGGAACAGGGCGTGGAGGCGGAGTTCGCCAATTGGACCGGCGGGATTCCGCGGCTCGCGGTGTGCGTAGCAAGGCGGCTGTTCGAAGGCGAGCGTTCGCCGGTCACTGTGGGGAACGTGCGCGTGGCAGCAGGGTGGGTTCTTTCGAAGCACGTGGATGCGCTTGAGGCGGCGTGGGATGTATGCACGGCGGAAGAGCAGACGGGATTCGCAGACTTGATAGAGAAACGTGAGGTCGAGGCACGGGATGCCGGGAAACTGGCGCATGCCCTAGTCCCCCTCGGTTTGGCCCAGGCAACTGGCAACAAGATTCGGGCGCATTGCGAATTGCTGAAGCAATTCACGTCGAGCCTTCAGAGCGGGTTGGTGTCTGTAAAGCTGCTCTTCGGCGAGAAACCGGTGTATGAGCGAAACATCCGGGCGGTGGTTGAGTGGCGCCTGCGTCAGATTACGGTGAAGAATCCTGACCTGAAGGATTTTGTTGCGGATGCCGTGGCGCGCGTGGGGAATCCCAAGCTCTTTTTCAAGGAGGTTCGGAACATCGTGGACCATGCGCTGACCGTGATTTGGAATTTTGAATGCCCAGATGGACAGTCGCCTCGGTATCAGAGCGGTTTTGCAGCATCAAAAGCAGGGCCACTGACATTCAACGATACCGGGAGCCTGCTCTACCATCTGCTACTCTCTACCGACTCCAGGAACAGAATCACGCTGAAGAAGGCAAACCGGCGAATCTACAGTCTGCTGAATGAGCTTCAGGGCTATGGCGACCTGGGGCAGCACCAGGGGAATGAGGTGATGCCCCCGGCTTTTGCTGCAGCGGCGTGCCTAACGGTGGTGGAACTCGCGGCCGAGATGGACAAGGCAGGATTCTAAGTGTGCCCAGCCATCGAATGTCGAATGCTCTCCGGCCTCGCGCGATTCCGCGGTTGAAGCGGGACGTGGTTTTGGGGTATCTGATTCGGCGCCATTACAGCCTATGACACCCGCTCAGATTTCGAGCTTTCTCCGAAGCCGCGTGCCCCTCTTTCAACATCTGCCTGCCGATCGACTCGATCAGGTGGTGAAGGGGTCGCGGGTTGTTTCCTGCGAACCGAACGAGGCGGTGATCGAGTTCGGAGAGGACGCGAGCTTTTTCGGCGTGCTGCTCGAGGGCGATCTCGGCGTCTCCGTCATTGGAGAAGGGGGCCGGCGCGAGGTGCTCGGCCAGTTCAAGGGGGGCGATACCTTCGGCGAGATGGCCCTGATGAGCGGGGAAAAGACCCAGGCCGACTTCATCGCCCAGACGCGCTGCCAGGTCTTGCGGATCCCGGTTGCCCTCTTCCAATCGGTCATCCTGACCGAGCCGCGCGCGGTGCAGCACCTCTCGAAGACCATTGCCCAGCGGTTCAAGCACCTGTTGGCCGATCCGATCAAGACCGCGGCGGCGTTTCGCCAGAGTGGGGATCCCTACGGCCTGAGCCTGAAAGGAGAGCGGCCGGAAAAGACTCTCGTCATCAACTGCGGCTCGTCATCGCTCAAGTACGCGTTCTTCGACACCGCGAGCGAAGCCGAGCCGGCGCGCGGTCTGATCGAACGGATTGGGGGGCAAGGCATGCGGCTGGTTCAGCAGGGACCGCGGGGTGAGGTGGCGCGCGAGCTTCCGCGGGGCGGGTACGAAGAGGCCTTCCAGGCGATGCTGGTCGAACTGACGGCGAAGGAAACGGGCGTGCTCCGGGAACCGTCGGAGATCACTGTGGTCGGCCATCGCGTCGTTCACGGCGGCGAACGATTCAGCGAAGGGGTGGTCATCGACGACGAAGTGCTGCGTGAAATTGAGACCCTGAACCCGCTGGCGCCGCTGCACAATCCGGTGAACCTGGCCGGTATTCAGGCGGCGCGGCGGATTTTCCCGGCCGTGCCTCATGTGGCGGTGTT
>Ga0116157_10000863_pt1 | contig 30763 bp, 34 predicted proteins | sample AD_UKC048_MetaG_FD_89882 | JGI IMG/M metagenome (GOLD analysis project Ga0116157, IMG submission 89882) | Active sludge microbial communities of municipal wastewater-treating anaerobic digesters from USA - AD_UKC048_MetaG | ecosystem: Engineered > Bioreactor > Anaerobic > Digestate | place: USA... | reverse complement strand
ATTGCAAGCGACAATTATCTCCATGTAGCTTCGCACGCGGGATAATTTCCAATCCCGATAAATCGGGATCGGATAATTCGTCCGTCAAATTTCAGTGCGCCTATAGTGACCTTTGGGTTATTTGCTTCTAACGGTCGGGACTCATGACTTGAAATAACGGGGAATAGGTGATAAGTGTTTTTCAAAATAATTTTTGAGCAAGTATCATGTCTACGAAAAGAGTTTTAGCATTATGGGATGAAGCAGGCCTAAACGCCCGCGACACTTCTGTTTTAAGGAAAAAATCCGCTGAGTTGCCCGTGCCCCTGGATAAGGAAGGACGGGAAGCCGTTCAGGCATTGGTAGACTCTTTTATGGAAAGAGATGATGCGGTGGGTCTGGCCGCGCCTCAAATCGGTATTAATAAAAGAATAATCGTTTTCCGGGTCAAAGGCTTTGAGGATGGTCAAAAAAAGATAAAAGATATCGATGATATCGAAGTTCTCATCAACCCGCGGATTACCCAGGAACGCGGAGAAAAGGTCATCGGGGCGGAAGGGTGTCTGTCCTGTCCGGATGTGCAGGTCGAGGTCAGTCGATTTCCTGAAATAAAAGTACGTGCCTTGGATGCCAAGGGAGGCAAAGTCAACAAGAAATATCTGGATTATATCGCTCGTGTTGTCCAACACGAGATTGATCATCTTGACGGGAAATTGATCGTTGATTATGGCGACATTTATTATCCCAAGAGCAAGCAACTGTTTTTTGAAAAACTGTTTAAAGAATAATAATGACACTCGCTGAGAGCAAGCGTAGCGCAGCTCGAAGCGTTAGTGGAATTATCCCTGAAGTGAAGCGAAATGGGGTGACACTCGCTGATCCTAAAACTCGTTGACTATAGGAAATGTAAGCCGCGATCCCGGGAGTGGAGTGCTCTGAAGGGCATCTGCTACGACACGGGATTGATACAAGATTATTTCAGTATTCATTATTGAAATATATTTTTACTTATAGTAATTTTTAAAAAGCAATCATCACAGGTGCAATGGATATATTCCCCTGCGAAATGATTTTTTCCGGACAAGCCGGTTTTATGCTCTAAATCCGGTATTTGAAGTATTGTATTATCCTTTTTGCAAGGATGAAAGATTCCCGGAATCTGACATGCGGTCGGGTTGTTTCAGGGATATTTTTTTTCCGGAAATTATAGTTTTCACGGGCATGCTTTTTACCTGAGTGATTGCCGTATATTTTTTAAAGATTGGATGAATCAAAATTGAATAAAACGCCATTATACGAAAAGCATGTCGCCCTGAAGGCCAAAATTATTGATTTCGGCGGCTGGGCCATGCCCGTCCAGTATACCAACGTCATCGACGAACACAGAACAACCAGAAACGCTGCCGGACTTTTTGATATTTGCCATATGGGAGAAATACTGGTCAAAGGACCGCAGGCGCTTGATCTTCTGCAATTGGTTTTGACCAGAAATCTGGCTGATCAGAAAATCGGACAGGTTAAATTATCCGCGCTGCTCAATGAAGAAGGTGGCGTTATCGATGACTTAACCGTTTATAAAATGGATGAGCATGACTATATGCTCGTCACCAACGCTACGCCGAAAGACAGAGACTGGGCCTGGATCAACAGAATTCAGACGGATAAAAAGTTTGATTGCGCATTGCGAGATATCAGCAATGAAACGGGTAAGCTGGATTTACAGGGGCCGTCTTCGGAAGAGATTTTGCAGAAAATAACAGATGCTGATTTGAAAAATGTGCGCTTCTATCATTTTTGCAAAGCTCAGGTCGCGGGATTTGATGCGATTGTATCGCGCAGCGGCTACACGGGTGAAGACGGATTTGAAATTTATGCGCCGGGAAACGTTGTAGGCCAAATATGGGACAGGTTGATGACGGAGGGCGCAAAACAGGGCATGAAACCCTGCGGGTTGGGCGCCCGTGACACGTTACGACTGGAATCAGGCATGATGCTCAATGGACAGGACATGGACGAGTCCGTCAGTCCGCTGGAGGTTCCCTATGGGTGGATTGTCGATGCGCAAAAGGAATTTGTCGGGTCTGCGGCTCTGAGAGCCAAGCAAAGTTCCGGAATCAGAAAAAAGCTGGCTGGCCTGGAAATGACCGGACGCGGCATCGCGCGTCACGGTTATAAAGTTTTCTGCGACGGAAAAGAAATCGGCCTTGTCACATCCGGCACGTTTTCGCCCACGCTGAACAAGGCTATCGCTTTGGCATTCATCGATATTGATTACTGTGCACCGGATACAAAACTGGAAATTGCGATTCGCGATACAATGACGGCGGCCAAGGTCGTTAAACTGCCATTTTATAAACGGTTAAAATAACAATAAGGAGGGCATTATGTCCAAGCCAAACCCGAATGACAGATATTATTCCCGCGATCATGAATGGGTGATCTACTACAATGACGGGACAGCCATTATCGGCATCACCGATTATGCTCAGGAAATGCTCACCGATATTGTTTTTGTCGACCTGCCGGAAATTGGAAGAAAGGTGGTCCAGCATGCAACAGTGGCCGTAGTCGAATCCGTCAAATCCGTGTCCGATGTTTTTGCGCCCGTCAGTGGAGAGGTGATTGATGTCAATACGGTCTTGGAAGAAACGCCGGAGCTGATCAATCAGGATGCTTTCGGTGATGGCTGGATCGTCAAAATGCGCCTGTCCAAACCCGAAGAACTGGATATGCTGCTGACCGCGAATCAGTATGATGAAATGCTGCAGGAAGATAAACATTAAAGAAAGAAAAAAACGATATGGATTACTGTCCCCACACATTCGATGACGTTGCTCAAATGCAGTCGGTCATCGGCATCTCAAGCCTCGACGAACTATTTGCCGATATCCCGGAAAAATTCAGATTGCAACACATTCCCGATATTCCCCCGGCGCTTTCCGAAATGGAGACACTGTCATGCATGGGCGGACTGGCTCAAAAAAATAAAATGCCGCAGGTGACGTTAACCGGCGCGGGCGCATATCATCACTATATCCCGGCGGTCGTCGGTCATATTGTAGGGCGCGCGGAATTTTATACGGCCTATACGCCTTATCAGGCCGAAATCAGCCAGGGCATTCTTCAGGCGATCTACGAATATCAGACCATGATCGCCCGTCTTACCGGCACCGAAATTGCCAATGCATCCATGTACGACGGCGCTTCCGCCACGGCCGAAGCCGCGGTGCTTTGCGCGAAAATGTCCAATCGTAATAAAATGATCGTTGCCCGTTCGGTGCATCCGGAATACCGGCAGGTTTTGCGGACTTACTGTTGGGCCAACGGCTATACGGTTGTGGAAATCCCTTATATGCCGTCCGGCCAGATTGATCCGGATGCTCTGCAAAAAAAATTGGATGATCAGACGGCCGCGGTAATTGTGCAAAGCCCGAATGTGTTCGGTGTGATCGAAGATATCGCGCCGGCTGTTGATGCCGCTCATCAGAAGGGAGCCTTGCTGGTGGCCGGTTTTACGGAGGGGACGTCTATGGGCCTTCTGAAGCCCGCAGGAGCCCAGGGCGCTGATTTTGTCGTGGGCGAAGGCCAGAGCTTCGGCAATCCGCTGAATTACGGCGGACCCTATCTGGGGATTTTTGCCGCCAAAGAAAAATACATGCGCCGCATTCCCGGAAGGCTTGTGGGCGCAACCGTGGATAAAAAAGGTCAGCGCGGATTCGTGTTGACTCTTCAGACGCGCGAGCAGCATATCCGCCGCGAAAAAGCGACATCCAATATTTGTTCCAACGAAGCACTGTGCGCGCTGGCAGCGGGAGTTTACCTGGCCGCTCTGGGCAAAAATCTCAGAAAACTGGCCGAGCTCAACGTTTATAAAGCCCGGTATCTGAAAAATAAATTGCTGGAACTTCCAGGCTGGCAAGACGTTTTTTCCGCGCCGGTTTATAATGAATTTGTTTTGCGTTGTCCTGATGCCGCGAAAGTAAATAAAAAACTGAAAAAAGAAGGAATCATCGGCGGGTATGAATTGGAGAAGGACTATCCGGAGCTGAAAGACGCATTGCTTTTCTGCGCCACGGAAATGATTTCCAAAGAAGATATGGATAAGGTCGCTGACATTGTGAAATAGGGGATGGGGAATGGAATTAATTTTTGAAATAAGCAAACCCGGACGCGCTGCCGCGGGTATTCCCGCGAGCGATGTTCCTTCCATCAATATTGAACAGGCGATCGGCCGTCAATATTTGCGGGACGATCTGGATTTGCCCGAAGTGGCGGAAATTGACCTGGTCCGTCATTATACCAATTTGTCGCGCCGTAATTTCGGCGTCGATCTGGGATTTTATCCTCTGGGGTCCTGCACGATGAAATACAATCCCAAAATTAATGAAAATGCTGCGGCTCTGCCCGGTTTTACCGGATTGCATCCTTATGCTGATGTCAAATCCGCTCAGGGCAATCTGCGGCTGCTTTATGACATGCAGAAGTACCTATGCGCGATTTTCGGCATGGCGGAATTTACGCTTCAGCCGGCGGCAGGCGCGCATGGCGAATTGACCGGCGTCATGATGATAAAAAAATATTTTGAGAAAAAGGGCCAGAAACGCAGAATTATTCTGATACCGGATGCAGCGCATGGGACGAATCCGGCATCCAGCGCTCTTTGCGGTTTTGAGATCAGGGAACTGAAATCCAACGGCGAAGGCGGTGTGGATATTGAGCATCTGGAATCGCTGATGACGGAGGATGTGGCGGCCCTGATGCTGACCAATCCCAACACGCTGGGACTTTTCGAACGCAATATCGAGAAGGTGGCGGCCATTGTTCACGGCAAAGGCGGCCTGCTTTACGGCGATGGCGCCAATGCCAACGCTTTTTTAGGTAAAGTTAGACCCGGCGATCTGGGCTTCGACGTGATTCAACTGAACCTGCACAAAACCTTTTCCACACCGCACGGCGGAGGCGGTCCGGGCAGCGGGCCGGTAGGCGTAAGCAATGCGCTGCTTGATTTTCTCCCGGTCCCCCGCATTATTCGGAAAGATGATAAATTCAAATGGTCGGAAAAATTTCCGGACAGTATCGGCCGTGTCCGCGCATTTTATGGAAATTTCAATGTCATTGTTAAAGCCTACACGTATATCCGGTCACTGGGAGCTGACGGTTTGAAACATGCCACGGAAATGGCCGTGCTCAATGCCAACTACATCAAGGAGCGATTAAAACCGTATTTTGATTTGCCTTATGACCGGGTCTGCATGCATGAATGCGTCTTTTCCGGCAACAGACAGGTTGCTCAAAGCTCGGTGCATACCAGCGACATCGCGAAGAAGTTGATTGATTACGGTTATCATCCGCCGACCATTTACTTCCCGCTGATTGTGCCGGAAGCGATAATGATCGAACCGACCGAAACGGAAAGAAAAGAGACGCTGGATACGTTCTGCGATGCCATGATTGCCATTGCCCGCGAGGCCAAGGAAAATCCCGAAGGCGTCAAGAACGCACCCGTATCAACCCCGGTGAGTCGGCTTGACGAAGTCTTGGCCGCGCGTAAACCGGATGTCTGCTGGAAAAAATCGTAAGCGCCATTGCGAGGCGACTCTCAGGAGCCGGGGTAATCTTTCTATGTGCGATAACGCGTCATGCAGAATAATCTATGAATCCATTAAATGAGAAATCGTCAATCATCCGCAAACCTGACTGGTTAAAAGTACGACCTCCGTTTTCCAATGAATGCCGGAAGATACGATCAGTTTTGAACGATCTGCAGTTGCATACCGTCTGTCAGGAAGCGGCGTGTCCCAATATGGCGGAGTGTTTTGCAAGCGGCACGGCGACTTTTCTGATCATGGGCAATATCTGCACACGCAACTGTCTTTACTGTAATGTTGAGCACGGCAAACCCGCAGCGATTGACGAAAATGAAATTAATCATCTAATAGATGCCGTGCAGAAAATGAAACTGGAGTATGTGGTGATCACGTCCGTTACCCGCGATGATTTGCGCGATGGCGGTGCGCACGTATTTGCTGATTGTATCAGGCGGCTGCGCAAAACTGTTGAACATTGCAAAATAGAAGTATTGATTCCCGATTTTCAGGGGAATCCGTCGGCACTTACAAAGGTGATTGACGTCCAGCCCGATGTTATCAACCACAATATGGAAGTTGTGAAACCGATGTTTACGCGATTGCGGCCGCAGGGTAATTATGATGTTTCGCTGAAGCTTCTTAAAAATATCGGTCCGTCTTCCGTTGTATCCAAAAGCGGTTTTATGATTGGCTTCGGCGAGAACCGTGATGATATTTTGCGATTGATTGATGATCTGGCAGCGGTTTCCTGCAAACGCCTGACGATCGGGCAATACCAGCAGCCGACGCTGAAACACTGGCCGGTGGCCAAATATTATCATCCGGACGAATTTGCCGAGTTCAAAGAAATCGCTTATCAAAAAGGTTTTCAGCATGTAGAGTCCGGACCGCTGGTGCGCAGCTCCTATCACGCGGCAAAAGCAGGGTGAATGGTGAATCTGATTTGTCTTTAATAAAAATGTCTTTATAAATTGCGAGGTACAAACGTGTCCGAAAAATATGATTTGATTGTTATCGGCGGAGGACCGGGCGGATTGACTGCTGCAGAAATGGCGGCGAAAAAGAAAAAAAGAGTCCTGATCATCGAAAAAGAAGGTTGGGGCGGGACCTGCACACACCGGGGCTGCATTCCGACCAAAGCTCTGCTTTCCTGTAGCAAATATTACGCGCATCTGAAAAAACTCAAAAGGATGGGGATCAACATCGCGGATTCATCCGTCGATTTTCCCGCCGTCAAAAAACACCAACAGCAGATTGTGAAGGTGTCCGCTCTGGGCGCGCAAAAAATGCTCAACGATGCCGGTGCGGAAATCAAACAAGGTGTTGGAGAAATTATTTCTCCTTCGGAAGTTCGTTTTACGGATTCATCAGGGAAAAGCGAAAATTTATCAACTCAAAATATCTTGATGGCCTGGGGCTCCATTCCGCAGGTGCTGTCGGGAATTAATCTTTCCGAAAGGATTTTAACATCGGACGGCGTTTTGAATTTAAATGCGCTTCCTTCGAGCATCATCATTGTCGGCGGCAGTGTCATCGGTGCGGAGTTTGCCACCTTCTTCGCCGAGTTGGGGACAAAAGTGACCATGGTGGAAATCCTCGATACGATCATTCCACTGGAGGATCAGGAATGCGCCGATCTGCTCAAACAGGAATTAACCAGAATGGGTGTTGTTATTCATACATCGACAAAACTGGAGAGCTTGAAGGATACGGGAAGTTCTGTGGCAATGGTCGCGCAAAAAGACGGCAAGCACTTGGAGATCAGCGCCGACTATGCGCTCCTTTGCACAGGCAGAAAACCGTTATTATTTACGGCAGAATTGGACAAATGCGGAATTGAATATACACAAGCCGGAATCAAGGTGGATAAAAAGATGATGACGAGTGTTGCCGGCATTTACGCAGTGGGCGATGTTACCGGCGGGATGATGCTGGCGCACCGGGCGATGCAGCAGGCAAAATTCGCTGTGGAACGTATTTTCGGAGGAGATGACTTTGCCTATAACGAAGATTGCATCCCTTCGGTCGTTTACAGCCATCCGCAGATTGCGCGGGTGGGTTATACCCAAAAACGCGCTGGGGAAGAAGGCCTGTCCGTTGAAGTCGTCAAATCTCCATACAGCGCCAATATTATTGCCCGCGCAGAATTGACGGGGCAGGGATTTGTCAAGGCAGTTTTTCATCAGAATAAACTGATTGGCGCGACCATTGTCGGTGAAGACGCGGCGGAACTGATTGTTCCGCTTGCACTGATAGTATCCAATCAAATGACGAAAAAGCAGTTGAAAGGTTGGGTGCTGCCCCATCCGACATTGAGCGAAGTGTTTGCATTATTAACCGGTTGACAAGGGAGTCCCTTATGAAGTCGATCAATTATAAAACGGTCGCACCAACTCATTTTGACAAGGATTCGGCCAGGGGCGTTGCCGGACGAGTGGTTACGGGCAAGGCTGACGGCGCGAGCAATTTTTGTATGCGGGTTTTCGAAATCGCTCCGGGAGGATTTACGCCGAAACATTCTCATCCATGGGAACATGAGATTTTTATTCATGCCGGTTCCGGCGAGGTTTACGGCAACGGCCAGTGGAATCCGATCGATCCGGAGAGTGTCATTTTCATGCCGGCCGGTGAAGAACATCAGATCAGAAACACCGGGAAAGAAACCATTGTGTTTGTTTGTCTGGTTCCGTCCGTTGCGCCTGAATTGTAATGCCGGAGATATTTAAGATGCCTTTATGTATTCGACGGCTTTTTCACCGGCCAGGTAACCGGTAGAGAAAGCGGCCTGCAAATTGTACCCGCCGGTATCGGCGTCAATATCCATCACCTCGCCGCAAAAGAAAAGTCCGCTGATCAATTTGGAAGCCATCGTGCGCGGATCTATTTCGTTTAACGAAACACCGCCAGCCGTAACGATTGCCTTTTCCAGCGGCAGAGACGCCTTAATGTTGAAACGCAGCGCTTTCAAAATCTCAACAATCTTTCCTCTTTCCGCGGCGTTTATCTGATGCGCCAGTTTTTCATTGTTGATTCCGGTAAGCCCAATAAATGGTTCAATCATCTTGGCGGGCAGATATTCTTTCAGGATGCCGGAAATTTTTCTTTTGCTGAAATTGTCCAGATCCCGTTGCAGCCGTTTGTGAAGTTGTTCGCGGGTCAGCGCCGGTTTTAAATCGATCAATACGGAAACCAGACCTTTCTCCAGGGCTTCAACGACGGACAGGCTCATTAATAAAATGATCGGGCCGCCCAGTCCGAAGTGGGTGAAGAGCATTTCCCCGAAACGGCTTTCAATAACGGGATGCCGGGGCGATTTTTTTTCTCCCCGTCCGTAAATGCAATCGGGCGTCATTCGGGAATCGATGGAATCCGCTTCGCCCTGAAAAGCCGTGGCGCGTACGTTGCGCAGGCTCACTCCCTGCATGGATTGAGCAAGCTCCTGTTCCCGTACAATCAGCGGCACCAGCGCCGGTTTCGGTTTGACGATGTTGTGTCCCCACGCAGCGACTATTTTGTAACCGTCGCCGGTGGAACCGGTGGAAGGCCAGGTGGCCCCGCCGGTGGCCAGAACGACAGCTTTGCAGCGATAATCTTGGTCCTTTGTCTTCACGCCGTAAACGGAATCGTCCTTCATGGTGATGCCGGTTACTTTAGTGTTCACTTTTAGAGTTACGTTATTTTCGGAAAGGTATTTTTTGAAGATACGCACGACATCATGAGCATCATCGGACACAGGAAATATCCGTCCACCGCGTTCCACCTTGGTCGCCAGACCGTGATGATTGAAAAAATCAAGCAGTTCCGTACGGTAAAAATGATGAAAGGCGCTGAAAAGAAAACGGCCGTTATCGCCATACATGGCAATAAAATGGTTCAGTTCGGCTGCATTGGTCAAGTTGCAGCGCGTCTTGCCGCTGACCAGAATTTTTTTGCCGCAGTCATCGGTTTTTTCAAGGAGTAATACTTTTGCACCCAATTCACCGGCACGACCGGCCGCCATCATTCCGGCAGCTCCTGCGCCAATCACAATAATATCGTTTTCGTTTTTTTCTTTTTGCATAAAGATCATTCGATTTTTTAATGGGGTAACATGAAAGAGTAGAAACGGTCAATAATTCTATGCTGAGGAATAAATCCTCTCCGATGGGGAATTATTCCCCGCATTTCTTTAATAAAAAACATTCATGGCGTGACTTAATAAATTTAACTTTTGTATTTTCAGATACATGCAACAAATAAAGACTGTCTTTGTACTGGCATGTAAATTGCTTTAATGCGTGAACGACAAACGTATCCACCTAACTTTTAAAGATAGAAACAATATTCCAACTTAAATAAATGTGTCCTGGCGACATGATTATTGAACTTTTGTTTGTGTCCCTCAATGAGGGTGATGTTGCAATAAAATAAAAATTGATCAAGGAGGAATTTCAAATGAAAAAAGTTGTATTGTTGGTTGTTGCATTAATCTTCTCATTTTCCATGACAGTTGCTGCCGTTGAGAAAGCAGAGGTACCGGACACATCAGAGCCAGTTAAGGTTGCTGATATTGAAAAAGATGACATCAAGAAAGGTGATGTAAAAAAAGACAAAACCAAGAAATCAAAGAAAAAAAACGTGAAGAAGTCAAAGGATAAAAAGTCTAAGAAATCATCAAAGAAAGATGAAAAAATCGTTGAAGATGCGGAATCCGAAGTACCCGCTGCTCCCGCCGCAAAATAAGTTAGTAAAATCTTTTTCTGGTTCTAAAGAAGGGATAGGTTGTGATCTATCCCTTCTTTTTAGTGAAGACTTTTTAGAAATGAGTACTGCGAAATTTGCAGAGCAAGTCGAACTGTTCAAAAGCCTTTGGCTTTTGGAAACTATTCCCTGAATGAATAGACTCGGGTTTTGAATCAAACTGATAGTTGGCCAATTTGAACTTTAGGGGATCTTGAGGTGAACCATATCAGGTTTATAGAGCTATGGTAAAAAAAATCCCGACGAAACGGGATGAAGCTCTTTCCTGTCGTTTTCAAGTTTCTGTGTTCAAGTTTTGTAGATAATTGTTTTTGTCTTTGATATACCCTCGCATATGGTTAAGACAATTCTGAAAAAGATCACCGCTTTCAACAACAGGTTGACGGTAAGATCAAAGTTGCTTGTTCTTATTGTATCTGGTCTTGCATTGACCATGGGTGTTTGGGGAATTATTCAGCTCGCCGCTCTGGAAAGAATATTAGTTGAACAGCAGGCGAAAAGATTGAAAGATGTCGCTGAAACAGTCAGTACTTTTTACCAGGATTTTCCGACCAAAAAAGGACTGAAGGCCCTTGAATCCGCTCTTCATGATCATTTACAGGCTGACGGTCGTTTGGCCAGGATTGACATCTTCGATATCGGTCAAAAACATTTTGACTATGTAGCCGGAGCGAGTCGTGATCCGTATCAATGGGCGGATAATATTGTGATGTCAGTTATGAAGAAAAATAAGCTGCATTATATGAAAATAATGACGGAAAACGGACCGGCGTTGGGACTGCTTTATCCGGTTGCTGGAAACACGAAAAGTGTGCGCATTGTAATTGGTATCATCAGTTTTTCGCGGGCCAATGAAGAAATTGTACATCGGGCTGGCCGGCTTTTAATTATCAGCAGCGCCGGCCTATTAATTTTCATTCTTGTAGTTCTTGGCCTGAGTTATCGCTGGATCATTGGCAAACCATTAAAGTTAATTATCCACGCTATCGATGAATTTCAGGAAGGTCAATATGATAATCGTATCCCCATTGTTCATCGAGACGAATGGGGACAGATATCCAGACACTTTAATATGATGGCTGATGAGATCCAGGACGTCATGGAAAGAAATCAGGAACTCACCAAACATCTGGAAAAACGGGTTCATGAAGAAACCATCAAGGTGTTCCAACTGCAGAAACAGGTTACGGATTTGAAGCAATTAACCACGTTGGGACAACTGACGGCCAATCTGGCGCATGATCTGGGGACGCCCCTTCATTCCATCGCTGGATTGGCGAAACTGCTTTTGGAAAAGGGCGGCTTGCCGGAAAACGTCGAACATAAACTGAATTTGATTGTCCAGCAGACGCTCAGACTGGATGCCGTGATTCAGAACGTGCGCAAGGCCATTCGGCTGCCCGATCCCAGCTTTGAAGCACTGCCTGTGGAACAGATATTCCATGAAATGCTTTCCCTCATGGAGCCTTTCTTGCAAAAAAACAACGTTGAATCCGTTGTCACTATCACGAATCCGGTGTCTCCTCTGTATGTGGACCGCTATCGCATTCAGACAGCTCTCATGAATGTTATGCAGAATGCTCTGGAGGCCATGCCGGAGGGAGGAACGATCACCATGTCGGCACATGAGGTTCCATGCGAAAACTTTGTGGCCATTACCGTCAGCGATACAGGTTACGGAATGACGCCGGATGTTGTGGAAAATGTCTGTGAGCCTTTCTACAGCACGAAAACCAGCAAAGGTTTGCGCGGCCTCGGCATGGCTATCGTGCGTGACGTCATGAAGATCCACCGGGGTCAGATGGAAATAAAAAGTTCTCGCGGCCAGGGAACAATGGTTATTCTATGTTTCCCCAAATTGAAGGATGCAGATCATTTTCATTAAAAAACCGTCCTGGCGTTGAAATGATTTTTCCCCGCTGAAGTGCTTTTCCTAAGACAGACTGTAACGACGTATCTTTGTCCGGAGAGTCTTTCTGTCAATGTCCAGCCGTTTTGCCGCCTGGGACTGATTCCAGGACGTTTCCTTCAACGTTTGCAGTATTTTTTCTTTTTCCGCTTCTTCGAGAGGGGATAATCCGGGACCGTTTAGTATGTCTTTCCTGTCTGTCGAACTATGAAAACGTTCCGGCAGGTTCTCGGGGAGGATTTCATCAAAAGGCGAAAGAAGCATAATTTGCTGAAGGACATTTTCCAACTCCCGAACATTGCCCGGCCAATCGTAAGCCATGAACATCTCCATTGCATCCGGGGAAACGCTTACGTTTGTATCTCCCAACTTTTTCAGCAAGGCTTCCGTCAAAAGCGGAATGTCTTCTTTATGTTCTCTTAAAGGAGGAATGCGCAACCGCACAATAAATCGGTATAATAAATCGAGGCGAAAATTCTCTTTTTTCACCTCGTCATCTATTTTTTTATTGGCAGCGGCGACAACACGCACCTCGACATTGCGAACGGCATTGTCGCCGATTTTTCGAAGTTCTCCGTTTTGCATGAAACGCAGAAATTTACCCTGCAACGCTGTGGACATTTCCGTAATTTCATCCAGAAATACCGTGCCGCCTTCGGCAGTCTCCAGAAGCCCGGTGTGCTGATGGCTGGCGCCTGTGTATGCGCCTTTATTGTATCCGAAAAGTTCCGATTCCAGCAGATTATCGGGAATGGCTCCGCAATGAACGATGATGAAGGGCTTTTCGCGGCGGGAGGACATATTATGCAACGAGCGTGCGGTCAATTCCTTTCCTGTGCCGCTTTCTCCTTCGATCAGGACGCTGGCGGAGGAATCGGCAATGCGGGCGATTTGTTTATAGAAGTCGACCATCATGGCCGACGAACCGATGAATTTTGACTCTTCGACCTTTGCGGGCTGCAGTTTCATCCCCTTGTGCCGAAGTTTTCTTAACTCCAGCACTTTACGGACAAGCGTGCGGCAGTCTTCGGGAGAAAATGGCTTGCTGATATAGTCCCATGCTCCCTTGTTGACAGCGGCCATTGTGGTTTCCAGAGAGCCGTAAGCGGTCATCAGTATCACCGGCAGATCCGGCGATTGTTTCTGGAGTTCTTCCAGCAATTGCAGTCCGTCCATACCGGACATGCGAATATCGGACATGACCAAATTATAGGAGGCAATATTTTGCCGGAGAGCTTCCCAGGCGGAACTGCAGAGGGTGACGTCGTAACCGTCACGTTTCAACGTTTCTTCGAGAAATTCACACGCCACAGCATCATCATCAACAACGAGAATACGTTTCTTCATAAAACCTCTTATTCGTTCACATCGCGAGGAGGTTCTCCGGTCACGACTGCGATGAACGATCCCGACAGTTTTTTGCTGCCCAGCAGATTCTCGGCGACAATTTTACATTCGAATAATTTTTCGCCGTTTTCAACAAATAGTCTGATCACTTTTCCTTTTACCACGATGGTTGCCCTGTCTTTTGTATTTTCAAAATTATCCCAGTCAACGGGTTCTGTCTTAGCCAAAAAACGGGAGTGGAATTTTTTTATATTTTTGTTCCCGATCCAGGACGTGATGGCTTCCCCTGCGATGGCCATGATAAACATGCCGTGGGCAATGACATTCTGTAAACCGATGGTGTTGGCAAATGTCTGATCATGATGTAGCGGATTGAAATCCCCGGATGCTCCTGCATAGCGCACCAGATGGGTTCTGGTAATCGGAAGAGAAATGTATTCCGGCATCTCGCTCCCGATTTCAATTGTATTATGTTGCCCGGTCATCTTTCTATATTTCCGTTAACGTTGTGCGGGATTTTGCCACCAACTCATTGCGCTGATTGATATATTCAACTTCCAGAATAGTCATATCAAGAGTTCTAGCCCCTTTCCCCTTTTTAATGATATCGGCAACTTTCATTTTCCGGGTGATGATATCACCCGCATGGATAGGGCAAAAATATTCGTACTCTTCTTCCCTGTGCAGAAGTCTTTTTAAATTGATTCCCAGGGCGGTCACCATGCCTGTCAGTCCGTCGCCTGTCCAGAAAAAAGAACTCGTCAGGAAAGTGGGAGGTATGGGAATGCCTTCATAACCGGCTGCTTTCGCGGCCTTTTCATCATGATAAACAGGATGAATCTGATTCTTCATTTCTTTTTGAGAAACAGCGATGGCAAATTCAATAATTTTGTCTTTCTCAATGATGAAAGTGGATGCGGGAAATTCCATTCCTATTTTGGATTGATCTGCCATAAATACCCCTCAATATAGCATATCATATCCGTTTCAATATCGTACAGTCCAGTGAAAAATTATAAGAAAATGAGTGCCCTGGTTAAAAAGAAGGGGTGTTTTTTTAATCTTCCTCACGGGGAAGAGTGGTTGAAAAATTGAAAAATGCCTGCGCAAGTACAACGCGCAGGCATTTTTCTTAAGCAAGGAGAAAAAATTTTATTTCAGTTGTTTGCTGGAATATCCGAGAACATTTCTGGCCACAATTAGATGCTGAATTTGACCGGTGCCTTCGAAGATATCGGTAATTTTGACATCCCTCATCCATTTTTCAGCGAGGTTTTCGCAGGAGTAGCCCAAAGGTCCAAGCAGCTCGCAGCATTTCTGACAGATGAACGTGCCGTAACGCCCCGCTTTAGCCTTGGACATGGACGCTTCCAGATTGTTGAATTCACCGTTATCCATCATCCAGGCGGCACGCCAGGTGAGCAGCCTCATGGCGTCCAGGTGGGCCTCCATCAGGTAAAACTCTTTTTCCATCGCACTCAGATTATTCGGATTCTTTTCATAATCAAGCGTGATGCCGCTTGCTTCCATTTTTTCTTGTGTAAAATCCAAAGATGCCCGGGTTACGCCAAGCGCCATGGACGCAACCAGAGGGCGGGTGTTATCGAAGGTTTTCATAGCGCCTTTGAAGCCTTCGGTTGACTGTTTGACTTCCGCGCTTCCCAGAATGTTGTCCTTGGGGATGCGGCAATCATCGAGAACGTAAGTGCCAGTGTCCGAGGCGCGAACACCGAGTTTATGCTCCAGTTTTTCCAGTTTGAATCCGGGGCGTCCTTTTTCCACCACGAATGATTTTATCCCGGCTTTGCCCGCGCTTCTGTCCACCGTTGCCCAGATGACCGCCACTTCAGCGCGTTCAGCGCATGTGACAAATATTTTTTCGCCGTTGAGCACCCACTCGTCACCCTCCAAGGTGGCCCTGGCCGTGATGGATCCGGAATCGGAACCGGAACCGGGTTCGGTAATAGCCATGGATGCCCATTTTTCGCCGAACCTTTCCATCTGCTCGTCGGTTGCAACCGCCGCAATCGCTGCGTTTCCCAATCCCGCGTTCGGCAGTGACAACAACAGTCCCAGGTCTCCCCAGCACATCTCTTCGATGACGATGACCATCGAAAGATTGGCCCCCAGTTTTTTGGCGCCTGGTTTGTCCGGTTTTGTTTCTCCGCCCTCTTTTTTCTTTTTCGGACGGCTCATGATTTTTATTGAACGGAATACGTCCAGTTCTTTAGGGTATTCATGTTCGTGTTCATCGTAATGTCTTGAAACGGGCCGAAGCATGCTTGACGCCATGTTGTTCATGCCGCTTTTTACATCCATCATCTTTTGTGTCATTTCGAGATTAATCATCGTCTTACCTCCTATACCGTGGCCATGCCTTCAAGAATGGCGATGCCTCTGCCGTTGCGATAGTATCGTTCCACCGGATTTTCCCGAATGTAACCGTGTCCGCCCAGAATCTGCACACCGAAATCGGTCAGTTTCATGGTCATTTCGCCGGCGTAGAGTTTTGCCAGATACGCCTCTTTCTTTGCGTCGCGGCCGGCTTCAAGAGCCGATGCGGCTTTCCAGGTCATCAACCTCATGGCGTCCACCTCATAGGCCATTTCCGCAATCATAAAAGCGATGGCCTGACGGCTGGCAATCGGTTCACCGAACTGGATACGTTCTTTGGCATATTCCCGCGCGTATTCGTACGACGCGCGCGAAACGCCGGTCCCGATAGCCGACATGGCGATACGGGTTTTCTGCAGGAATCTGCTGTAATCACATCCGTTATCTCCGCCGACACGGTCATCATCAGGGACTTCACAATTTTCCAGCACGACCGGAAAACTTTCCAGAGCATACATCCCCAGATTTTTTTCCCGCTCGCCGATTTTGAGACCCGGATTGTTCCCTTCCACAATAAACAAATCCATCTTCCCGTCGATGTCGGCTGCCACCAGCATGTGGCCGGAATCCTTGGCCATCGGGACAAAACACTTTTTGCCGTTGATGATATATTTGCTGCCGTTTTTAACGGCTTTTGTTTCCAGTGAAACGGCGTCGAATCTGAACAGTGGCTCATTGATCGCTACGGTACAGGCTTGATATGTCGGAGTGCAGTACAACGGCAAATACTTCTTTTTTTGCTCATCGGTGCCCATCTGCAAAATGGTGTAGATGAAGGTTGCGGGCAGGGTTGACGCGATCGCCAGCGCCATGTCGCCTGCGGCAAGTTCCTCGACAAAAATGGCATTCATAATGGGAGAATATTCCATGCCGTATCCGCCGTATTCTTCCGGTACAGTGGACACCGTTGCTCCCAGTTCCCAAACCTTGTCTATGATCTCCCGGGGAAGCTTTCTGGCTTCATCCATATCATGGGCGGGATTCCCCGAAACCATACTCTTGACCAACTTCGCAACAGTATCTTTCATACTGCTTTGTTCTTCAGACATGCCGAACCCAAAATCTCTGTCTTCCATAATCATCTCCTTGAATGCGGTCATGGGGCTTGAACGTTACAAGATTATCCTGAAAAAATTGACCGACTGGTTTTCATAAAAAATAGCCAGGGGTGTGTTATCCCAATCCCCCCAACGGTTTTTCGACACACCCCCGGCAATGGTGTTTAACGCAACAGGTTGATCCGTAATGAGTAACTTCTTCTCCTCGTTTTAGATAAGGGTTTGCAGTTTCATTAGAAGAGTCATGTCGCCGGCGAATTTCAACTTGCCGTTCATGAAAAGATTCTGTCCTGTGGTTTGCTTATTCTGCATGGCAATCCAATCCTGCAAATCAAGACTGATATCAACTTTTGGCGCCTCTTCCCCGTTAAAAATCATGGTCACGGGAATCTCATTTCCATCCTGTTTCAGTTTCAGATTCAAAGTGCCTTTGGTATCCATCAGATTTTTAAGCCTCATGGGATCGGCAATTTCCACAGGATCCGTGAAGCGGTCAATCAAACCTTCTGCCTTTCCGGTTACAGCATCAAGAAACACCTGTTCTGAAAGCGATAACGTGAGCAGAGGTTTGTCTACGCTTCCCTTGACGACATCCAGATTCGTGCCGTCTTTAATTTTCAGGCAATATTGCTGATCGTTGACATTGAACTGAAGATTGACTTCTTTGCCCGTTAAAGATGACAGATTCGCTCCGGCAATCACTTCTTTGAACTGTTCGGGGACGAGTTTTTCGAAAAAGTCGTTTACGCTGACACCGCTTGGAGCTTTAAATTTTGCCATAGTCCATTTACCTCCATGAATTTTGCTATAATATTTTATGTGGATTGTTGTTTACCGGTTGGTAAGTACTAGAAAAAAAATAACCTGTCAACTTGTTTTTTCATTTTTGAGTTTGACGTCGGATTCTATTTTGTTATAAGTTAGGATAAACAATAACTTACAAAGGAATAGAGCGTGAAATTGTTTTCGGCGAACAGGGGTAGAATAAAAAAATAAAAAATGAATATTTTTATTTACCATTTGGTTTGGTAAATGATATGATCAACGCATGAATGATATAGAGAAAAAATTGAAATCATCTTTGCAAAAATTAAGTAAACCTTCGGGCAGCCGCTCTTCATCCAATGAGGGCAATGTCCGGGAGCGGATTTTAAAAGCAGCCCGCGATGTTTTCACGGTCTATCCCTTCAAGGAAGCCGGCACCCGCATGATTGCCAAGCAGGCAGGTGTTGAGCATCCCATGATCCATTATTATTTTGGTTCCAAAGAAAATCTTTTTTACGCCATGGCCGAAGATTTGTATCATGAAACTCTTTCCGTGCAGGAAGCGTGGCTTGACGGAATGGAAAACATGTCTCTGAAAGAGGGCTTTGAGCTTTTTCTCGATCGTATGCTTGATTACACCATGCAAAAACCCGATGCCCTGCGTATCGCCGCGCTGAATGTGGTGAATATCGGAAATTTAGAGGAAATACCGGGCTACCGTTTCATCATCATGAGTATGGCGTCTATGCGGCGTATCATTGAAGAGAAGCTTTCGTTGAAAGGATCAAATCGCGAAATCGAAATGTTTATTTACTGCTTTTACAGTCTGATGATCTCCCTGATCGGGGCAAGATCATGTCAGGCCCAGATATTAAACATGAACCCCCTGGAGGAGAAATACCGCACATGGGTTAAGGATGCGAGCATGACGCTCTTTTATCCGTGGTTTAAAAAAATTCTTGTCGGCCGCTAACGCATCCTACAGATATTGCAGAGACTTTCCGGTTTAATCTTTTCCTGCCGTTTTACCTTTCCTGGCAGTACCGGTTTTCAGGGTGTGCCAATTTAGCCTTGACAAATAAATTCTACTGTGATTTACGCATTACCCTATTACTTTTAGAGGATTCACTAATGAAAAAGACTTTGACCAATAAAACAAATACCAAAAGAAAGAAAACACACGGTTTTCTCGTCAGAATGGCATCAAAAGCCGGCCGGGAGGTCTTAAATCGTCGCCGGGCGAAGGGAAGAAAGCGTATCGCTGTTTAAATTCGGCATATCAGATGCCATTTTTAAGGATGGTCGGGTCAGTATGCATGAAGGAACAATCTTATCGGAAACTGGAAAGGATAGGCAGCCGAAGCAGGTTTAAAACAATTTATAATCAGGGGGTGTGGAGAAGTTCAAGACATTTTACAATTGTAACATGCTTAAACACTCAAGGAATCAAAAGACTGGGAATTACGGTCACTAAGAAAACGGGAAACGCAGTAAAACGAAACAGAATCAAACGACTAGTCAGAGAATTTTTTCGCCTCAATAAGAACCTGTTTCCCGACAATTACGATGTCGTCATCATGGCTAAACGAAACATACCGTCCTTGACGTATAAAGAAGCATGCGATGAATTAACGGGACTCTTCACGCGGCAAAACAATATATAATTTATGCTCAGAAAGATATTCATTAATTTTTTTGTTTCATTTATTCATTTGTATCAAGCCTGCCTGTCACCTTTCTTTTTTGCTCCCTGCTGCCGGTTTTATCCCTCATGTTCCCAATATGCGATTGAGGCCATCAAACTGTACGGACCGGCAAAAGGTTCCTGGATGGGCATAAAAAGAATTCTTCGCTGTCATCCCCTGAATCCTGGCGGTTACGATCCCGTCAAGTAAAAAAATAGAGAGGTTGAAAATGGATAAGAGAACCATTCTGGCGGTTGTCCTGTCACTGGCTGTGCTTTTTGCATATCAGATTTTTTTTGCCAAACCGCCTGTGCCACCCGAAACGGTTCCGGTTCGGGAATCACATCAGACAGCGCAAAAACCGACCCCGATAAAGGAAAATTCTGTCGTCAAGCAACAAGCGGTTTCTCCCGATGCCTCCACGACGAAACAGAAGGTCAAAAACGTCCTTCCGGCACAAGAAGAATCATCCCGGGACATCAAGGTTGAAACGGCAAACTACACCGCTGTGTTTTCCACCAAAGGCGCGGCTCTGAAGTCCTTTCAACTTAAGGGGTATCAGAAAGAATGCACAAAGTGTGTCGGCGATATCTGGCCCGCGATCAAGAATTTTGTTACGGGTAAAAAACAGCCGGCCGGAGAAAAAAACAATGATTTGATCGAGGTTGTGTCATTACAGCCGGATATGCCTTATCCGCTTACGCTTACTTTTCCTGAGTCATCCGGCGAGATTGCCGCGGATTCCGTCTACAAAACGGACACAGCCGAGTTGAATATGGTTAAGAACAGCAAGAAGCAGCGTCTGGTGTTTTCCCGCGTGTTCAATGATGTCAGGGTAGAAAAGATTTATATATTCAATCCCGATAATTTTTCAATAACGCTGGAGGTCAACATATCCAATCTGACCGATGTGCCGATAACGAAAATCCCGTATCTTAACTGGTACGACTATGTGGACCCGAAAGAAAAAGTAGACGGCTACAGCAAAGAAGGTCCTGTGGCTTACGTGTCGAAATCCATCGAACGCTGGAAATCGGCGGATGTGTCGAAAGAACAAACCATCGGTCCCGATGTGTCCTGGGGCGGCGTTGAAAGAAAATATTTCATGGCAGTGATTATTCCGCAGGATCCGTCTTTAACAAGTTTCAACATGTCCCGGGATGATCACGTGATTGCCGTGAATCTGAAAGGAGCAAAAAATATCATCCCGCCGGAGCAGTCCGGTTCGTTCAAATATAATCTCTTTATCGGTCCCAAGGACTACGCCATGCTCAAAAAACTGGGGTTGTCCCTGGAAGAGGCCATTGAATTCGATTCGGTCATTCCGGGATTGAAGTGGCTCTCCATCGGTCTGTTGCTTTTCATCAAATTTATTCATCAGTTTGTGGGCAACTACGGTGTGGCTATTATTATTCTGACCATTCTGATCAAGGTTCTTTTCTGGCCGCTCGGAAATATCAGCTACAAATCCATGAAAGAGATGCAGAAGATTCAGCCCCAAATCACCGCTTTGAGGGAAAAATATAAAAACGATCAGGCCAAACTGGGACAGGAAACAATGGCGCTTTACAAAACGCATAAGGTCAATCCTTTCGGCGGATGCCTGCCGATCCTGATCCAGATCCCCGTGTTCATCGGGCTTTACAACACACTGCTGTATGCCATTGAACTGCGCCATTCTCCATTTTTCTTCTGGATTCAGGATCTATCGGCTAAAGACCCGTATTACATCACACCGATTGTCATGGGGGCGACACAATTTATTCAGCAGAAAATGACACCCACGATGGGCGATCCAATGCAGGCCAAGATCATGCTGGCCATGCCCATCATTTTCACTTTTATCTTTTTGAATTTCCCCTCGGGGCTGGTCATTTACTGGCTGGTCAATAATATCATAAGCATCGGACAGCAGATATACATTAATAAAAAATTAACGGATTGATTCAAGCGCCGGTTGGACAAAAGAGGATGAAAAATGAGTTCTGAATTTATTGAAATAGAAGAAAAAACCATTGATGAAGCCATTGAGAAGGCCTGTCAGACGTTCGGCGTGCCTCGCGAAAAGCTCAATATCGAAATTATCTCAGGAGAATCCGGAGGCTTTCTGGGATTGTTTTCCAAAAAAGCGAAAATCAGAGCGTCCCTGCTGGCTCTGGATATCGATTTTTCCTTCTCGGATAAACCCCAAGAAAAAACGGACAAGCCCAGGGAAAAAAATGAACCCCGGTCCAAAGCGGACCATTACCGGGAAAAAAGCGAAGCAAAGGTTTTGCCCAAAAGGAAGCCGGAAAAAGAAGTAAAAGAGATATCGGAAGAAAAATCGCCGGTAAAAAAAGAGCGGGAGGCTTTCATTCCCAATTCCCCCCTGTCGCTCAAGGCGCAGGAACTGCTGGAGGGCATTCTGCAGAGAATATCGCCGGAATACAAAGCAAATGTTCAAGAAACTCAGGAAAAGATCATTCTGGGAATCGAGGGCGACGAAAGCGGCCTGCTGATCGGCAAACGCGGACAGAATCTTGATGCGTTCCAGTACATCATTAACAAGGCCATCAATAAGATCGACAGCGAACACAAGATGATTCTGATCGATTCGGGAGAATACCGGAAGAGAAGAGAAGATTTTCTGCTTGATCTGGCGGAAAAAATAAAGAAAAAAGTCAAAAAAACCAAAAAGCCGGTATCCATCGCCAATATGAATGCTCACGATCGGCGCATTATTCATCTGGTCATGCAGGAGGACGAATCACTCGTGACGCAAAGCCGCGGGGAAGGCAAGTACCGGAAAATTATCATCCTTCCAGCAAAAAACGGCAGCAGCCGGCGCACGAAAGAGAAAAAGAAGGATATCAACCAATCATAATAAGGGGAAGTGCCTGCCGTGCTTCGCAGCGATACCATAGCCGCCGCGGCAACGCCTTTCGGCATGTCCGGAATAGCCGTCATCCGGGTCAGCGGACCGGAAGCCCTTGCAGTGGCGCGCCGTATTTTCAGACCGTCAAACCGTCCATGCGACTGGAAAAGCCATCATCTTTACCATGGTGATATCGTTTGCGCCGATGGCGAAACGGTACTGGATGAAATCCTGATAGCTTTCATGCGCAAACCCCGCTCATTTACGGGCGAGGATGTTGTCGAAATCAGCTGTCACGGAAATCCTGTTATCATCCAATCCATTCTTGACCAATTGCAAAAACTGGGATGCCGGCTGGCAGGTCCCGGAGAATTTTCACAACGCGCTTTTCTGAATAACCGTTTTGATTTGTCCCAGGCGGAAGCGCTGGCCTCGATGATTGGCGCCCAATCCGAAAAAGCCTACGCCGTGGGGCTCGCACAGCTCAAAGGATCGCTTTCCAAAGAAATTGAAACGATCCGCGGGTTGGTGATCGAAGCGCTCGCCCTCATGGAAGCAAGCATCGATTTTGCAGAAGATACCGCTGAAGCAGAGCTTGTGCAAATACCGCCGCAGATCAATCAGGCAATGGAAAGAATGCAGAGGCTTCTTACATCCTACCGCTTTGCCAGAGCCTATTCGGAAGGTGTTCATGTGGTCATTACAGGAAAGCCCAACGTCGGGAAATCCAGTCTGCTCAATGCTCTTGCGGGAAAGAAAAAAGCGATCGTCACTGATATTCCGGGAACAACACGCGATCTGATTGCGGATACGATTCATATCGGCGGTATTCCCGTGCACCTGACGGATACCGCCGGAATCCGGGAACCGCAAAACGTAATCGAGCAGGAGGGTATTGCGCTCGTCTGGAAAAAACTGGCCGAAGCGGATATTGTCATAATCATGCTGGACGTGAGTAAACCGTTGACAGAAGAAGATAAAATAACGATTGATAAAAACACGTCGGAGAAAATCATTGTCGCCGTCAATAAGATCGACTTGCCGCGTTCGTGGGAAACGAAAAGCATTGCGAACCTTTTTCCGCCTCATACAAAGTTTCTGGAAATCTCGGCCAAGTCCGGCTCCGGACTGGAAGAGCTGAAAAGAACAATCTTGGATTTATCCGTTGACGGTGAAACAGAAAGCACGTCCGGGGCGATCCTGACCAATTTACGCCACAAACATGCCGTCGAGCAATCTCTGAAAAATATTCAAAACGCGAAAGAAAGCGTTACCGCCGGTCTATCAGCGGAATTTATCGCGTTCGATTTACGCGAAGCGCTGGATCATCTGGATGAAATAACCGGCAAAAAAATCAACGACGAGATCCTGGATAGGATTTTTTCCAGTTTCTGTATCGGAAAATAATACGCTGTCTTTCGCGTCCTAGAGCGTTTTGCAAAATCGTTCTTTATGAAAACAAGGACCGCGGACGGCGGCGAATTTGTAATCATTATAACATTATGATAGTAAAATAACATTCGGCTTTATACGTAGTGACGCATTAAAGATACGAACTTATGCATGGCATGCTTACCGACATCGGCATTTCTGTTCTGGCGGCGACCGCTCTGGGCTTTGTATTTCAGCTTGTCCGTCAGCCCGTCATTCTCGGTTATCTGGTCGCCGGGGCGCTGATCGGGCCGGCGATGGGATTCAATCTGGTTTCCGAAGCCGCCAGCATCGAGGTCATCTCCGAGATCGGCCTGATCCTGCTGCTTTTTATCATCGGTCTGGAACTCAATCCGTCCAAACTCCTGGCTTCCGGTCGTCAGCTGATCTATGCGGGTATCGGCCAGTTTATTTTCTGCGTGCTGATCGGGCTGGGATTTTTTCTGCTGCTTGGTTACGAATTGAGCCGAAACAATATTGACGCCCTTTATCTGGCCCTGTTTTGCGCTCTGAGTTCGACGGCGATTGTCGTTAAACTTCTTTATGACAAGTTTGAACTGGACACCTTCCCCGGACGGATCACGCTGGGCATTCTTATTTTTCAGGACCTGTGGGCCATTCTGATTCTGGCGCTTCAGCCGCATTTCACGAATCCGCAATTTCTTCTGGTTTTTATCGCTCTCGGCAAGAGCGTGGCTCTGCTGGCCATCGGTTTTTTGCTCAGCAAGTACCTGTTGAGCTGGATTTTTAAAAAAATATCACAAACGCCGGAAATGGTGGTGGCCATGTCTATGGCGTGGTGCGCTTTGATGGCGGGTATCGGTTCATGGATCGGTCTTTCGATGGAAATGGGCGCTCTGATTGCCGGTGTCGCGATTTCGACGTTTCCCTATAGCATGCATGTGACGGCGAAAGTTCTTCCCCTGCGCGACTTTTTTCTGACCCTTTTCTTTCTGTCCATTGGTATGAAAATTCCTTTTCCCGATGCCGCGATTCTGGGCATGGCGTTGATCATTGTCCTATTTGTGATTGTTTCTCGTTTTTTGACGATTTATCCGCTGCTGACGCTGGCGGGCAGCGGCAGGCGGACCAGTTTCATCGCCAGTCTGAATCTCGCCCAGATCAGCGAATTTTCTCTGGTGGTGGCCGCGCTCGGCGTGCATTACGGGCACATTGATCAGCGGATGATGTCGTTGATTATCTACGCCATGGCCATGACGTCTGTTCTTTCTTCATATTTTATCAAGGGGAATCACGCGGCGTATCTGGTATTCAACCGTTTTCTGGAGAAAAGGGGATTTCCGGCCAGGACGAAAGAAAATCATGATGAAGAGGAAAAAAATGTCTACCCCATCGTGATTCTGGGATTCCACCGCGGCGCGCGGGAATTTATCGGCCGGCTGGAGACGGAGACCCCGGATTTATTGAAAAAGCTTCTGGTGATTGATTTCAATCTTGAAAATTTAAAAGAATTGAGCAATAAAAACATAAAAGGGATTTTCGGCGATATCGGCAGCATGGATACGCTGGAGCACGCTCATATAACCGCAGCACAAATAATTTTTTCAACGATTCCCGACATGCTCCTCCGGGGAACCAGCAACAAGGCTCTGGTGACTTCATGCCGTGCCTTGGCGCCCAGCGCCTACATCGTTGCTACGGCTGATTCGGCCGATCAGATTGATGTCTTGAGGAAAAGCGGGGCGGATGAGGTGCTGCTGCCTTATGTCCTGATTGGAGAAAAACTGACGAGGTTTGTTGAGCAGACCTGCCTGACGGCGGAGTCCTGCAAACTCTAAAACGTAACCGGTGTAGATATCTGTTTATGAAATGGATGGGTAAAAAAGTTGGACTGGTACTGGGCGGAGGGGGCGTCCGCGGTTTTTCTCATATCGGCGTTCTCAAGGTTCTGGAAGAAGAAGGCATCGACATTGATCTGATTGTAGGAACCAGCGCCGGTGCTTTGATCGGAGGCGCTTATGCTTCCGGCCAGGCTCCCGATGAGATCGAGAGCAAAATCGACGCTTATCTGCAAAGTCCTGAGTTCGACGACTCCAGGATGAAATCCATTGGACTGTCTTTTACACAAGAGGAGAAAAACATTCTCAAGAAAGCACAACAATTTATCATGAATCGCGTTCTTTTTGTTCAGGCCTTTTTCAAACCGTCCATTCTGCCTTCCCATGACTTCCTCTCTCTGATGAACTATTTTCTGCCGGATCTCGATATTAAAGAAACACGAATTCCTCTTCACGTGGTTTCCACCGATCTGATCTCCGGTAAAAAAATCGTTTTTTCCGAAGGATCGTTGCGCAAGGTTGTGCTGGCCAGTTGTGCGGTTCCGGGAGCCGTCGAGCCGGTTCGTTACGGAGACTGGCTGCTGGCTGACGGCGGCATTACCAGTCTGGTGCCGGTTCACGCCGCACGGGAGGCCGGAGCCGACGTCGTCATCGCTGTGACGGTGGATCGAGATTTGCAAACGAATCTCAGGATCGAAACGGCGAAGGACGTCGTTTTCAGGGCGGGAGAAATCACCCCCAGCGTTCTGGAGGCGGCGGAATTGGCGGATGCCGACGTGATCATCCGTCCCCAGGTCGGCAATCTTCACTGGATGGATTTCAAACGGGCCGTGGACCTTGTCAAGGCGGGAGAAAGCGCCGCCCGCGATTCCCTGAAAAGCATTCACGCTTCTCTGCCAATTTATCGGCGCATTACACGCTTGGCTGGAAAATTATTTAAACAATCACGGCTCTAAACCCGATTTCCGGTTTACGTTTTTTTAGATTGAACCGGAACGGTTTTTCAATTATCTTGGACAGGCAATGTGCTTGATTCAGCTTAAAGGAAGGACGGAGATTATCATTTAATTATCTGATTTTGAACATCATTTTATTAAGGTCATTTAGTTCTTGATTTCTGTTTTGGTTTGGTATAGATAACGCGCCTACTATTTTTAGGACTCCTTGCCCGTCCAATCGGGCTTTAGAGCCGAAAGGAGAAAACATTGCAAAGATATGAAGTTGTGGCTATCGTCCTGGCCGATTTAATTGAGGACGAGATCAACGCGTTAATCGAAAGAAGTCAGACCATCATTACCGACCGCAAAGGTGTCATTGCCAAGGTTGACAAGTGGGGCAAACGGCATCTCGCCTATGAAATCAAAAAACAGAGAGACGGTTATTATTTTCTCATCGATTTTGCCGGCAACGGTTCCATTGTCAACGAGATTGAAAGAAATTACAAGATCGATGATCGGGTCATTAAATTCATGACGGTGAAGAAGGAAGGTGCGACCACTGCCGAAGGTATTCAGCAGGAAGCCGCCGCAGCCGAAGCAAAGCGCGTTCAGGCCAAGGTAGAGGCGGAAGCCGCTGCTGCCGAAGGCAAACAGATTAATCAAATTGAGAAGGCGCCGCGGGAATCCAGACCGCGCGTTAGAAAAGATCACAACAAAGAAGAAACTCAAACGAAGGGGGAATAAGCCATGGCAATGGAAACACAAAACGGAGAAAAACAAGGAAGATATCCCCAGAAGAAGTTTTTTCACAGAAAAAAATTCTGCAGGTTCTGCTCGGATTCCAATATTAAGATTGATTATAAAAATACTGCGATTCTTAATAATTTCGTAACGGAACGGGGCAAAATCATGCCGCGCCGCATCACCGGCAACTGCGCTTCCCATCAGCGGGAACTGGCACTGGCCATTAAACGCGCCCGGCAGATTGCGATTATGCCTTATGTGACGGCTGACGGTAGATAAATCTGTTCCGCAGTTTTTTTGTCGTTAGAATAATGGTGTGATGATTATTTTTCAAAACTGAGTCATTCGTTTCGGTTTAAAATCAATTCAACAACATTTCAGTCAGGTAACGCCGCGGGCGGCGTTACCTTCTTTTTCAGAAAAAGCGACGGTTAACGGGGTGTTGCATCGTGAGCAGTTTTTCTTTCTTTAAAAAATCCGGAGCACCCGCGTCCGGCAATTCTTTTTCCGGTCTCCTGTCTGCTGTTGGTCTGTTTGCTTTTGCCGCCGTTTTTGTTCCGCTTGTCGGCCCCGTTTTTCTTTTTCTGCTTCCGATGATTGCCTTCGTCAATGGAGCAACCAACGGTATCTTTAAAACAGCACTGTGTCTTTTATTTTCTTTAGCGGTTCTTATGCTTTTATCCGTCGGGCTGAATCTGGATGTGCCGGCTGTCGCGATTTTTACCATGGGAATGGCCGGATTGCTTATGGCGCACATGGCGGCTGAAAATTACTCCATCGAAAAAATAGTTACGGGACCGGTTTTATTGATTTTTGGAGCGATTGGTTTTTATTTCGTTTACGATGCTGTGGGCCTGGGGGTGAATCCCTGGCTGCTGGTGAAGAATTTTATAACCGTGACCATCAGCGAAACAATCAAATTTTACAGCCAGATGCCTTTAAAACCGGACGATATCAGCATGATCAAAGATAATGAAAACAATATCATCAACAGCCTCATCCACATTTTCCCGTCCCTGATGGTCATTCTGTCCGTATTCATCATCTGGGCTAATCTTTTACTGGGCAAAACTTATCTGAGACGATTCGGCATCGTTTATGCGCAAATGGCAATACTGGCGCGTTGGAAAGTGACCGACTGGGCCATATGGATTTTTATCATATCCGGCCTGCTATTGTTCATTCCACAAAAGAACTTTAATTTCATTGGGTTAAATGTTTTTCTGATCGTCTGCTTGGTGTATCTGCTGCAAGGGCTGGCGATTGTCAGCTTTCTCTTCCAGAACAAAAACGTACCTTTTTTAATCCGCTATATTTTTTATTTTTTAATTGCAGTGCAGCAAATTCTTATGATACCTATTGCGGTCATCGGGCTGTTTGATGTATGGTTTGATTTCCGCAAGCGTTTTCAAAAAAATCATTTATGAACATAATGATCGCAATACTATTTTTATAAAAACGGAGGATTTTCATGAAGGTCATTCTGAAACAAAGTGTGCGTTCCCTGGGCAAAGCCGGAACGGTGGTGAAAGTCAATGACGGGTACGCCCGTAATTTTTTAATTCCCAAGGGACTGGCGATTGAAGCCGATGAAAAAAACATCAGACTCTTCGAACATGAAAAAAACAATATTCTGAAGAAGGCCGCAAAAGAACATAAGAACGCGCAGGATCTGGCTGATGTTCTGTCCCGCGAAACCATTACCATTGCCCGCAAGGTCGGTGATCAGGACAAACTTTTCGGTTCGGTAAGCGCAAAGGATATCGAGGCCGCGTTAAAAGAAAAAGGATACGACATTAACCGGAAGATGATCATGCATGAGCACGGCGAGCACATTAAAGAACTCGGCGAGTTCGCGGTCAAAATAAAACTGGCTCATGATGTTGAGGCACAGATCACGTTGAAGGTTGTCGGCGAATCATAATGAAAGAAAAAGATCCATCGCAATATAAACTCCCGCCGCAGAATCTCGAGGCCGAACAGTCTGTCCTGGGCAGTATTCTGCTGGAGAACAGTGCCACCAACAGGGTCTTCGAAATTTTATCCGAGAGGGATTTCTACTCCGAGGCTCATCGGAAGATTTTCATTGTGATCAAGGATCTGTCCGAAAAAAACGAACCGGTTGATCTGATTACCCTGAGCAATGCCCTCAAAGATAAAAGCCTTCTGGATTCTGTCGGCGGTACAACCTACCTGGCTTCTCTGGTGGACAACGTTCCATCGGCGGCCAATGCCGCCAATTATGCGAAAATTGTCAAAGAGAAGGCGATTTTACGCGGTCTGATCACGTCGGCAACGGAAATTATCGACAACTGTTACGAAACCGGTTCCGATGTGGATACTATTCTGGATAAGGCCGAACACAGCATTTTCGAAATTTCCGAAAACAAGGTGCGCCAGGATTATTTTCCGATCCGGGATATTATTAAAGACAGTTTCCGCTCTATCGAAGATTTGTATTCCCGCCAGCAGTTGATTACCGGCGTGCCGACCGGCTTCGGAAAGATTGATGATTTGACCGCCGGCTTGCAGAAATCCGAACTGATTATTATTGCAGGACGTCCCAGCATGGGCAAGACGGCGTTTGCCCTGAATATCGCACTGCACGCCGCAATGGAAGCGCAGATTCCGACTGCCGTCTTTTCGCTGGAAATGTCCAAGGAACAGCTTGCTTTTCGTCTTCTGTCCTCTGAGGCCAGGGTGGATGCCCAGCGCTTACGAAAAGGTTTTCTGGGAGAAACAGACTGGCCGAAACTGACGACTGCCGCCGGCCGCCTTTCGGACGCGCCTCTTTACATCGATGACACGCCCGCTATTACCGTTCTAGAAATGAAGGCCAAGTCCCGGAGGCTCAAAGCGGACAAGGGCTTGGGACTGGTTGTTGTGGATTACATTCAGCTGATGCGCTCCAGTTACAGTCACGATTCACGGGAACGGGAGATATCGGATATCAGCCGGTCCCTGAAGGCGCTGGCCAAAGAACTCAATGTGCCGGTTGTGGCGCTTTCACAGCTGAACCGTCAGGTCGAAAGCCGCACCAACCGCCGGCCGCAGATGGCGGATTTGCGCGAGTCAGGCGCCATTGAACAGGATGCCGACGTCATCGCCTTTATTTACCGGGATGAAGTGTACAACAAATCGGAGGACAATATCGACAAAGGTATTGCGGAAATCATCATTGCCAAACAGAGAAACGGCCCCACCGACACCGTCAAGCTGGCCTTTGTGGACAAATACACAAGTTTCGAAAATCTGTCACGGGTGGAACTGCCTGAAGGACAGCATTGATCCGAATATCCGGTCGTGCATCACCGGCCAATGAATGCCCTCCCATTTTCCCGGGATTAATCCGGAAGGGCACTTCATAAAAACTCCTAGGGTGCAGTGCTTCAATAAAAAACGATATCTTTGATCTGGTCAAGTAAAAACGGACACCCGGTTAAGCTGCTTTTGCCAACGTAAGACTCTTTTCAAAATCATTCGGATTTTTGTATTTCAAATACGAATGAAGACGATGGCTGTTATAAAACAT
>Ga0116157_10000861_pt1 | contig 30797 bp, 32 predicted proteins | sample AD_UKC048_MetaG_FD_89882 | JGI IMG/M metagenome (GOLD analysis project Ga0116157, IMG submission 89882) | Active sludge microbial communities of municipal wastewater-treating anaerobic digesters from USA - AD_UKC048_MetaG | ecosystem: Engineered > Bioreactor > Anaerobic > Digestate | place: USA... | reverse complement strand
GTCGGCAAGCTGCTCGGCCGCAAGGTGCCACTGATCGCCGACTGGGTCGATGGTGTGACGGTCGATGGACGCGCACTCGCCTCCGGCGATCTGGTGCTCCTCGAGAACTGCCGGCTGAACGTCGGTGAATCGAAGAACAGCGAAGCGCTCAGTCGCAAGATGGCCGCGCTGTGCGACATCTACGTCAACGACGCGTTCGGTGCTGCGCACCGCGCGCATGCCTCCACCCACGGTATCGCGCAGTACGCGCCGGTCGCCTGTGCCGGCCCGCTGCTGGCCGGCGAGGCCGACGCGATCACGAAGGTGCTGGCCGAACCGAAGCGCCCGCTGATCGCGATCGTTGCCGGGAGCAAGGTCAGCACCAAGCTGACGATACTCGAGGCACTCTCCGCCAAAGTCGACGGGCTGATCGTCGGGGGCGGCATCGCCAACACGTTCATGCTGGCCGCGGGCCTGCCCATCGGAAAGTCGCTGGCCGAGGCCGATCTGGTCGACAAGGCGAAGTCCGTCATCTCGTCGATGAAGGCGCGCGGTGCCGAGGTGCCGATACCGGTCGACGTCGTCACCGCGAAGAGCTTTGCGGCAGACGCAACGGCGACCACCAAGGCGGCCGCAGACGTGGCCGACGACGACATGATCCTGGACATCGGGCCGAAGACCGCGGCAGTGCTTGCCGAGAAGCTGAAATCGGCCGGCACCATCGTCTGGAACGGCCCGGTAGGTGTCTTCGAGTTCGAGGCGTTCTCGCACGGCACCGAGGCAATTGCACATGCCATCGCCGCATCCGACGCGTTCAGTATTGCCGGCGGCGGCGATACGCTCGCAGCCATTGCGAAGTTCGGCGTCGAGGCCGGCGTGGGCTACATCTGCACCGGTGGCGGTGCTTTCCTGGAAATGCTCGAAGGCAAGGTGTTGCCCGCCATCGAGATCCTGGAGCAGCGGGCGCGTGGCGCGATGTCCTGAACAGCGGCGCCCGAAGCCGGGCCCCGACACGGCGACGCCGCAACCGCCGGTGCGCTGATCTTTTCCCAGCCAGACCCTCCCGGAGATTCCTTTCATGCCTCGTGCCACCAAGATCGTCGCCACACTGGGGCCTGCGTCCAGCTCACCCGAGGTGCTCGAGCGGATGATCCTCGCCGGCGTCGATGTCATGCGGCTGAACTTTTCGCACGGCAAGGCCCAGGACCACATCGAACGCGCGGCGATGGTGCGGGAAGTGGCGAAACGGGTCGGCAAGGAGGTCGCGATCATGGCCGACCTGCAGGGCCCGAAGATCCGTGTCGGCAAGTTCGACGGCGGCAAGACGATGCTGGAAGCGGGGCAGTCGTTCATCCTCGACGGAGAAACCACCGAGCTCGGCACCAACGAGCGGGTCGGCCTCGACTACAAGGAATTGCCGCGCGATGTGCGACCCGGTGACACCCTGCTGCTGAACGACGGATTGCTCAAGCTCACTGTCGACGCGGTCCGCGGGGCCGAGGTGCACACCACCGTCGTTGTCGGTGGCGAACTGTCGAACAACAAGGGCATCAACAAGGCCGGCGGTGGCCTGACCGCGCCTGCCTTGACCGGCAAGGACATGGAAGACATCAAGACCGCGATGAGCTTCCAGTGCGAGTACCTGGCGGTGAGTTTTCCAAAGAATGCAACCGACATGGAAATGGCGCGACAGCTCGCCAACGTGGCCGGCGAGCCTTTCAAGCACAAGGCCGCGTTGATCGCGAAGATCGAGCGCAGCGAGGCGATCCCCGTGCTCGAAAGCATCCTCAAGGCCAGCGACGGCATCATGGTCGCGCGCGGAGATCTGGCCGTCGAGGTCGGCAACGCCACCGTGCCGGCGCTGCAGAAGAAGATGATCAAGATGGCGCGCGAACTCGATCGCATCGTGATCACCGCGACGCAGATGATGGAGTCGATGATCGTCAATCCCGTGCCCACCCGGGCCGAGGTCAGCGACGTGGCCAATGCGGTGCTCGATGGCACCGATGCCGTGATGCTCAGCGCCGAGACGGCGGCCGGCAAGTACCCGGTCGAGACCGTCGAGATGATGTCGACGATCTGCATCGAGGCCGAGCGCGCCGAGGAGATCTCGCTCGATGCCGGCTTCACCAACAAGCACTTCGGCCGCATCGACCAGTCGATCGCGATGGCCGCGCTGTTCACGGCGCACCACCTGGGGTGCAAGGCGATCCTCGCGCTGACCGAGTCCGGTTCGACCGCTCTGTGGATGAGCCGGCACAAGGTCCATGTGCCGATCTACGGGCTCACCTCGCAGGTCAACAGCCAGCGCAAGATGGCCCTGTATCGCAACGTGCGCCCACTGCTGATGGCCAGCTGCACCGACCGTGATCAGGCACTTGCACGTGCCGAAGCACTGCTGGTCGAGAACGGTGTGCTGAAGCCCGGCGATACCTATGCGATCACCGTCGGTGAGCCGATGGGCTACCCGGGCGGCACCAACATGCTGAAGGTCTGCCGGGTCGCCTGAGTTTTCTCAGGCGGTGACGATGCTGTCGACCATCGCGGCGACAGCCGGGCTCATGTTGATCGGTGACAGGTTCAGCGTCGGCTGATGCTGAGGCAGCACACGGAACAATTCGTCTGCGAAGCTGTGTCCGATGTGCGGGATACCGCTGAAGTCGAGCTCCGCGAGCCTGAAACGTGTCAGCCTCGCGGCCACCAGGCGGGCCTGCGCGCGCGATTCGAGCCCGGCCTCCGGTGTTGCCGCGAGCTGCAGCGGGACGGCGGTGCGTTCGAAACGAACGCCGGTACCGTCCAGGCTGTGCGCGTTCATCACGGATTCCAGTGTGCGAGGCGTGTCGAGAGCGATCGACAAGTACACCGAGGTTCCCAGCCGGTTCATCGGCCGACCCGGGCGCCAGCCCGTGCCCTCCCAGCTGCGGTGCTGGAACGCATGGTCGTTGGCATGCAGGTCGAACACGTCGGCCAGCCGGGAAGTGAAGTACAGGCCGTGGCCGGTGTGACGCTCTGGCTGCGTCGTCAGCTTGCCCTTGCTCAACTCGAGCATCGCGGTCTGCGGATCTTCCAGCGCGAACGTGTGGCAGATCTTGTCGAACACCCCGCAGCCGTCGTCCGACACCAGCAACTGGACGTGGCTCGGAGTCTGTCGCAGCGAGACGGTGACGCCGGTGCCGTCGCTGTGGTCGATGGCGTTGTTGAGCAGTTCGCAGAATGCGTGCTGGGTCAGACGCTGCACATTGGGTGGCAACGCGAAGTAGCGCGCGAAGTCATGCGACCAGGGAAGGTCTTCCGCGAGGCCGTCGAGCGCATAGTGCCGCACGATCTGGCGCAGCAGGCCGGGGGCGTAGCGAACGTCCTTTCCGTGTCCTGTGCGAGTCAGCCACTGCAAGTCGATCAATTCGCCGAGGCGCCGCACGGCGGTCTGGCGCTGAACGCCAGCCAGCCCGGCGAGCATATCCGGCAGGTCCCGGGGATGGTCGTGGGCGGCGGCAGTGATCCAGGTGGTCAGTGCGGTCAGATCGATACGGGCCATGGTCAGCTCCAGCGTGATCATTGAACAAGCGCTTACAAGTCCAGTGTGACCCCTGCACGGCACGCCTTCCGCCCGAAAAGCACGGGCTTTCGCGCGCATTTCGGGGCGGGCGCCTGCCGGGCAGCCACAGCACAGGCGTCGATACAATGTAGGGATTGCAGGGGGCCTCCTGCCGCAGCTGTTCTGGCGGCCGCGTTGCCGACGGCTCGCAGGCGCACCTCTCGGGTTCCACAACTCCACTGGATACGACCATGCCTCTCGTCTCGATGCGCCAATTGCTCGACCATGCCGCGGAAAACTCCTACGGCATCCCGGCCTTCAACGTGAACAACCTCGAGCAGGTGCAGGCAGTGATGTCCGCCGCCGACGAGGTGGGTGCGCCGGTCATCCTGCAGGCCAGCGCCGGGGCGCGGAAATACGCGGGCGAACCGTTCATCAAGCACCTGATCCAGGCGGCTGTCGAAAGCTGGCCGCACATTCCGCTGGTGATGCACCAGGATCACGGTCAGAGCCCTGACGTCTGCCAGGGCGCCATGAATCTCGGCTTCAGTTCGGTGATGATGGACGGCTCCCTGCAGGCCGACGGCAAGACGATCGCCAGCTACGAATACAACGTCGACGTCACGCGCAAGGTGGTCGAGATGGCGCACAAGCTCGGCATCACCGTCGAAGGCGAACTCGGCTGCCTGGGATCGCTGGAAACGATGAAGGGCGACAAGGAAGACGGCCACGGCACCGATTCGACGATGACCAGGGATCAACTGCTGACCGATCCCGAAGAGGCGGCCGACTTCGTCAAGAAGACACAGCTCGACGCGCTGGCGATTGCCATCGGTACCAGCCACGGCGCCTACAAGTTCACCCGCAAGCCCACCGGCGACATCCTGGCGATCGAGCGGATCAAGCAGATCAACAAGCGCATTCCGAACACCCATCTGGTGATGCATGGCAGCTCGAGCGTCCCGCAGGACCTGCTGGCGATCATTCGCCAGTACGGTGGCCAGATGAAGGAGACCTATGGCGTCCCGGTCAGCGAGATCCAGGAGGCCATCAAGTTCGGTGTGCGCAAGATCAACATCGACACCGACGTGCGTCTGGCAATGACCGCCGCAACCCGGAAGTACCTGTTCGAGAACCCCGACAAGTTCGACCCGCGCGACTTCCTGAAGCCGGCGCGCGAGGCAGCCAAGCAGATCTGCAAGCAGCGCTACCTCGAGTTCAATTGCGCTGGACAGGCCGCGAAGATCAAGCCGCAGACGCTGGCCGCGGTGGCGGCGCGCTACGCCAAGGGTGAACTGGCGCAGACCGTGGTCTGACCTCGCCTCTAAACCACCGGGACGAACAAGCCTCGCGATGACCCAAGCCCTGCTCGAAAGCCGACTGCACTCCCTGCCCTTGCTGGCGCGCGGCAAGGTGCGCGACAACTACGCCGTTGGAACCGACCGTTTGCTGATGATCGCGAGCGATCGCCTCAGCGCCTTCGACGTGGTGATGGGCGAGCCCATTCCCGGCAAGGGCCAGCTGCTGACCGAGATGGCGCTGTTCTGGTTTGAGCGCCTGAAGGACATCGTGCCGAACCACCTCACCGGGGGCGCACCCGAGAGCGTCGTTGCCGCCGATGAGCGCGCCGAGGTCGTCGGTCGATCCATGCTCGTCAAGCGCCTGAAGCCGCTGCCGGTCGAGGCCGTGGTGCGCGGCTACCTCGCGGGCAGCGGCTGGAAGGAATACCAGCAAAGCCGCTCGGTGTGTGGCGTCGCGCTGCCCGAGGGACTGGTCAATGCGTCGAAGCTGCCGCAGCCGATCTTCACGCCCGCGACCAAGGCCGAGATGGGCGATCACGACGAGAACATCTCGTTCGAGCGCATGGTCGAGATCATCGGGGCCCCACTGGCCGCGCAGGTGCGGGACGTGGCCATCGAGCTCTACCGCAGTGCAGCCGAGTTCGCGCTGACCAAGGGCATCATCATTGCGGACACGAAGTTCGAATTCGGCCTGGACGTCGATGGCACCTTGACCCTGATGGATGAGGTGCTGACCCCCGACTCGTCGCGGTTCTGGCCTCTGGAAGGCTATGAGGCGGCGTTCAGTGCGGGACTCAACCCGCCGAGCTACGACAAGCAGTTCGTGCGCGACTGGCTCGAACAGGCCGTGGTGAACGGCGCTCCCTGGAACAAGCAGGCGCCGGCTCCCGCGCTGCCGGCGACGGTGGTGGACGCCACCGCCGCCAAGTACCGGGAAGCGCTGCAACGTCTGACCGCATGAAGGCACCAGCTTCGCCGATGCTGGCGCGGCTCGATGCGGCGCTTGCGGCGTCGGTGCACCCGATCGATGTGGCCTGCGCGCGGGCCGAGCGAGCCGGTTTTCTGGCACGGCAGGGGTTCTTCGGCCAGGCGAACGAGGATCTCGCGATCCTGCGCAGTCAGTTTGCGCAGAGGCCGGTCGCGCTGGTCACCGTGTGGATCTGCATTGTCGAAGCATGGATCGAGCAGAACAGCGGAAGGCTGTCTGCCAGTCGCGACAAGATGCTGCGGGCGCAGGCGTTGAGCGCGGCCGCCAGGCTGAGGCCGCTGCAGGCGCTGAGCGCGGCCTGGCTTGCGCACATCAGCTTCGTTCAGGACGACATGGACGACATGGCGAAGTACCTGACGCTGGCATTCGAACTGGCGGCACCTGACCACCACGCGGCCCACGCAAGGGCTTCCCTGGTCGCGGCATCGGCCTACCACTTTGCCAACCGACTTGATCTCGCCCAGCCCTGGTACATCCGCGCCCGTGAACATGCACTGGCCGAATCGGACGATGCGGCTTTGGGTGTGATCACCTTCACCATCGCCGGGCACCGCAGCAATCATGCGCTGAGGGCGACGATTTTCGGCAGCGTCGATACCGACGAGGCTCGCCGCGCCGAGGCCTGGGTGGCGGCTTCGTTCAATTTCGACCAGTGGGTGGGCACGATCTACCAGGATGCCTACGTTCAGATGTTGCGAGCGGCGGTCTATTCGGCTCAGGGTGAGCACGCGAAGGCGCTGCAGGTCTACGAGGCGCACCTGGCTGACGCCGATCGCCAGGGGCTGGCGAACATGCGCGCAACGCACCTGGCCGATCAGGCATGGTGCCGATGGCACACCGGCGATGCGTTGGGCGCGCGCGCCGATGCCGAGGCATCGGTCGCATTGCTCGATCCCGGGATGAACCTCGAAGATCTGGCCGTGGCCTGCGGGCGGCTGGAACAGGTGTTCCAGGCGCTGGAAGATGTCGATGCGGCGCTGCGCTACCGGCAACTGGCGCGAGATCACTGGTCCCGCCACCAGGAGATGCAGACTTCAGTGATCGAGTTGCTGGATCGGGCGCTGAAACCAACTCCGCACTGAGCTCGCGCGACCAGGAAGCTGCCTGGCCGACAGGTCCGTTGCACTGATCAGAACAGCGCCATGCTCAGCTTGCGCCGGTACTGGTCGACCAGCGGATCGGCGGGGGTGGTGTTGACTTTCCCGGCCAGTTCAAGCGTGCCCTTCGGCGCGCTCGATTCCGACTTGGTGGCAGGTGGCTTGCTCATCATGGTCAGCACGGCGACGTAGGTCTTGCGCGCCAGCTCTTCGTTCCAGGCCTTGTCGCGCATCACGATTTCCAGCAACTCATCCATGGCGTCGGTGAATCGCTGGGCGGCGAAATGCAGCTGCGCCAGCTCAAAGCGCGCATCGAAATCGCGGCGATTCGCAGCGATGGCGGCGGCGAGTACTTCGGGGGAGCGCGAGGCCACGGCCTTTTCGCAGGCATCGAGCCAGAGTCCGCAGGCGACGAGCCGGGCATCCAGCAGCATCTTGCCGGCCACTGGATCGAATGTGGCGCGGGCGTCGTCGATACGGCCGGCCATCAGCAGTGCGCGCAGGCAATCGAAGCGCGCGTTGTCGTTGCCCGGATTGAGCGCGACGGCCTCCTGCAGCTTCTCGATCGCCCCGTCGGTCTCTCCTTCGGCCAGCATGGCTTCGGCGGCTTCCACGTCCTCCTCGGCTTCCAGTTCCTCCGGTGTCGGCACGTGCTTGTCGAGAAACTGTCGTATCTCGGCTTCGGCCAGTGCGCCCACGAAACCGTCCACCGGCTGCCCGCCCTTGAACATCACGCACAGCGGAATGCTGCGTACGCCGAACATCTGGGACAGCTGCCCTGCAATGTCCGGCTCCGTGTCGGCGTTCAGCTTCGCGAGCTTGAAGCGGCCCGCGTAGGCGACCTCGAGCTTCTCGAGCACCGGACCCAGGGATTTGCACGGGCCGCACCAGGGCGCCCAGACGTCGAGCAGGATCGGCTGGTCGACGCTGGCGTGGATCAGGTCGGCTTCGAAATTCTGGAGGGTGATGTCGATCATGGCTGGGTGTCAGGTGCGTCGCGGCGCGTCTTGCCACATCCGGAGATGGAGCCGCGCCGCCTACAATTCAAGGCTTCGAAAAAAGCGGAGCAAGGCCATGAGCGCGCCTGCAGTGGTGGGTGTGGTGATGGGGTCGAGCAGCGACTGGGAGACCTTGCGCTCGGCCACCGAGATTCTGACCGAGTTTGGCGTTGCGTTCGAGGCACGCGTCGTCTCGGCTCACCGAATGCCGGACGACATGTTCGCCTATGCCGAGTCGGCCGCAGCCCGCGGATTGAAGGCCATCATCGCCGGGGCGGGAGGCGCGGCCCACCTGCCTGGCATGCTGGCTGCCAAGACCACCTTACCGGTGCTTGGCGTGCCGGTCGCCAGCCGCCACCTGCAGGGCGTCGATTCGCTGCATTCGATCGTGCAGATGCCCAAGGGCATCCCGGTGGCGACGTTTGCAATCGGTACCGCCGGAGCTGCCAACGCGGCCCTGTTCGCTGTGGCGATGTTCGCCGTCGGTGACGAGGTCTTGCGCGCCCGGCTCGTTGCCTACCGTGCCCGGCAGACCGAGGCGGCGCGTGCCATGACGGCTCAACTGACATGACGCCCTTCATCCCGCCCGGTGCGACCCTGGGCGTCATGGGCGGTGGACAGCTCGGTCGCATGTTCGTGCATGCCGCCCAGCAGATGGGGTACTTCGTCGTGGTGCTCGATGCCGACCCTGCGAGCCCCGCCGGCATGGTCGCTCAGTACCACATCAAGGCCGGCTATCTGGACGAGCAGGGCCTGGCGCAGCTGATGCAGCGCAGCGCTGCGATCACCACCGAGTTCGAGAACGTGCCCGCCGAGGCGCTGATGACCCTGGGAGCGCAGCGCCTGGTCGCGCCAGGCGCGGAGGCGGTCGCGGTGTGCCAGGACCGTGCGGCCGAGAAGCAGCACTTCGCGCGTTGCGACGTGCCGTGTGCGCCGCATGCGGTGATCGACAGTGCGGCAGGGCTCGATTCGGTTCCCGACCACCTGTTGCCCGGCATCCTGAAGACCACCCGCCTCGGCTACGACGGCAAGGGGCAGGTTCGCGTGGCGACACGGGCCGATCTGTCTGGCGCCTGGCATGCTCTGGGCGGCGTGTCCACGGTGCTCGAGAAGCTGCTTCCTCTGGCTTTCGAGGTCAGCGTGATCGTCGCGCGCAGCGCGGCCGGGCAGATGGTGCATTTCCCTTTGCAGCAGAACCTGCATCGCGACGGCATCCTCGCTGTCACTCAGGTGCCGGCTCCCGACCTGACGCATGCCGTGCAGCAGCGTGCCATCGATGCGGCCAAGCGCGTGGCCGAATCACTCGGATACGTCGGCGTGCTCTGCGTCGAGTTCTTCGTGCTGCAGGATGGCAGTGTGGTTGCCAACGAGATGGCGCCGCGCCCCCACAACTCCGGCCACTACACCATCGACGCGTGCGACCTGTCGCAGTTCGACCTGCAGGTGCGCACGATGACTGGCGCCCCGCTGGCAGAACCTCGGCTGCATTCGCCCGCCGTGATGCTGAACCTGCTCGGCGACCTGTGGTTTGCCTCCGGCGCTGACGCGCAGGACGACCGGGTCCGCGAACCCGACTGGGCGCGGGTGCTCGCGCTTCCCGGCGTGCATCTGCACCTTTACGGCAAGGCCACCCCGCGGCGCGCCCGCAAGATGGGCCACCTGACGCTGACCGCTGCCTCCGTGGCCGAAGTGCGCAGCGTGGCGTTGCAGGCGGCTGCCATCCTCGGTCTGGCCGCGTTCTGATTGCGCCCGAAGCCCGGCATCGCAACATGTTGCTGGACGGACACAATCCCGCCGCGATAGCCGCGGCAGCCGACGCGCTGGTGGCCGGTGAACTGGTGGCGTTTCCGACCGAGACGGTCTACGGTCTGGGCGCGCGCGCCGACGACGACCGGGCGGTTGCGCGGATCTATGCGGCGAAAGGCCGGCCGGTCGGCCACCCCCTGATCGTGCATGTGGTCGACAGCCAGGCCGCTCGCTTCTTCAGTGACGGCTGGCCAGATCTGGCGCAACGGCTGGTCGGTGCTTTCTGGCCGGGCCCCTTGACCGTGATCGTGCCGCGTGCGGAGGGCGTGGCGTCCGCCTGTGCCGGTGGGCAGCCGACGATCGGCCTGCGATGCCCGGCTCACCCGGTGGCGCTGGCCCTGTTGCGGGCCGCCGCCGAGCGTGGGGTGCCCGGCGTCGCGGCTCCCAGTGCCAATCGCTTCGGGCGCCTGAGCCCGACGCAGGCCATGCACGTCGTCGCTGAACTGGGGCCCGAGTTGCGGGTGATCGACGGAGGGGCATGTGAAGTCGGCATCGAATCGACCATCATCGATTGCTCGCGCGATCGCGCCGTGCTGCTTCGGCCCGGCACACTGACTCGATCGGTCATCGAGGCGGTGCTCGGCAGCCCGCTCGAGGATCGCGATGCTGCCGCCCCCCGGGCTCCCGGCACCCTGGAGTCCCACTACGCCCCGCGCGCCCGGGTCCGGTTGATGAGCCACGACATGCTGCGCTCGTCCCTGACGCTGCTCGCCTCGGTGCCTGCCGACCCGGCGAGCGGGGCGCCTCTGAAGCTGGCGGTATATTCGCGCCTGCTTCCGCCGGCTGGCGCGGTGGCATTTCACCAGGCCATGCCAGCCCGAGCCGATCAGGCCGCCCACGAACTGTTCACCGTGTTGCGTCGATTCGACGACCTGGGCGCGCAGCTCATCTGGGTGGAAGAACCTCCGGCCACCGCCGAATGGGACGGGGTGCGAGACCGCTTGCTGCGGGCTTCGGCCGCGTGAGGCACCCCGGCCGACCTAATCCTTTCTCGTTGGAGACCGCATGAATTTCAGACTCGATCGATGGAGCGCCGCCGCACTGCGCAGCTGCGTGCTGGCCGTGACGGCAGCGAGCTCGCTGCTGCTCGCTTCCTGCGGTGGCGGCAACGGCAACGAAAACCAGTCCGTGAAGTTCAGCGCGCAGCGGCTCTTCGTGTACGGGGACGAAAGCAGCCTGTTGCTGCCACCGTCGACCCCCACCGCGATCGACGCGCGCAAGTACTCCATCATCGGGTTCACTGCCAACACCACGCCGGCCAATTCGGTTCGTGACTGTCTGGTCAATCCGATCTGGGTGCAGTACGTGGCCTTCAAGTACGGGCTCGTTTTCGCTGAATGCAACCCGAACGGCGCTGCTGTCACGGCGCAAATGCGCGCGACCTACGGCGCGAAGGTCGCGGATGTGGTCGCCGCACTAGACGCTTTCTTTGCCGCGGGCGGCAGCCTCGGCAAGCGGGACCTGGTCACCGTCATGGTCGGCACGCACGACATCCTCGAGCTCTACGGCAGCGTGTCCACCGGGGCAGTCACCGAAGCGGCAGCCCTGGCCGAGGCGAAGCGACGCGGCGAACTCCTCGCCGATCAGATCGACCGCCTCACCAACAAGAGCAACACCGCCGGTCGTGCCATCTACGTGCCGGTCCCCGACCTCAGCGAGTCGCCGTTCGCGATTGGTGCGGAAGCCGGTCGCACGGAACGTGTCCGATTGCTGAAGGTTGTCTCCGAGTCGTTCAACAACGCGCTCCGCGCCAAGGTCACCAACAACGGACGCAGCATCGGCCTGCTCAACGCCTTCCAGCGCTTCCGCAATATCGTGCGGGCGGTGGACGACGGTGACACCCCGTTCGACTTCGTCAACGCCACGCAGGCTGCCTGCACGACCGCATTGCCCGATTGCACGACGCTGACCCTGCAGCCGGCAAACGGCACCACCGAAGCCGCGAACGAATTCACCTGGGTGTGGGCAGACGACTTGCGACTCGGCGCGGGGGCGCACGACGTGCTCGGACGCGACGCCATCGATCTGCTCGACACCCTGCCGTTCTGATCCGGGGGAGCCTCACCGAGGCGGGGCGGTCCGGTCGCCGGTCCGCCCGCCGCGCAGTTTCATCAGCAGAATGGAAACGGCCAGCACGAGGGTGATCGCATTGGCCACCACGATCGGCCAGGCGCCCAGCACCACGCCGTAGGCCAGCCACAGGGCCACACCGACCGTGAAGCTCGCATACATGCCGAGCGAGATGCCGCTGACATCCCCGGTGCGAAAGCTCAGCCAGGCCTGAGGCACGAAGGAGGCCGTCGTCAGGGATGCTGCCGCGTAGCCAAGCAGATCGACCCAGTCGGGCGTGGTCATCGTGGCGTCCTCACTTCAGGGCCTCGCCCTCGGCGTAGCCGTCGTTGGCGGTCCACTGGATCAGCGCCTCGAGCGCCGGCCGCGCTGCGCCGGCATTCGGGTGGTTGACCACTCCCACCATCACGTAGCGGCGACCGCTCGGTGCAAGCACGTAGCCGGCCACTGCGGTCACGTCGCGCAGCGAGCCGGTCTTCAGGTGCGCGCGACCAGGCAGCGCCTTGGCGCGTCGCAGCGTTCCGTCCACTCCAGTGACCGGCAGCGATGCCATCAGTTCCGGCATCACGGGGCTGGCTGCCGCGTCTTGCAGCAGCCGGGCCAGCAACTGTGCGCTGACGCGGGCGTCGCGCGAAAGCCCCGAGCCGTTGTCGATCACTGCCGCGCGACCGATGTCGCCATAGCGCGACGCCAGCCAGTCGCGCACGACCTCGCGAGCCCCGTCTGGCGTCCCGAGCCCGCGCTGCGCCAGTGCGAGCGTCAGGAACAGTTGCTGGGCCATCACGTTGTTGCTGAACTTGTTGATGTCGCGTATCACCTCGGCCAGCGGCGGTGAGGTCAGCTCGAAGGTCGGTGGCGTGGCGGGTGCCGTTCCGTCCCGCACGCTGCCGCTCAGGTGCCCCCCCATCTCGGCCCACAGCCCGGACAGCAGCCTTTCGTTGTAGATGGCCGGGTCGGCATAGGCTGCCGGCCACTGTTTCGAGCCGCAGGCGGGCGAGTAGATGCCCTTGAACCGCAGCCGTTGAGGATCGGAGAAATCGGCCTGCAATGCCGCACGCCAGTCTGCGCACTGGGTCGCGGCGACGCCGGCAGCCAGTGGCACCCGGGAGTCGGCGCGCACGCCGGCCAGTGCCGGCTCGGTGGAGATCAAGGCGACGCCGTGTGCCGTGTCGGGCGTGAAGGTGAAGGACACCGACTTGTAGTTCAGCAGCAGCGCGTCGGCGCGCACGTTGTAGGGGCGCAGCGGCTCTCCGTCGAATTCGGCAGGATCCTGCTCGGGCACTGCGAAGGCGCTGCGATCCAGCACGATGTCGCCATGAATGTCGCGCACGCCCAGCTGCTGCAACCGGCGCAGCAGCAGCCACGCGCGTTCGATCACCATCTTCGGGTCGCCGCTGCCCTTGATGACCACATCGCCCTCGAAGACGCCGCTGCCCGCGCCTGGCAGCGCTCCCTGCAACCACACCGGCGTGGTCCAGCTCCAGGCCGGGCCGAGCAGATCGAGCGCCGCATAGGTGGTGACCAGCTTCATCAGCGAAGCCGGATTGACCGCCGCCTGAGCCTGCCAGGACAGGCGCGGCGCTGCGTTGCGGCCCAGATCCTGCACCACCACCGACAGCGCTTCGCGCGGCACGTTTGCGCGGTCCAGCGCGGCCGCGACCTCGGCCGGCAGCGCGCGCGTCAGGCCCGGGGATGGGGCCTGCGCGCTTGCGACATGGCAGCCGAAGGCAAGCAGGACAGCAGACACGCAGGCGAACGTCAAGGCACGCAGGAGCATCCGGGAATGATCGCATGGGCATCCGCGATCGGAAGGCGAATCCCTGCCGCTGAAACACACATGCACCGCAGCTAGACTCGTTGCGTGACCGCCTCCCTGACCTCCTGTCTGGCCTTCGATACCGCCACCGAACACCTGAGCATCGCGCTTCGGGTCGGCGACGCGATCTGGTCGCACGAAGGTCCCGGCGGGGCGCTGGCCTCGGCCACGCTGATCCCCGGCATCATGGACCTGCTGGCGCAGGCAGGCATCGGCTTGCCTGATCTCGATGCCATCGCTTTCGGTCGCGGGCCGGGGGCGTTCACCGGCCTGCGCACTGCCTGCTCGGTAGCGCAGGGCCTGGCCTTCGGCGTCGACAAGCCTGTGCTGCCGATCGACACGCTTCTCGCCGTTGCGGAGGACGCGCGCATCGGGGGGGCGTGCGACGACCTGTGGGTCGTGATGGACGCGCGCATGGACGAGATCTATGCCGCGCATGCCGTGTTCGAGTCGGGACGCTGGCGATACGCTGTGGTGCCGTTCCTCGGCAGTCCGCAGGACTTGAACGAGCGCTGGCGCACCGAGCCCCCGCTCGCGCTCGCAGGGTCGGCGCTGTCGGCGTTCGGCGAGCGACTCGATGGCGGTGCGGCTCAGCGCTGGCCGGCCGCCCTGCCGCGCGCCCGGGCGATGCTGCCGCTGGCTGCAGCGTTGTGGTCGCAAGGGGGAGCCGTCGATGCGGCGCAGGCATTGCCGCTGTATCTGCGTGACAAGGTCGCCCAGACCATGGCCGAGCGCGCCGCGTTGAAGGCCTCGAAAGATGCGCTGGTCACGGCAACCGGTGGGGTGGCGACATGAACGCCGTGCTGTGCCGCTGGAACCGGTTGCATCCGATGACGCTGGTGCACCTCGACGAGGTCATGGCGATCGAGGCTGCGGCCTATCCCTTCCCCTGGACTCGCGGAAATTTCATCGATTCGCTGGCGTCCGGCTATCCGGCGAGGGTGCTCTTCGATGGCGACCGGCGCGATCACGTCATCGGGTATTTCGTCGCCATGGAGGGCGTCGACGAGCTGCATCTGCTGAACCTGACCGTGGTGCCACCCGAACAGGGACGCGGGCATGGTCGCGCGATGCTGGATGCGCTCGCCGCCATGTGCCGCGACCTGCGCTCGCCGCAGCTGTGGCTCGAGGTTCGTGTCAGCAACACGAGGGCCCGCGAGATCTACCGGCGCTACGGTTTCCGTGAGGTCGGTCTGCGGCGCGGCTACTACCCGGCCGCCGAAGGTCAGCGCGAAGACGCCTGCGTGATGAGCCTCGACCTGTCCGGCGGTCAACTGTGACCTGGACCGAGCGACAGCAGGCGATGCTCGCCGAGATGGGCATCCGAGTCTGGGATGCGCCGGTGGTGGATGCCGCGATCGAGCCTGAGGCGGCCGCTTCCGGGGTGCCGCCATCGACGCCGTCGACCGTGGTCGATGCGCCGACCCGGGGCGGGACCGAGCGGGCCAGCGAAGGACCGTCGCAGCCGTTGGTCAATGCCTCGCTGATGGACTGGCCCGCGCTGCGCGAAGCGGTTGCGTCATGCACTGCCTGCAGCCTGTGCGGCAGCCGTCGGCAGACCGTGTTCGGCGTCGGGCATCCGCAGGCCCACTGGATGATCGTCGGGGAGGCCCCGGGCGAAGAGGAGGACCGCCGCGGCGAGCCTTTCGTCGGCCGGTCAGGTCAATTGCTCGACAGCATGCTTCACGCCATCGGCATCGGTCGCCAGGCCGGCGAGACGCCCGATCCAGCGAAGCAGGTCTTCATCGCCAACACGCTGAAATGCCGACCGCCGGGCAACCGCAATCCCTTGCCCGAGGAACTCGCGCGTTGTGAAGGTTTCCTGATCCGTCAGATCGAACTGGTGCAGCCCAGGATCATCCTCGCGATGGGACGTTTCGCGGTGCAGAGCCTGCTGCGCAGTTCGGCGCCTGTCGGCCAGTTGCGCGGGCGTGTGCACCTTTACCAGGGTGTGCCGCTGGTGGTCACGTACCACCCGGCCTATCTGCTGCGCAACCTGCCGGAGAAAGCCCGCGCCTGGGAGGACCTGTGCCTGGCACTCGACACCGTCGAGGCTGGCGCCCGCGCGCCGGTGCACGGCGCGGTCGGTGACTGACCCTGCCGCTCAGACAGCGCGCGAGTTGCGCTGGCTGCTGCTTTCGCCCCCGTTGCTCGACAGCGCGCCCGGCGCACATGCGGCCGCGGTGCAGCAGTTCAGCGCTGCCGAGCGTCAGACGATCTCCGGATGGCTCGATGTGATCGAGCGCGATCCCGCTGCGCTGTTCGACTTTGTCCACCCAATGAATCGGTCAGGATCCGACGGCAGCAGCCCAACCGATCAGCCGCGCGCACCTTCGCCGCGTCTGGGGCGGCGTGCCGAACGGCTGATGGAGTTCTTCCTGCGCCATGGTCCGACGCATCGGCTGGTGGCCGCGAACATCCCGCTGCGGCGTGTTTCGCCGAAGGGTGACTGCACCACGGTCGGTGAAATCGATTTCCTGTTGCACGACCGTTCCGGCCGGCCGTGGCACTGGGAGCTTGCGGTGAAGTTCTTCCTGTGCACCGCGACCGGCCTGCAGGCCAGCGCTGCCGACTTCATCGGCCCCGATCGGGCCGAGACCTTCGACACCAAGCTGCGCAAGATGTTCGAGCGTCAGTTGAGCCACCTGCCGCCGCCGCCCTGGGACAACGAGCACTGGACGCCTGCCGCCTGCACGCGAGGCCGCCTTTTCTACCGCCACGACAGGCCGGTGCCCCGCACGCCGGGACTGCATCCCGCGCATCTCCAGGGCCTCTGGATCGAGCACGATCGGCTCGGCGAACTGCTCGGCTCGGATCAGCCGGTGTGGCACGTCGTGCCTCGCCACGACTGGATGCTTCCTCGCGTCCCGCTGCCCGCCGGCGGGCGCGACCTGGGTGTCCTGGCGGCGCTGATCGAAGCCGACCGGCCCGGCCTCGCGACGATGGTGGTGCGAGGCGATGCGCCTGGCGAGCCGCCGGTCTTCGTGCTCAGCCGCGCTTGACCGGCCGTTTCCAGAATGCGGTCGACTGCTGCCTGCTTCTCGCCAGCGTCAGTTGTCCAGCTGGCGCATCCTGCGTGATCGTCGAGCCTGCGCCGATCGTGGCTCCGGCACCGACCGTCAACGGGGCCACCAGCACGCAGTTGCTGCCGATCTGCACGTCGTCCGCGATCTCGGTGCGGTGCTTGTTGGCCCCGTCGTAATTGGCGGTGATGCTGCCGGCGCCGAAATTGACGCGTGCGCCCACCGTCGCGTCGCCCAGATAAGCCAGGTGATTGGCCTTCGAGCCTTCGGCCAGCGTCGAGTTCTTCACCTCGACGAAGTTGCCGATGTGTACCGCCGCACCCAGCACTGCGCCGGGGCGCAGGCGGGCAAACGGACCGACCAGTGCGCCGCGTCCGACGGTGACACCCAGTGTGTCGCCGTCGATGTGCGTGAACGGATGGATGACCGCATCTTCGGCAATCTCCGCGTTGCGGATCACGCAGTTCGCGCCGATCTGCACCCTGTTGCCCAGGCTGACCGTGCCCTCGAAGACGCAGTTGACGTCGATGGCCACGTCGGTGCCGCATTGCAGGCTGCCTCGGACGTCGATCCGTGCCGGGTCAGCGAGCCGCACCCCGGCAATCATCAGTGCATCGGCCTGATCGCGCTGGCACAGGCGTTCGAGTTCGGCGAGCTGCTGGGGGCTGTTCACGCCCAGCACCTCGGACGCGCGTCGCGGCTGCGCGGCGACCACCGGCACGCCGTCGGCCACGGCGAACGCAACGACGTCCGTCAGGTAGTACTCCCCTTGCGCATTGCTGTTGTCGAGCCGTGCCAGCCAGCGCCGCAGCTGCGCGGTCGGCACCGCCATCGCGCCGGTGTAGACCTCGGTGATCGCACGCTGCTCGGCGCTGGCGTCCTTGTGCTCGACGATTGCCTGGACCCGCGTCGCTCCGGAACCATCGGTGTGTCTCAGGATGCGGCCGTAGCCCGTGGGATCGGCCAGATGTACCGTCAGCAGGGCCAGCCGCTCGCCTGCGCAGGCTTCGATCAGGGCGCGCAGGGTCGCCGCCTCGATCAGTGGCGTGTCTCCGTTGAGAATGAGCGTGATGCCTTCAGCGTGCAGCAGGGGGGCTGCCTGCTGCACCGCGTGGCCGGTGCCGAGTTGCGGGGCCTGGCGAACGAATTGCAGTTGTGGCGCTCTCACGGCAGCTTCCACCTGCTCTGCGCCGTGCCCGGTGACCACGACGATGCGGTCCGCGGCCACTTCGACTGCAGTGAGAAGCACGTGCTCCAGCAAGCTGCGGCCCGCCAGGGCGTGCAGCACCTTGGGGCGGTCCGATTTCATCCGCGTGCCCTTGCCTGCCGCCATGATCACGATGTCCAACGCCATGTCCTGTTCCCCTGCCTCGAATGCACCTGGTGTGTCGGACGCAATTATCGGCGGGGTTACGCACGTCCCTCGTTCTCGGCGATGGGCCGCGCTGAGGCTGGTGATCACGCTGTGCGCCCTGGCGTGGCTGACTGGCTGCAGTGCGGTGCGCCTGGCCTACAACCAGGCGCCCGACATCACCTACTGGTGGCTCGACGGGTATGTCGACTTCAGCGAGCCGCAGTCGTTGCGAGCGAAAGAGGCCCTGGTCGACTGGTTTTCCTGGCATCGGCGCACCGAACTGCCGCAGTACGCGACCTTGCTGTCGCGTGCGCGTGCCGAGGTCTCGGGTCCCGCGACCGCCGAGCAGGCCTGCCGCTGGTTCGATGAGCTCAATGTGCGCTTCGACGCCGCCTTCGAGCGAGCGTTGCCCGGGCTGGCCGACGTGATGCGGCACCTGTCGCCGGCGCAGGTCGCGCATCTGGAGCACAAGTACGCCGAAAACAACGAGACGCTCGCCGAGGACTACCTCCAGGACCGTCCCGAAGCACGTGTCAAGGTGCAGTTCAACCGCGCGCTCGACCGCATCGAGATGATCTACGGACGCATGAGCGGTGCCCAGCGCGAGCGCATTGCCGCTCTGGCGCTGCAGACGCCCTTCGACCCTCAGCGTTGGCTGGCCGAGCGCAGGCGGAGGCAGCAGGACACGCTGCAGACGCTCACCCGGCTGAGCGGCGATCAGGCCACGGTCGAACAGGCGATGGTTGCGTTGCGGGTGCTGGTGCAGCGCTCGCGCGTGTCGCCGAACGAGGAGTACCGCGATTACCAGCAGCGACTGGTGAAGTTCAACTGCGCATTCGCCGCGCAGGTGCACAACATGTCCACGCCCGAACAGCGTGCCAGGGCGGCCGACCAGCTCAAGGATTGGGAGGACGATGCCCGGTGGCTGGCAGCCAGAGCGGCGCCCTGACGCGGCTCAGCGCGTCAGCGGTGTCGTGACCCTGATCGCCTGGGGTTCGCGGGTCGGGAACGGACGCAGCGCAGCCTGGAACATGGCACGCAGCAGCGCAGGCGTCAGGGGCAGCAGCCCGTCGCTGGTGGCCCGTGTTTCGTAAAGGGCCGTACCCGACTTGCGGTCACGGATCAGGACGGTCACTTCGCGTGCGTAACGATGCATGCCTTCGTCGAAGCCGATGGCGAAACCGTGGCCGAATCCGAAGCCACCGCTGAAGCCGCCGAATGTTGCGTACTCCAGCCGCGACCGGTAAAGACCGCCGCTGTTCCACAGGGGATCGTCCAGAGCGGACCGGACCATCGCGTCGGCGCGCGCTGCCAGCTGGACCGTGACATCGGCGGTGCCTGCATCGTCGGCCGGCCTGAATCCCGCGCTTTCGAGTGCGCCACGTGCGGCGTCCTCGAGCCGTTGCTGGGCCTCAGGTGCGATCTGCTGGGATGGCAGCCGCTCGAACGCGTAGGTGTCGGGCTGGCGATCGGCGGGCCAGCCACCGAAGGTCGACACCTCGCTGCTCAGCGTGTTGCTGGCGCATCCGGCCAGGGCTGAAACGGCGATCCAGGCGATCGCGATCCCGCAGAAACGGCGCATCACGGAACTCCTCCTCAGGATTCGGCGCGCCTCTGCAGGGTGACCACCGCATCGGTGCCTGTGGCGGAAACGGAGCCGCAATCCTCATCGTCATCGAACGCACGGTCGCCATTCACATCGGCAATACCACTCGCTTGGAGCTGTGCGAAAGGGAACAGGTTCCGATCCGCCATGTGCGACGGCACGATGTGTTGCATCGCGCTGAAGACATTCTCGACACGGCCCGGGAAGCGCTTGTCCCAGTCGCGCAGCATCTGCTTGATCTGCACCCGCTGCAGGTTGTCCTGGCTGCCGCACAGCGAGCACGGAATGATCGGAAACTGCCGATGCTCAGCCCAGCGTTCCAGGTCGGTTTCGGCCACGTACGCCAGCGGGCGGATCACCACGTTCCTTCCGTCGTCACTGACCAGCTTGGGTGGCATGCCCTTCATCTTGCTGCCGAAGAACATGTTCATGAACAGCGTCTGCACGATGTCGTCGCGGTGGTGGCCGAGCGCGATCTTCGTCGCGCCCAGTTCGCCGGCCACCCGATACAGGATGCCGCGCCGCAGCCGCGAGCACAGCCCGCAAGTCGTCTTTCCCTCGGGGATCACGCGCTTCACGATCGAATAGGTGTCCTGGTTCTCGATGTGGAAGGGCACGCCCACCCTGGACAGGTGTTCGGGAAGCACATGCTCGGGGAATCCGGGCTGCTTCTGGTCGAGGTTGACGGCAATGAGCTCGAAACGGATCGGTGCGCGCTTCTGCAAGTTGAGCAGGATGTCCAGCAGCGAGTAGCTGTCCTTGCCGCCCGACACGCAGACCATCACGCGGTCGCCTTCCTCGATCATGTTGAAGTCGACGATGGCCTGACCTGTCAAGCGGTGCAGCCGCTTGCTGAGCTTGTTGATCTCGTTCGCGGCCTTCGCATCGGCGGGCGTGTGGATCTCTGGAGGGGAGTCGGTGAGTACGGCACTCATGAAGGTTCCTTCGAACAGACGGCTGCGTTCGTCACTGCACTTCGGCTTTCAGGCCGAACACCTGGCAGCCGACCGACTCGCAGTCTGGATACACGTCGGGCTTCTCGGTCGAAACCAGGGCGGCCTTGACGTGAGGATGCGCCAGCATGGCCGCCAGCAGGTCGTCGCACAAGGTTTCCTGCAACTCGATGTGGCCACGCGCCACCCGCTCGGCGATGACGTTGCGGATGAAATCGTAGTCGACCACTTCGCCAAGCGCGTCGTTTGCAGGCGTCGACAACGACAGCGGCACATACAGCTCGACGTTGAACAGCACCCGCTGCGGAGCCTGCTTCTCGAACGCATGCGCGCCGATGGCGACGGAGACGCAGTGGTTGCGCAGGAACAGCCGGCGGCAATCGGCGAGGGTCGGGTGCAGCAGCGGATGCGTCATGGCGATTCAGCGGGGGCTGTCGGTTGCGCGAGGAACATCACGTCGCGCGGCTGGCCTTGCAGATGCTGGCCTCCATCGACCAGCAGCGTCGTGCCGGTGATCGCCGGGCTGTCGATCAGGAAACGCACCGTCCGAGCGATGTCCGCCGGAGTCGAGGAGCGCTTCAGGGGCGTCAGCTGGTGGGCCTGCTCGAACTCGGCGTGAGTCATCGTGCCCGACACCATCGTCACGCCGGGGGCGACACCGCATACCCGCACCCGCGGTGCCAGCGCCTGTGCCAGCATCACCGTCGCGGCCTCGAGTGCCGCCTTCGACAAGGTGTACGAGAAATAGTCGGGATTCGGATTCCAGAGCTTCTGATCGATCAGGTTGACAACGCAGGCGGGCGGGTCAATCGCGGCGAGATGGTCCCGGTGGTGATCGTGCAGCGCCTGTGCCAGCAGCACCGCTGGTGCGGTGTTCGCCTTCCAGTGCAGGTCCATCGCCGCGTGGCTGAAGGTGGCTGGCGTGTCGTACTCGAACATCGCTGCGTTGTTGATGACCGCGTCGACCCGACCGAAATGCGCGACGACCTGCGGCAGCAACTCGCGACAGGCGGATTCGATGGACAGGTCGGCGTGAAACGCGTGCGCCCCGGCACCCAGTGACAGCAATTCGGACACCGTTTCGAGCGCCTCCCGGGCTTCCCCACGATAGTGCACCGCGATATCGAAACCGTGCGCTGCAAGATCGAGTGCGATCTCGCGGCCCAGCCGACGCGCCGAACCGGTGACCAGTGCGACCGGGCGGGTCCCGGGGTGCGATTCGCGCGATACCGGGGGCGAACGATCGGACATGGTTTCTACAATCCGGGCGATGCCCAACGAACAGCCGTCAAGTGTATCGGCGCCCCCCGATTCGCCCAGCGCAGCGATCATCCCGCTGATCCGAGAGGTTCTGGTTCGCCAGGGCGGCTGGTTGCCATTCGATCGCTACATGGCGCTTGCGCTTTATGCACCCGGCCTCGGCTACTACGCCCGCGGAGATCGCCAGTTCGGCACGCTGCCCTCGTCGGGAAGCGATTTCGTGACCGCACCTGAACTGTCTCCGTTGTTCGGCCAGGCGCTGGCGCAGCAGGTCCGGCAGGCGCTCGACGCCAGCGGCACCGATGAACTCTGGGAGTTCGGAGCCGGCTCGGGCGTGCTCGCGCGCCAGTTGCTCGACTCGCTCGGTGCGCGGGTCGGGCGATACACCATCGTCGACTTGTCGGGAGCGTTGCGTGACAGGCAGCGCGAGGTGCTGCACCTGCATCTCGACCGCGTGCGCTGGGTCGATGCGCTCCCCGAGACGATGCAAGGCGTGATCGTCGGCAACGAGGTGCTCGATGCCATGCCCGTGCAGTTGCTGCACTTCGATGGGCAGCGCTGGCTCGAGCGCGGGGTGGCGGTGGGTGATGCCCGCGAGGCGACCGATGACAGGCCTTCAGGTTCATCGCCGTGGATCTGGGCCGACCGCGAAACCGCGTTGCGGCCGCCGGTCGACGAAGCCGGCATGGTCTTCGCGCCTGGCACGGTCACCGAGATCCACCCGCAGGCGGAGGCTTTCATCGCCACCCTGGGCGACCGCCTGGAACGCGGCGCGGCATTCTTCATCGACTATGGTTTTCCCGCATCCGAGTACTACCACCCGCAGCGCAGCGGCGGAACGCTCATGTGCCATCGCGCCCATCGCGCTGACGCCGATCCGCTGGCCGATGTTGCAGCCAAGGACATCACCGCGCACGTCAACTTCACGGGGATCGCCATCGCCGGGCAGGCGGCCGGTCTCGACGTGCTGGGCTACACCAGCCAGGCCCGCTTCCTGATGAACTGCGGCCTGCTCGACCTGCTCGAGGGCGCCGACATCCGCACCATAGCCAACGCTCAGAAACTGCTGACCGAGCACGAGATGGGCGAACTGTTCAAGGTCATCGGCTTCGCCAGGCGGTGCGATCCCGCCTTCACCACTTCACCGATCGGATTCGCTCATGGCGATCGCACACACACGCTGTGAAGGGCGCCATGGCCATGCCCTTGGCTGCCAAGGGCTGGGGATCGTGCGCGAGTGCGGGGAGCCAACGTGATTCGCTGGCTGATCGCGATCTTCCTGATCCTGATGATCTTCGGTGGACTGCACCGCTGGCTTGAACGGATCGGCCTGGGTAAATTGCCCGGGGATTTCAGGTTCCGGCTTTTCGGCAGGGAGTTCTTCCTCCCGATCGGCAGCAGCGTGCTGCTCAGCATGATCGCGCTGGCTCTGGGCAAGCTTTTCTGACCCGAATCCCGAGCGGGCGGCATCCTTGATGTCGATGCCGCCGGCCGAGGGACGGTTATGGTGCAACGGTCCCTCGAGCCAGTTCAGCCGATCAGTACGTCACTGATCTGGATGATCGGACTCAGGTCGGTGTAGTTCGGGATGTCGCCGAGGATTTCGGCGGCGTGAGGGCCGAAACCGGCTTGAAACGCCTCGACGGATTCGCACAGCAGATGTCCCGCCGCGATGTACGTCGCCGGGCTGTCCGGCGCTCCGCCGGCGATGCCCTTGTCGACCGAGTACGACTTGAGGTGGCTACCCATCAGCCTGGCCACCATGGGCATGTGCGTCTTGCAGTAGTAGCCGTGGTCGAAATGGCTGCCAGGGGTGTTGGCGTAGAAGACGCTGACCTTGATCATGTTCTTGTCCTGTCGATGAGTCGTTGTGGTTGAAATGCCAGCAAAAGGCATCCAAGCGCATCGTGCCTCACGAGCAGCCTGTCGGGCAATCGGGTGCTGTCAGGACTTGCTTGGGACTCCATCCGAATCCGGTGACTGGTCCCGACCCTTCGCCGCCGTCTGTTACCAATGCTTGCTTGAATTCCCACCAAGCGTGTGAAAATTCCGTTTAAATGATGCCTGGTTTGAATAGCCCACCCCGGCGATTCCGTTCATCGGTCCGCCGATTACCTCAACCTCATTGAGGGCTTTCTCGTGCTAAGCAATTCGACGATCGGTCTGTCTCCCGAAGTGCATCGCGCCCTGCACTCGATGCTCCAAAGCCCTTCGCAAAGTGAGGACCTGCATCGCTGTGAAATCAGCCAGAGACTTTTCAATATTCGCAGCGCAGACTCCTCGGGCCAGCGCAGTTCGGCCAGCATTCTGATCAACCGGATGTACGCCTCGCGCGGATATCCCAGCAAGCCGCTCCCTGATGACCCACAGCCTTCCAGAGTCACATTGGTTGCAAGCGAACACGAATCCACGGTAGGCACCATCACCGTGGGATTCGATTCCCCGGACGGATTGCACGTCGACGCCTTGTTCGCGGAGCAGGCCAATTCGTTGCGAGATGCAGGGCATGCAATTTGCGAATTCACCACTTTGGCGATGGACAACGCGGTGCGGTCTCGCCGGGTCTTGGCATCTTTATTCCATTCGGCTTACATCTATGCCCACCGCGTTATGGATGCCGATAATCTGCTGATCGAAGTCAATCCGCGCCACGTGTCCTACTACCGTCGGATGCTGGGCTTCGAAGTGATTGGGCCTCAGCGCTTCAACCCACGTGTCAACGCGCCGGCCGTATTGCTGTGCCTGGATTTTTCCTATGCGCGTGAGCAGATCGCAAGGTTCGGCGGGAAGCCGGAGTGCGGGAAGAACGAGCGGTCGCTCTATCCGGATTTCTTTTCCCCGACCGAAGAGGCGGGGATCATGACTCGGCTCAAGCCAGCGCATTTCAATCAACAGGCTTTCAGTCGGCGCGTGCACTTTCCCGCCCTGCTGCAGGCCTGATGTGGTGACTTTGCAAATCCTCAATCGTTCGGTTCGTCGTTCAAGTCGGCATCCGCCGCATGCACGCGCGCCGCGTGGACGGCCGCAGCGATAGCAGGTCCGCGCAACCCCTGTGAGGCGGCGTGCGTCGCCACGCCTCCCGCGTCGACCGCTGCAGCCCGCCTCAGTGCCTGGCGGAGGCGGGCGTGGGACGGTTGGCCTCTCGGTAGTTCTTGCGTAGCCTCGGCGCGCTCGATGCAATCGCATGCCAGCAGCATCAGCTCGAACCGCTCACGGCGTCGCCAGGCATCCAGGCGATCCAGCAACTGAATCAGGTCTTCGGCGCGCATGGAGATGCTGCGTCGCACCGCTTCGCGCTCCCGCGCGACGCCTTCGGCGACCTCGCGGCAATCCGACGGAACTCGCCAGCGCTCGCACAGTGACTGCAATGCGCTCCGAGCGGCGCCGGTCGCCCCACGCCCACGATCCGGTCGATCCAGCCGGTGTGTCAGCACGGCAAAGCGCACCGCGAGCGGTGCGGCGCGCAGCGCGCTGAGGTCGATGGCGCGACGCAGCAGACCGGCGTGACCGCCTTTGGCTTGCCAATCGGCGTCGATTTCCGGCATCAGTCGCGAAAGTGCACCGCACCCCTGCAGTACGTCGAGCATCCGCGACGGGTGGGCTTCCATCAAACCGCGCGACAGCTCCTGCCAGACCCGTTCGGCAATCAGCGCGTCGACCTCACCGGCTTGCACCATTTCGCGCATCAGGGCCCGGGTCTCGGATGCCACGTCGAAATCGCCAAAGCGCGCCGCGAAGCGCGCGACCCGCAGGATGCGCACCGGGTCTTCGGCGAATGCAGGAGAGACGTGGCGCAGCAGCCTGGCTTCCAGATCGCGCTGACCGCCGCAGGGATCGGTGATCTCACCGGCTTCGTCCTGGGCCATCGCGTTGATCGTCAGGTCGCGGCGTCGCAGGTCTTCCTCGAGTGTCACGCCCGCATCGGTGTGGAACACGAAGCCGTGGTAGCCCGGTGCCGTCTTGCGTTCGGTGCGGGCCAGCGCGTATTCCTGCTTCGTGGTCGGGTGCAGGAACACCGGGAAATCGCGTCCCACCGGCGTATAGCCGGCTGACAGCATCTCCTCGGGAGTGGCGCCAGTGACGACCCAGTCGATGTCACTGACCGGACGGCCCAGCAACATGTCCCGTACGGCGCCGCCGACCTTCCATGCCTTCATGGGTGCAAGGCCGCCCGATCGCGATCAGCTTCGATGCGCGCGGGCACGCAGCGGTTCGAGGCGAGCCACGCCGGCCTGTCCGGCCAGCAGGGCTGTCATCACTGCCTCGATCGAAGCGGGCCGGATACCGAGCGCTTCCAGGCCTGGCATGTCACCATGGAGCACATTCGGTGCGCGCATCGAATCGAGGTTGTCTGCCGACATCAACGGTTCGCCCGGGAGCCAGCCCATCACCCAGGCCTGCAGTCGGGCCACGGCATCGGGCAGCGGGATCACCGGTCGCGCGTGTCCGGCGCAGCGACCGGCGAAACGCACCAGTTGTTCCAGGCTGTAGACCGTGGGTCCGCCGCATTCGACCGTCTGACCGATCGAAGAGGGGTCGTCGAGACAGGCCGCGATGGCCGAGGCCACGTCCTCGACCCATACGGGCTGGAAGCTCGCTGCCGCGCCGGCCAGCGGCATCACCGGTGCCACCGCCTGCAGGCGGGCGAACAGGTTCAGGAACCGATCGTGCTCGCCGAAGATCACCGACGGCCGCAGCACCGTCAGCTCGAGGCCGGCGGCCCTCAGCACGGCTTCGCCAGCGGCCTTGGAACGCAGGTACATCGAGGGTGCATCGCTCGCCGCACCGAGGGCGCTGACATGCACGATCCGCTTCAGCCCGCTGGCCTGACAGGCGGCGGCCAGCTTGCGCGGCAGGTCGACGTGGACGCGTTGAAAGTCGGCTTCGCTGCCGTGCAGGATGGCTACCAGATTGATGACCGCATCGCAGCCGTCGACCAGCCGGCGCAACTCCGCTTCGCTGTGCACGTCGGCAGGGAGCAGTTCGATGGTGGGCAGCGTGCGGATGTGTTGCGCACGCTGGGGTCGCCTGCTGGGGACCCTGATGCAGCCGCCGGCGCCGCCGGAGCGCTCGACGAGCTTTTCGCAGACGCTGCGCCCGACGAAACCGGTACCACCCAAGATCAGGACGTTCGACACGGGCTGCAGCCCTCCAGCGTTGACTAGAAGCGACCGATTCTGCGCGGTCAGGGCAGATCCCTGTCGATGCCGGGTCCGCCAGCCTCGCGTGGGCCGATCGCCTTGCCCAGTCGGCTGGACAGCGACACCGCGTCGCCGCCCAGCAAGGCAGCGTAATAGGCGGCGTTGGAGAGCACTTTCTTGACGTAGTCGCGCGTCTCGCTGAACGGGATGTTCTCCGCCCACACCGCGGCTCCAGCGGCGGGCCTTCCCGCCAGCGGCGGGATCGGCTCGGGCCGGCGTTGTACGCGGCGGCGGCCAGTGGCTGCGACCCGGAGAAGTCGTCGAGCACCAGCTTCAGGTAGCCGGTTCCGAGCTTCAGGTTCGTGTCCCGGTCTGAGATCTGGTCATTGCGGTAGTCGAGTCCGATCCGCTTGGCCGTCCAGCGTGCGGTGGACGGCATGACCTGCATCAGCCCCGATGCGCCGACCGCGGAACGAGCGCCCATCACGAATCGTGATTCCTGGCGGATCAACCCGTACACATAGGCCGCGTCGAGACCGATCTCCCTCGTGTGCGCGAGGAGCTGCTCCCGGAACGGCGTCGGGAAGCGCTGCTGCATGTCGATCTCGGTGCGTGTGCGATCGCTCGTGTTGATGCACCGGTCCCACAACTCGCGGTCGCAGGCGCGCTGCGCAGCGGCCAGCAATTCACGGTCGGTCATGCCCAGCAGGCTGTAGTTCCACTCCCGCACGCCTTCGCTGCGCAAGCCGATCGCGATCAGCTGAAGCGCCCGGTTCAGGCCCGGGTGATCAGCGGCCGCCTGGCGCTCTGCGGGGGTGATCGCCAACGGACGTTCCGGCAGAGACACCGGCAGCCCGAGGCGCTCGCTGGCCAGCTTGCCGTAGAAGTGCAGCTGGCCGGCAATTGTCCCGAGCATCTCGTGCGCCTGGTTGCGCAGTCCTTCGCCATCCTGGGAATCCGAGGCCAGCGATTGCAGGGCGCGCGCTTTCCAGTAGACCCAGACCGGCTCGCTCTGTTCCGTGGCGGTCATTGCATTGATGCCCTGGACCACCTGCTGCCAACGGCCGGTGCCCTGGTTGGCTCGCAACGCAGCGCGTACTTTCCACCCGAGCATGTCGTCGGGCCATTCGTTGTCTGCGAACTCCGATGCCTTGGCGGAGTCGGCGGCCAGCCGTTCGGCGCGCTGGAACTGTTCAGGCGCGCCGCTCGACAGGCGCATCGCCGACTGCTTTGCCGTGGCGGCCCACGCCCACGCGGCCAGGTCGTCCGGCAGTGCCCGCTCCCAGCGTTCGCGCAGGGCCACTGCAGCGGCATCAGGATCGGCGGCAGCCAGCTTGATCAGCGCCAGTGTCGTCAATTCGGCACTGACGCGTCCGTTGGCCCTCGCCATGTCCGACAGATAGCGTGCCGGTGCATCCAGGAGCACCTGGACGGCACTGTCTGCCTGAGGCTGAAGGAGGGTGACAGCCTGCGCCACTGCGCGCGGCCGGTTGAGATCCATGGAGACACGCGCCTTGCGCCATGCGTCTCCCGGTCGCAAGACCTTGGCCGTCAGCAGCGTGCCGGCGAGCAGCGCACATCCGTCGTCAGCGTCGCGCTGGGCAAACCAGGCGTTGCGTGCGGCATCTCGCACATCATGACCCGCCAGGTGCTCGGTGAGCAGCGCGTAGCAGGTCACTTCGCGATCGTCACTCATGCGGAATCGCGGAAAGTCGGTGCTGAAGTTCACCCAGTCGCGCCGGCGTCCGAGTTCGAGCAGCCAGTCGTTGCGCAACCGGTCTTCGACATAGGTGCCGCTCCAGCGGCTGTAGAAGGCGTCCAGATCGGGCTGCTGCAGGGTGCTCAGTCGGACGTTGACGTCCCAGTAGGCCACCCACATTGCCAGCGGGTTCTGCGTCGATGCCGTCGCATCGCGCAGGGCAGCCAGCCGCGCGCGGTCGCGCTTGCGGTAGGCGTCGCGAGCTTCGAGCACCGGATCGGGCGCCGATCGCGCGGATGCGCTTGCCGGTGTCTGGGCCTGGGCGCCGGGCAGCCATGACATTGCCCCGGCGATGCCGAGCATCGTCACAAGCGCACCGAACAGCCGGCGGCCATGGCGCACGGCGTGGCTTCTGGAGCCGTCGATGCCCGGCTCATATACTGAATTCGACGAAGCCGGAACGCGGCATTTCACCGCGCTGCCCCTGCTGTTGCTCACGTTCGCGTTACTCCACATCCCGCCCATCCATCCATGTCCGAATCCTCCGTCGACGCGCCGGCCGCAGCCCGTCAGGCCCTGCGCACGCGATTGCTTGCGGCGCGCTCCGAGCTGGCCACCCGAACCGCGTGGCCTGCCATGCAGGCCGACCTTGCGGGTCATCTTATGTCGGTGTTGAGGCAACTCGTCCCGGAAAGACTCGGCATTTACAGCGCAGTTCGATCTGAATTCGATGCGGCGGCTGCTTGCCTGTCCGATCCGCAGTTGTGCGACACGCCGCTGGCGTTGCCGTTCTCGCATCGCAGCCCGAATCGCATGGACTACCGCCACTGGGATCGCCAGCCGCTGACCCTGCGCGACGAATGCCGCATCCTCGCCCCTGACGGCCCCGCTGTCGTTCCCGACGTGGTTCTCGCCCCGTGCGTCGGCTATACCGCATCCGGCTGGCGGCTCGGCTATGGCGGCGGGTACTTCGACCGCTGGATGGCTGCCCATCCGCAGGCCACCGTGGTCGGCGTGGCGTGGTCGGTCGGCGAGATCGACGAGGCCGATTGGGTGCCGCAAGCCCATGACCGTGCGCTGGCCTGCGTGGTGACCGAACGCGGCGTGGTCTGAGCCGGCGCCATTGGCCCGGGCCTTGGCTGTGTGCTGGCGATCGCGGGCTTCAGGGCCGCTTTGTCGTGCGCAAGCGTCGGGCAGTCGGCCTCTTCGCGGTCCGGGCGCGCAGCGCAGCCTCCAGCGCCAGTCTGGCCCATGGCTGCATCTGGGCGGGGGACTCCATCGCCTCTGGCGGCGCCATCCAGTAGTCCATCTGCATCAGCTTGCCCCGAGCGAGGTACGTGAATCGTTCGCAGCCCGCCGCATCGAAGGCCGCGCGAGTTGCAGCGTCGGCCTTCAGGAACAGTTGCTCGTCGGCGATGATCGCGATGAACAGGTCGTCTAGGTAGAGCCCGTACCCGCCGAACATGCGCTTGGCTCGCGGCTGGCCGAGGGGCTGCAGCAGTTCCAGGCAGTGTTCGACGAAATCGTTCGCTTGCACAGTGGGATCGGTGTTCCGATGGTGTCCTGACCTGGTTGCCAGTCTTGCACAATCCGTCCATGAGTTCACCTGACCCTGCCGAAGTCTCCGACGTCCCCGACGAGCGTGCCGCCCTGCGTGTCAAGTTGATCGCAGCGCGGCAGGCACTGCCCGATCGACTGGAGCGCGCGGTGCAGTTGCAGAGTGTGTTGCGCGTCTGGCTGGTGCACCGCAAGGAAACCGCCATTGGCGGCTACTGGCCGATCAAGGGCGAGTTCGACCCGCTGCCTGCCCTGTACCGCTGGGCCGAGGGCTCGGATGAGAGACGGATCGGTTTGCCAGTGGTGGACCGTGAGGCCGGCGCGCTGAAGTTCCACGTCTGGTACCCGGGCTGCCCGATGGAGCCGGACGCTTATGACATCCCGAAGCCCAAAGGCACCGAGGTTTTCGATCCGCAGATGGTGCTGCTGCCCTGTGTGGGTTACGGGCTCGAAGGCATCCGTCTGGGCTACGGCGGTGGTTTCTATGACCGCACCGTGGCCGCGCTCAAGCCGCGGCCCTTCACGGTCGGCTTGTGCTACTCCAACGGCTTTCTGCCGATGCTGAAGGCACGGCTGGACGATCTACCGCTCGACGCGCTGCTGACCGACGACGG
>Ga0116157_10000850_pt1 | contig 30989 bp, 31 predicted proteins | sample AD_UKC048_MetaG_FD_89882 | JGI IMG/M metagenome (GOLD analysis project Ga0116157, IMG submission 89882) | Active sludge microbial communities of municipal wastewater-treating anaerobic digesters from USA - AD_UKC048_MetaG | ecosystem: Engineered > Bioreactor > Anaerobic > Digestate | place: USA... | reverse complement strand
TACTCTATATATATCTTTATCAAGAATACTACTGAATATTCCTCTTACATCTTTTGTTATACTCATATCAATCTGAGTTTTATCATCATTTACTACTAATAAATATTTATTAATATTACTATCATTATCTTCAATTAAATCATATACCTTTTCTATATCTAAATTATCTATATTCTTATATGCATACTTTATACACATTCTATTAATTGAATTAACTCTATTTGTTTCATATGCAAAGCGACCTACATCAATTACAATTGCTCCTAATATTACTAATATTGGTAAGAATATTACAAATAATACAAGTGTTTGACCTTTATTATTCATAATATAAAACCCTATATGTACTAATATTAAACACTCTTGTTTTTAACATACTAAACCCTGGTGTAATTGGTTTTACTGTCTCTGATATTCTAATAGTTACATACCCATCCTTTTCTACAATAGTCATATCTAACTTATCTAATCTTTCACTATTAATTACACTCTCTATTTCATTATACGTTTTACCACTATCATATAATTCAGATGCAGTACTAACTACATTCTCTAACATATTCTTTTCATATATAACTCTACCAAAATCAATTATGGCAAAAATAAGCATTAAAAACACTGGTAAAATAATAACAAACTCTATTAATGCCTGTCCTTTACTAGATTTCATCTTGCCACCCCTACTATCCTAATAATTATAACAAAAAAAAATAAAATACACAACAAATATATTGTGTACTTATTTTCTCTTTTGAAGTAACACTGTTACTTCTTGTCTATTATGAAATAAATTATTAATATTTAAAATATTATATTCCTTTGATATTATTTTTTTACTTTCTAAAATACTTTTTTCTGGATTAGTAGGAAGTTTAAATGTAATAACAGCAAGGCCTTTGTTTTTTAAACTCTTAGCTAATTTATTCATAATATTACTTGTATCTTGTGGATCAATATTCATATCATTAACAATGATATCAAAATAGTTTTCAAATGTTAAATTTTCTATTCTACATTTATAATGTTTTATCTTTGGATTATTTCTTAAACTTTCATGTAAATTACCAGGATCAACTGCTATTACATCATAACCATAATCTACTAGTACTTTTGTCCATCCTCCAGGAGCCGCACCTATATCAAGTGCTATACCATTATCTTTTAATTTAATATCATATCTTACTAAAGCCTCTTTAAGTTTATTTTCCGCTCTTGATATTTGTTTTTTACCAGCATTAGTACTACTTCTATATTCATCACAAGAAAAGTTAATATTATCTTCACTAAGTGATTCTCCAATATATAAATCTTTTCCATGTATTATTATTGATATTATTTTTACTTTTTTTTCATTAATTATAGACCTATCGGAAAATGTTGGAATGCCTCCCAAATTAGTAAAATATGTACCAACAAATACTTCTATATCCTTTGAAGAATATTCTATTATGCTTTCTTTATTTCCAATTATTCTTGTTTGAATTCCAAATTTTTCTTCTGCTTTTACATTTATTTTATTTAATAAAATTAAATCTAAAACACTTTGTTTATCCTCTTCTAAAATACCCGAAATATTACCCACATACTTTGCAGGACAAATATGTTTAATAAATATTGGTTTGACCCCTTTTTAACTTATTTAAAAATACTTTTTTATCTAAACTAGACTTAACTAATAAGATAGTTTCAGATAAATTTTTAACAGTTTCAATATCCTTATCTACTTTTAATAATTCTTTTATTACACTCTTCTTAAAATATGGAGTAAATGTAACTGCAAAAGTACTCATAATATCACTCCTTATAATAAATATAATATCATTTTTTATACTTTTCTGTCCCATTTTTAAATAAAAAATTAAATTTAATAATTTAATTTTTTTTATTTGTATTTCGATTTAATTTTTTTTTACCTATTTCTTCTAAAACTTCATTAAATACTTTTTCATAATTTTCTTGACCTAATAGATCTCCAACAATTCTCAAATAACTTTCATATCTGTTAATATTTATTAGGCCAATTACAACTCCTTGTTTTACCACACATGAATCAAAAGGTTCACTATAATGTAAACAATCATCATACTTACACTTACCTCTCCAATCATCTAATTCTGAGAAATAGTCTTGTATTTCTTTTGGTTTAAATGATGACACATCTAAACTTCTTATACCAGGAGTATCAATAATAGAAGAATTATCATCCCAAATATAATATTTTGAAGTAGTTGTCGTATGTCTTCCTCTTTTGCTCTTATTACTTACAAAACTTGTTTTTATTTCATCATCATTCATAATAGCATTTATTAAAGAGGATTTACCTACACCACTATTTCCAATAAAAATGGCTTGTTTGCCTTTTAAATATTTTTTTAAATTCTCTATACCTTGTTTATTATATGCAGATGTTTCAACTAAAGGTATATTAATAGCTCTATAAATATCTAATATTCTATCCTCTTCCTCAGTTTTTAAATCGCATTTATTTAAGCATATAACTGCAGGTATATTACTATTTTGTAATATCATTAAATATCTATCAATAAATTTTGGGTGTAAAGGTGGTTCTTTTGCAGAAACAACTATTACTGCTAAATTGATATTGGCAGCAATACTCTTACTTATTCCAATATTATTATCTAATCTTGTGCTATCTTTCTTAATTCTTGTTAATAAAGATGTTCTATACAGCAAGTTTTGAACAATATATTCATTATTTTCTTTAATTATATTAACTTTATCACCAGGATATAAAACTTGATTACATACCTATTAATATCTTTTCTTAATTTTGCTAAAACTACATTGTCTTCATACAAAACATAAGCATCATCATATCTTACTTCTATGATAATTCCATTTGCATCTATGTCTTTTACAATAAAATCATCAATAATATCGGTTTTTGTACCTAAAGACTTTTCTTTTGCTCTTTGTTTTTTATCCTTACTCTTTTTTGTCTGAAAACTATCATATGCATTATAATGTGTCATTTTTTCAACTCCTTTAAAAAAAAGCATCACAAGATGCATTCTATTTTCTATTTGTAATAAGTGTATAGCCTACTAAGGCAAGTATTACTACTATCATAACTATTATTATGATACCCATATTACTTTTAGTATTATTAACAATTGCTAGAACATTTAAATTATAAATCATAAACCACCTTTATAAATATATACATTATAATATTAACCTTATTATTGCTGTAACAATTGCAAAAATAGAAACATATGTAATATAAGAAAAAATTGTTATTAAGAGATTATTGTATTTATTATAAATATTAGATAAAATAATCATTATAAAAAAACCAGGTATTGCAGAAATAATATTTTGACAATTTATATTTACAAAAATAATATTAAAAATAAAATAACACACACTGCTAAAAATAATAAAGGTTTTATTTCCAACAATTATGTCTTTAAGTGTTTTTCTAAAAACAATACCTTCTATAAATGGTAAAAGTATTATGATTAAAATATAATATAATATTGGACTTAGTTCAAATATATTTTCTCTTTCTATATCTAAGTCACCAAGTACTGTTGTTGAAATAAAACTGTTTATTAATAAACCAATAACAAATGATATAATATATATTATAATTCCTGAAATAAATATAATTTTGATGTATTTTTTATAATTTGCCTTTATTACTTTAAATTCGCTTATTAAACATTCTTTATTCATAAATAACATAATAAAGAATAATAAAAAATACACTATTGAATAATTCAATAAATTTGTAACTTTTTCTCCAAAATTTATGTATGTACTTAAAATATATTGCACCACAAAAGGTAAAACGACATATAATAATATTGTAATTAGACTTTTTATTAGTTTGTTTATATCATCTAACTTTATCATTTTAAATCTCCTATAAAATATTATAGCAAATTATTTAATAAATGTTAATATAAATTTAAAAAGTTTCATCCTAAAATGAAACTTTTATTACGCGCATTATAATAATTATCCTAATTTTCTAAGAGCGTCCAATATTCTTTTCCACCACATAAACTTTCCTCCTCCCCGTATTCCTTTCAGATTGCAGTTGAGCAAATCCAACTTAGGTCTACATAGTTTATATTACCATTTATTGCACTTATATTTCAATGGATAAATGGAACTATGTAAACTAATATATCTGCTCTTACAACTATATGATATTACTAAAACAGTAATTTGTCAATAGATAAAATTGAAATTTTCATTATATATTTTTGCTTAAACTATAAACTAATTTTAAAACTTTATCTTTTTCTTCTTTGTTTGTTATTATAGTTGGTTGATAAGTGTTTTTAGGATTTTGACTTGACATATATGTTGGTATTATTTTATATGATTTATTATTTAATTTGTTATTTATAAAATTAAATGTTATTTGGAATATCATTGTACTAATTTCATTACCAAGTAATTTTTTACCAGCATAACAGAAGTTACCTAATGAGTATACTATTGGTACATCTTTATATATTTCTATTCCTTGTAATATATGAGGATGATGTCCTAGAATTAGGTCTGCTCCTAAATCTACTGCCATGTGACCAAAGTTTTCTTGAGAACTATTATAGTTTCTTTGATAATTTACTCCCCAATGTACACAAAGTATTTTAAGATCTGCTCCTTCTTTATCTGCTTTATTAAAATATTCTTCTAACTGTTCTTTACTACAATCCCAAGAACACACACTTATAAATGCTACTTTAATATTACCTTTTTGCATTATTTGTATTTTATCTTTATATGCATATCCTATATTTTCTTTATTTAAAGAATCAATTGTATCATTAAATCCTTTTTCTAAATAATCATATGTATGATTATTTGAAAGAGATACTAATTCAACATCACTTTTGCTTAATATTTTTGCATATTCTTTTTTACCTTTATATACATATTGTTTGTTAGCATATCTAGTTGAATCAGTTAATGCACATTCTAGATTTAATACTGTAAAATCATCATTTAAAAATACTTGTTTTACATTATCAAAAAAGTATTCTGGGCCATACTTATCATAATACTCTTCAAATGAATTATTATAACTGTAGTTTTTATCACTACCAAGTGTACAATCTCCTGCTGCAGTAATAACTACTTCAGTTACTTCTTTTAACTCCTTAGTAGTAGTTAAATCTTCTGTAGTAGACTGTTTTTCAGCAAGTGTATTACTTGTTACATTATTACTGTTTTTTTTGTTACAACCACTTGCTATTACTAATAATAGTAATGCTAATGATGTAGATAATATTTTTTTTCTTATTTTATTCATAATATCCTCTTTATCGGGATATTATATCAAAATATTAAAAAAAGTAAACATTTGTTTACTTTTATTTGATATTACTAAGTTTTTTTTCTTCTTCTTCTAACTGCTGTCTTTCCATATCAATAATATTTTTAGGAGCTTTTTCAATATAGTTTTTATTATTAAGTAATTTTTTTCTTCTTTCAATTGATAATAATAACTTCTCTTTTTCTTTTTCTTGACCTTTTATATTATTAAAATTGTTATAATAAATTATTGCCTTAAAGTTATTATATTCTACTACTGCTTTTTCTATATTTTTATCTTCTTCTATTAGTTTATCATTAAGTTTCAATATTTTTATTAAGTTATCATTTAATTTATTATCTGATAGTCTAACATAATAATCTTTACCAACATTTAATTTTACTTTTGTATTCCTAAATAATTTAATAAACTCAATCATATTATCAATATTTATTTGTTCTTCATTAAATAAATAGTTTTTATCATATATTGGATAGTTACTAATTGCTATAAATTTACTATCTTTTAATTCTAATTTTGAATATATTTCTTCAGTTACATAAGGCATGAATGGATGCAACATTTTAAGAATATCTGTTAATACTTTTATTAATACTGATTTAGTTGTATCATTTTGATTATATTTTGATAATTCTATATAATTATCACAAAAATCATTCCAAATAAATGAATATAATTTATTAGCAACTATATTAAATTCATATTTTTCCATATGTTTTGTCACATCTTTAATAGCAATATTTAATTTTGTTAATATCCATTTATCAATATCAGATAAATTATCATACTTAATTTCTTTTATTCCTTCAGTATTAATAAGTACATATCTTGATGCATTCCAGATTTTATTTATAAAATTCCATGTTGACTTTACTTTCTCTTCATCATATCTTAGATCTTGACCTGCTGCAACATTAGTAGTTAAAAAATATCTAAGTGAATCTGCACCATAATCTTTAATAATATCCATAGGATCTACACCATTACCTAAAGATTTAGACATTTTTCTTCCATTTTTATCACGAATAAGCCCATGAATTAAGCAATCATTAAATGGTCTCACACCTGTAAATTCTAACGACTGAAAAATCATTCGACATACCCAAAAGAAAATAATATCATAACCTGTTACTAAAACATTATTTGGAAAATATCTTTCTAAATCTGTTGTTTTATTAGGCCATCCTAAAGTACTAAATGGCCATAAAGCACTACTAAACCATGTATCTAAAACATCTGTGTCCTGCGTCCAAGTATTATCTGGTGCTTTTTCACCAACAAAAATTTCTTCACCTTTATACCATGCTGGTATTCTATGCCCCCACCATAATTGACGAGATATACACCAATCATAGCAATTACTCATCCAATAATTTAATATCTTTTCAAATCTTTTTGGAACAAAGTTCACTTTTTTATCTTTATCTTTTTGATTTGCTAAAGTTTGATTTGCTAAAGTATCCATTTTAACAAACCATTGCATTGATAAATATGGTTCTACTTCTACTTGCGTTCTTTCAGAATGACCAACACTATGTATAATATTTTCTATTTTAATTAAAAGATCTTTTTCTTTTAAATCTTCTACTAAAACTTTTCTACATTCATATCTATCCATCCCTTTGTATTTAAAAGCATTTTCATTCATAGTAGCGTCTTCATTCATTACTACTATTTTCTCTAGATTATGTCTGTTTCCTACCTCAAAATCATTTGGATCGTGGGCAGGAGTTATTTTAACAACACCAGTACCAAATTCAGGATCAGCATACTCATCTCCTATAATGGGAATAATCTTATTTACTATTGGAAGGATTACATTTTTACCTATAAGATTTTTATATCTTGAATCATTTGGATTAACTGCTACTGCTGTATCACCAAATATTGTTTCAGGACGTGTAGTTGCAACCTCTAAATATTCATTTATTCCATCAATCATATATTTTATATGATAAAATGCCCCTTCAATATCTTTATAAATAACTTCTTCATTTGATAAAGCTGTTTTGGCCTCTGGATCCCAATTTATTATTCTTTCTCCTCTATATATTAAATCTTTATTATATAAATCAATAAAAACTTTAGTAACAGCTTTATTTAATCCTTCATCTAAAGTGAATCTTTCTTTTGAATAATCAACACTAATGCCCATCTTAGACCATTGTTTACTAATGTTTTCAGAATATATTTCTTTCCATTCCCATGCTTCTTTTAAAAAACCTTCTCTACCTAATTCATACTTATCTATGCCTTCACTCTTTAATTTCGCAACTACTTTAGCTTCTGTTGAAATAGATGCATGATCCATTCCTGGAAGCCATAATGTATCGTACCCAGACATTCTTTTATAACGAATAATAATGTCTTGTAGAGTTAGATTCCATGCATGTCCAAGGTGTAAATTTCCAGTAATATTTGGTGGTGGAATAACTATACAAAATGGTTCTTTTGATAAATCTCCACATTTAAATAATTCTGCTTTCAACCATTCATCATATTTATTTTCTTCTACTTCTATATGATTATATTTTTTATCTAACATACTTTTCCTCCTAATAAAAAAGAATTACATCCAAAGGACGAATTCTCGTGGTACCACCTTAATTCATAAGTATTTCTACTTATCTTAATCATTTAACGCATTTATACGATATATCCTACTTATTTCAGATATACAATTCATAAGCTACCTTCAATTACTATTCTAAGAAAAGTTTTCAGCTAATAACTTTTCATCTCTATTAGAAATTATAATTTACTCCTCTTAATCACAATTTTTATGGCTTAATTATAGTATATTTATATTATAAAGTCAATTATTTATAATATTAGTTAACTAAAAAATTCATTACTAAATCAATTATTGTTTCTTTTTCATTTGGATTAGATTCTGCAATCAATAATGTTAGTGCAGTTAACGTATTATTATCTATAGTTTGATTACCATCGATATATAAAATATCATTTATAAATAAAAAATATATAAATAGGGTTGCTGCTATTCTTTTGTTTCCATCAATAAATATATGATTTTTGATAATCATATATAAAAAATTAGCGGCTTTTTCTTGTATAGTTGAATAAACATCTTCTTTATTATATGTTTGATAAATATTACTGATAATACTATCTAATCCGATTTCTCTTTCAATAGCAAATATTGTACTATTTTGATTTTGTTTTAGAATATCAATAAGTTTTATACAATCATCATATTTTATCTTTATTTTATTTTTAGATCCTTTAGGCTTAACTATTTTCTTGTGATCATAATTATCAAGCATCTCTAATGATTTAGTATATTTACTTATAACATTTAGTATTTCTTTTGCATCATCATTTTTTATATCACTAGTTATACGATTTGCAATATCAATTATTTTGACTGCTTTCTCTAAATATTCTAATCTTTTTTGATTTACTACATAACCTTTTAATAAATAGTCTTTTAATACTTTATTTGCCCATTTTCTAAATTGAGTTCCTCGTTTTGATTTTACTCTGTAACCAACAGAAATAATAACATCAAGATTATAAAAATATGTAGGTTTAGTAGATTTTTCGGAATTTCCGAATTTTCTTACAACCTCGCCTTCTTCTAACTCCTTTTCTTCAAAAATATTTTTTATATGTTCACTTATTGTTGACTGAGTTTTTCTAAAAAGATTAGCTATTTGCTTTTGTGTTAACCACACTGTATCATCACTAATATTTACTTCTAACTTAATATCTTCTTCTTCAAAAATCGTTACTTCATTTTTCATTTCTTATTCCTCCTAGCATTATTATATAATAGTTTAAATAAAAAAACTAGAACTTTTGTTCTAGTTTTTTTCTGTTTCAAATTAATATTCATATAATATTAATTCTTTGGTAGCATGTTAGAATAGTTACTAATTTTTTTGTTAAGTGTACTTCTTTTTGGAGACATATAATTTACAATTGATATTGCTGAATCTCTTCCAATTTGACTTAGTGATGCAGAATTAAAATGTATTGTATTATCGTGTGAATCTTTTGGACAAAATGCTACAGCAATATTATTAATATAAGCATTATATCCCCAATCTGTTGCTAATATTATATCAGCAGCAAGTTCGTATTTCAGCTTAGATTTTGTTTTACTTTTATAACTAGCCTCAATTAAATTTTGCTGTGCCTCACTTATTTTTTCAGCATTGAATTTATATTTTGATTCTTCATAATCATAACCTGTTTTTATAATTGCTCCAAATGAAAGATTTAAGTCATTTATTAAATTATTATGAACTAATTTAAAATTATTATAATAGTTATCCTTTGTATAATTAGTATTTATTTTAGTAACATTCCCTTCACCTTGAAATACTATGTAAAACTTATTTACAATATTATAATTATTTGATGTGCCTGTTAAATATTCTATTGCTTTATTATATTTATGAACCATTGCTTCATAGATATATTCTGCGTTTGTTGATACCTCTTTACCTTCTGGTAAAAAGTTTTCAATAGGTTGAGCCCCATATGCAGCAAGAACAATAATCAATTTATGCCCTGTAAGTTCATAATATGTTTTTGCAAAATATGGAATTATGTTTGTTCCGCTTCCTTGTTGTAATGAATAGTATGTATTACAATTCTTTTTAGTACTACTACATAATTCCATCTTGTTAGTACTTGGAATATATTTTATATTTTCACCAAAGTTTTCAGGATTAGTGCTGATGTCTTGAAGATAAAAATCTTCTCTTTTTGTAGTTTCATTATATCCATTAAATTTAAATTCATAAGCAGTATTTTTAGGTAATTGTGAAATTTCATCCGACAAATCAACATGCTTATATGATGTATAGTTTTCTAAAATATCTGAATATATAATATTTTGTAGTGCTGGTTTATTTTTATTAATATCTATGTTTGATTCATTTGAATATTTTCCTGCTCTACCAAGCATATTTGATTGACCCCAAAAAAGTGCCACATCAATTTCTTCAGTAACTTTTACCTTTGCTGTTGCTATTTTTCCATTTTTTGTTTTTGCAGTAATCGTTGCATTGCCTCTTTTTATACCAGTTATATTCCCATTTATAACACTTACAATACTCTTATTGCTACTTGACCAAGTAACTGTTTTACTATTCGTATCATTTGGTTTTATTGTTGCTTTTAATGAGTATTTTTCACCAACTTTAATTGAAATACTATTTCTATTTAAAGAAATACTTTTTGCTTGTACTACGGTTGTTGTTACTTTAGACCAGTCTATAGTATAGTCCTTATATGCCCATCCTATATCACTATTATATGACCACCCTGTTGGTTCCCATGAACCACTTGTTCCTTTTGCTATATCACTACTTGTATTTGTTGTCCATTTTACTAGTATTCTATATGTCTCTTTATTACTTTTTTGTTTTTTAAAGCACACTTCTTTACTTTTATCATTTGTATATTGATATTTTATCATGTGATTCTTATAACTTGAAGCTCCTGTCTTTTTATAATATACATGTATCCTCCAGTTTTTACCTGTATTTGTTGGTATATAAATCTTATGACATACATTTTGTGTATTTGTTCCATCTGCTACAACAAACCGATCTTTTTTTGCTGTTACCGCTTGATATGTTACACTTCCAAAATATTTATTTTGATTATTTAATCCTAGTAATTCTAAAGGACTTTTACCAGTTAAAAAACTCGTTCCTGATAATACAAGTGTAGCACATAGTACAAATGCCATAACTATTTCAACTTTTACTGCTTTTATTAGTTCTTTTCTTGCTAGTTTTGGTCTTCCTATTTTATTTTTTTCTTTTGGTGTTAACCATTCTTTTATTTTTTTTATCATATTAATTTCTCCACATCATATAATTATATATTAACATTTAAAAAGATTGTATAAACTATTTTTATTTTATAATATAAACTAAATGTAAATATTATATTTATATAAATTAAAAAACTAGATAGCTTATTCTAGTTTTCTTCTGCTTCAAATTGACTATTATATAAGTTATAATAATATCCTTTTTTATTTAGTAATTCTTTATGATTACCTGTTTCTACAATATTACCACTATCCATAACTAGTATTAAATCTGCATCTCTAATTGTTGATAAACGATGTGCTATTATAAATGATGTTTTATCTTTCATTAAGTTTTTCATTCCTTCTTGAATTAGAACTTCTGTTCTAGTATCTACTGATGATGTTGCTTCATCTAATATTAATATTTTTGGATTAGCAAGCATTGCTCTTGCTATTGTAAGTAACTGTTTTTGTCCTTCTGATATATTACTTGTTTCTTCATCTAAAATAAAATCATAATCATTAGGTAGTGTTTCAATAAAGTCATTTGCACATGCTGCTTTTGTTGCAATTAGTATTTCTTCATCTGTTGCATCTACTTTACCATATAAAAGGTTCTCTTTAATAGTACCATTAAAAAGCCATGTATCTTGAAGAACCATACCAATATTCTTTCTTAAATTAGATTTACTAATATTAGATATATCAATATTATCTATTAATATTTTCCCACTATTTAATTCATAAAATCTCATAAGTAAATTTACTATAGTTGTTTTACCTGCTCCTGTTGGTCCTACTATTGCTATTTTTTGTCCTGCTTTAATTTTTATATTAAAGTCTTTAATAATTACTTTATTCTTATTATAACCAAAATGTACGTGATCAAAAGTAATATTACCTTTAATATCTTTTATTTCTATTAATTTATCTTTTTCCTTTTCTTCTTCTTCATTAATAAATTCAAATATTCTTTCACTAGCTGCAAGCATCATTTGAATATCACCAAATATAGATGCTGATTGTCCTGCTTGTCTATTAAATATATTTATATATTGAATGAATGCTACTATATCTCCAATATTAATTCTTTTTATTACTACTAAATACCCACCTAGTATACATATTAATACATAACCAATATTACCAACAAAACTAGTAATAGGCATCATTAAACTAGAAAAGAATTGCCCTTTCCAAGATGAACTATACATATCATTATTAATTTTTTTAAATTTATTTATTACATTTTCTTCCTGATTATAGGCTTTAATTATATTATGACCTGAGTATACTTCTTCAATATGGCCATCTAATTCTCCCAAATGTTTTCTTCTTTTTTCATAAAACTTTTGACTTTTTGACATAATATAAAATACTAATCCAAATGAAAGTATAAGTGTTACTATACTTGCAATAGTTAAAGATATGCTTATATAAAACATTATAATTACTACACTTAAAATAGACACTACTGCTGTTACTATTTCAACTATACCATTTGATATAGTATCACCAATAACTTCTATATCATTTGTTACTTTACTTAAGATATCTCCTTTTTCTTTATTATCATAATATTTAAGAGGTAATTTATTTATTTTTTCTGACATGTCTTTTCTTAAATTATGAATAATATTTTTAGATACTCCTGCCATAATAAAACTTTGTAAATATGTAAATATTGAACTTAGTATATATATAGCAAGTAAGAATATTATTATTGCCCCTATATATTTATAATCTATATTATTATTAGTTGTAAAAGATGTATATAAAGATGTTGTTGCTTTCCCTAAATATAGGGGTGCTGTTATTGTAAATAAGGTTGATAAGATTGAAAAAAGTATTACTATTATAAATCTACCTTTATATTTTTTAGAATAGTTTAATAACTCTTTGAATGCTTTTTTAGCATTTTTAGCTTTATCACTACTTATATTTTTTCCTCTATTTTTTCCTTTCATAGTAATTCCTCCTTAGAAAGTTGTGATAATGCTATCTCTTTATATACTTTTGATGTTTTCATAAGATCTTTATGTTTACCAATACCAACAATTTCTCCTTTATCAAGTACTACTATTTTATCGCAATTAAGTACTGTACTTATTCTTTGAGCAATAATAATAATTGTTGAATCACTTAATTTATTTGATAAAGTATCTCTTAATTTTTTATCAGTAATATAATCAAGTGCTGAAAAACTATCATCAAATATATATATATCTGGTCTTCTAAGAAGTGCTCTTGCTATTGCTATTCTTTGCTTTTGACCACCTGATAAATTAGTACCTTTTTGTGATACTTCTGATTTTTCTTTACTTTTTTTACTATTAATAAATTCATATGCTTCTGACATATTAATTACTTCTTTAATATCTTCTTTTGATGCATTTATACCAAACTTAATATTACTTTCTATAGTACCTTTAAATAATACTCCTTTTTGTGAAATATAGCCTATTTTACTTCTTAAAGTCTTTTGTTTAATATCTCTAATATCTACATTATTTAATAATATACTTCCACTTGTTACATCAAAAAATCTCATTATTAAATCTGCTAGTGTTGTTTTACCAGAACCAGTACCTCCAATTATTGCTACTGTTTCTCCTTTTTTAATTTCAAAATTAATATCTTTAAGTACTGCTTTTTTAGCATTTGGATATTTAAAATATACATGGTTAAATTCTATTATTTCATCTTTTGAATTGTCTAATTTCTTTTCTTCTTTTGGATCTTTAATAGATATTTCTTTTATTAATACTTCTTTTATTCTAGCTGCTGAAATTAATGCTCTTGGCATAAATATAAATATTACTGTAAGCATTAAAAATGATATCATTACTTGTCCTGCATACTGAGCATATGATACTAACTCTCCTACCATTAAATCATTACTACCAACTAATCTAGAACCAAACCATAATAATCCAAGTGTTGTAACGCTCATAATAAGAGTCATACCAGGATTTAATAATCCCATTATTCTATTTATAAATAATATATTTTTATTCATATAGTCGTTAGCTTTATCAAACTTCTCTTCTTGATATTTTTCATTATTAAATGCCCTTACTACTCTAATACCACTTAATGATTCTCTTGTTACTAAATTTAATTTATCAATTAATGTCTGCATTATTTTAAATCTAGGTACTGCAAGTATAAATATTATTGAAATAAATATTACAAGTACTACAACTGCTACTATTATTATCCACACTAGAGATACGCTTGATGTCATTATTTTTGATATAGCAATAAAAGATATAATAGGTGTCATAACTATTACTCTAAAAAACATCATTAAAAATTGTTGTACATGCTCTATATCATTAGTTGTTCTAGTAATTAAAGATGATATACCAAATTCATTTAACTCATGAGTAGAAAAGCTTTCTACCTTTTCAAATAAGTCATTTCTAACTCTCATTGAAAACTTATAACCTATTTGAGCTGCTATTAAGCTAATAATAATGGATGCTACTGCCCATAATAAAGTTATTGATATCATTACTAATCCAATGTTTAATATGTAATTAATATTATGTTTATAAATACCTATATCTATTATTTTAGACATATATTCTGGTAATTTTAAATTAATTATTGCTTGAAATATAAGCAATATGAATGCTATAAGTATTATTGGTATATACTTTTTTAAATACTTTGTAAGATATATCATAGTTATCTCCTATCCATTAAATTATATGTAATATAAGATTTAAAGTCAAATAAAAAACTAAGATTAGAAATAAATCATAAATATTAAAAAAATTAAATATATAGCAATACTATTTTTTAACAAGACGTGTAAAATAAACTTACCTTTTTTTATATGTGTTTCTATTACATAGTTTTTTAGCTATACAATCATTGGAGTAACCATCAAATGCTTTATCTAAAATAATCTTGTTGTCAATATATTTTCCTATCTCATATCCCTTATCTATCAAAAATATACAAGGATAAACATTTAAACTTGGTACTAAAAAAATACTATTTTCTGCTCCATAACAATAAAACTTTGAACTATTTAATACATTTCCAAATGATCCACATCTTTCAATTAAAAACTCATCTTTAGAATATCTATTTCTAATTTGATCAATCTCTGTTAGAACATCCGATATCATTCTATCATTTAAAGCATATTCTTTATCCATTTTGGTTGCATTTCCTTGTATCATATGATTAGTAAATTTAACAGCTCGTACACCTTTCTCATAAAAGTTTTTACATATTTCTGATACCATCATATAATTTGTTGAATTTAAAGTACACATAAGTCTTACTTCTATATCTGCATTAAGAAGCTTCTCAATATTTTTATCAATGTCTGTTGTTTTTACAACTGAATAATCGCTTTGTGTCCCGTAATGATACGACATAACTACTGTTTTTATATTATTTTTTTTAAGAATATTTATAATTTGACTATTGTCTCTTATTAATAAACCATTCGTCATAACATATGGTTGATCTATCACTGAATAATATCTCAAATAATCAAGGTTAGTCAAGTTTTCTGCTCCATTGAATTTTATTTTGTATTTGCCAATTAAGTTATCTAATACATTTTCTAATAGTTTTATTGAAAAACTTCCTTTAAATTTTATATAACAATGCTTACAATTGATATTACAATTGGATGTCAACATAATTGTTACTAACTCCCCATTATATTCTACCTGATTTGCTCTATTAGCTTCCATATTTTTGACCCCCTATTTTTTTAATACTTTTGTTTCTATTTTTTCTATGTTTCCTAAATATGGTCTTAAAATCTCAGGAATTATAATACTCCCATTTGATTGCTGGTATTGTTCTAATAAAGCTGGGAACAATCTACTTGTTGCTAATCCTGATCCATTCAAAGTATGAACAAATTTTGCTTTCCCTGTGGCTGAATCTTTATATCTAATGTTCCCTCTTCTTGCTTGATAATCTCTAGCGTTTGATACAGAACTTACTTCTTTATATATCCCCATACTTGGTATCCAAATTTCTATATCGTAAGTTCTACACATACTCGCACTACAGTCTCCTGCTGCTAATTTACTAACTTGATAATGTAACCCTAATTGTCTTACTAATCTTTCAGAGTTTTCCAACATTTCCTCAAATGCACGATTTGAATCTTCTTCAATTGTATATTGAACCAATTCAACCTTATTGAATTGATGCCCTCTTACAGTTCCACGTTCTTCTTCTCTTGAACTACCAGCCTCTCTTCTAAAACATGGTGTATAACTAAAATATTTTTTAGGTAATTCTTCTTCTGATAACGTTTCCCCATTATGCAAATTTACCAATCCTGTTTCAGCTGTCGGTAATAAAAATTTTTTATTTTCTTTACTTTCTCCTTCTATCCAATATACTTCATCTTGAAATTTTGGAAATTGTCCTGCAGTAAAACCGCAGTCATATTTTAACATATGTGGAATTAACATAAATTCCCAACCATTTTTTATATGTTCATTAATGAAGTAATTGATTAAAGCAAACTCTAATTGCGCCCCAATCCCAGTATATATCCAATTACCTTGGCCAGCCAACTGAACACCTTTTTTATAATCAACCAACCTTAAGTCAGTAGCTAAATGGACATGATCTTTAGCTACAAAATTGTATTTTGGTTGGTTTATATATGTTGAAACTACCACATTGTTTTCCTTGCCACCAGATACAACATCGACATCCGGTATATTTGGTAATATAGCCATTTTTTGAAAAATCATATCTTCTATTGCTTTTACTTCATTTGATAATGAAGATAATTTTTTACCTATCACTTTCATATCATTTACATATTCACTAATTTCTTCGTTTTTACTTTTTAATGATGCAACTATCTTTGAAGTTTTGTTTTTCAATTCATTCAGTTCATCAATTTTAAATCTTATATTTTTCCTTTCATCATTAAGTTTGATTATTTCATCTAATGACGAAATATCGTCCATTCTTTTTAATAACCCTTCTCTAGTCGCTTCTTCAGATAATTTTTTAATATCTAACATTTTTATCTCCTTTAATATTATAATTATTTTTCTATTTCTATTTTTACTTCATCGGTTTTTGCATTTATTCTACATTTACCACCAATTGGAAATGTAAATATTGGTGTTGTGTGTCCAAAATCTGCACCAACTATTACTGGTAAATTTTTTAACTCTTTCTTTGTTTTTATAAGCTTTTCCCATTTTTTATTATCCATATTACATTTTACTTGAGCTCTACCAATAATTATTCCTTTAACCTTATTAAAATTGGGCATTTGAATTATTGATTGTAAATTTCTATCAAATTCTTGTAAAAATACATCTCCACAAAGATCATCATCTTCTAAAAATAAAATACTTTCACTAATATCAGGCATAAATTCTGTCCCCTGTAATAAATTAAAGGTGCATAAATTACCGCCTAATATTTTACCTTCAGCAATGCCATAATTTATTACTTTCATCCCTTCATTTTTAATAAATTTTCTATTTTCTTGGTCAATAAACCAAAAATCATCACTATATTCATTAGAATTTTCAATTTCAACTGATTTATTCGCTAATAACATTTTTTTCATATTTTTTATAGTATATTCAATTCCTTTTTTCATACCAAAAGTAGAAAAATGAGGGCCATAAAATGTGATCATATTGGTCTTCGTATAGATAGCATTTTGCAATGCTGTTATATCAGAAAAACCACATAAAATTTTAGGATTGTTTTTAATAATATCATAGTTAATATACTTTAATAATTGATTAATATTATAACCTCCAATAGCTGTAAAAATTCCCTTCACATTATTATCTAAAAATGCTTCATGTATATCATCTATTCGTTCTTTAATAGATGCACATCCATAATCTTTATCATATTTTATTACATTTTTCCCAAATGTTACTTTTAATCCCATCTCTTCAAATATAGTCTTTGCATTATTAATTGTTTCATCTGATAATATATTCATACTCCTAGATGGTGCAATTACTCTTATTTCGTCACCTGCTTTTAAAATCATATCAATTCTCCTTCTTTTTGGCTAATATTATATTCATAAATGAATTGTTAAGTCTGAATTTTTGTGAAAAATTATATTCTATTTCTGACATTAATTCAATGTCTTTATATTGAAAATTATAATTAGGGAATTTTCTTCCTATTTCACTATTTCTATCATTAAATGCTTTTTTTATAGCTTTAATATTATCTTCTTGATCAAGTTTCTCATCGCTCCAAAATTGGCCTTCCGACAGTAGTATTTGAAACCCATCAATCAATAATATTTCAAAATTATTTTCAATCAGCATATTTTTAAGTTTAACAACATTTAATGGGTTGTGTTTTTCTTCATAACTATCTTTACTTTTATTTGCCCATTTTATATAACTCTTAAAAACTAAAGATTCTTGATTAGGAATGGCAAATATAACATATTTATTACTAATTTTATGACACAGCTTTACAAACTCAAGTTGTTTTTCATCATCATAGTGTTCAATAACACCTAAACTCAAAACCATATCATATTTCTTTTTATTTGTTATAAAGAAATCACCACACTCATATTCAAAACTAATTCCTAAATCTTGAGAAATCATTTTTCCATATTCCACTGCTACTTTTGATTTATCAATTCCAGATATTTTGTTTTTAAATTTTCGGTAAAGTTCAAACGAAAATGCTGCAGATCCTGCCCCAAGTTCAATAGAAGTCCTTACGTCATTTCCAATCATGTCATATACTCTTTTTATTATTGCTCTATTTCCTGCCCATCTTGCTGGCTGCCATACCTCATATTTTTTATTTTTAGGGGCATTAATATTCTTATATGATTCAACTTGTTTTTCCCAATATTCTTTTTCTTTATCTATATTTGATTTTATTATTCCCATCTCCATTCTTTTTTGTTTAAATAAATCACTTTTTTATTGATATTAAATATTCTACAAAAACTTTCGATAGATTCAAATACTTTAGTTGTAAAATAAAATTTATTCATTTCATTGATATCAAATTTATCTGAAACAAAAAATTTAATAGATAATTTTTCTTTGTTAACTTTTACTATTATATCATGAATATATTGTAATTGTCTCATGCCTTCAACATTATATCCACCAGGACCAACCCGATCAGATTTAATATCTAGTTTATCAGCCAAACACAAAATTACAGCAATTTCATCTTCATAATTACAATTACTATGATTTTTTATTGCATTTAGAATAATTTTTTCATCTTCTAAATTATATTTATTTAAATACTTTTTAGCCATTTTCCAACTCTCTAAAGTATGATTTTTTTTCCCTTTTATACAACCTATATCGTGCAAAATGGCTGCAATCTTACCTGCTTCTATTTTTTTTTCATCGTAATTTAATTGATTCATTATATTTTCTAATAATCTGACTACATTTAAAGAGTGATTTCTACCATGAAAAGCAACACCATACTCATTTGGTTTAATTATTTCTAAATCCGCAATTTTATCAAAAATATTTTGAATATATATATCATCTAATATTTTTTTATATATGTCTACTTTTTTATTCATGTTTTAAAACCCTCCTTTTTGTTTTTATAATTAGTTCTTCATACTGTTTATCAAGTAATTCTATCTAATTTATTTGATTATTAGTTCTGTGTTTGTTTAAAACTATGTACACTTTTTGAACTCTTGTTAATATATTGCAAAATTTTATTGTCTTCTTTTTCTAATTCCTGATTATATTCTAAATATATATATTCTCTTATATATTTTAGTAATTCTATATTAGATATCTTTAACTCCTTTTGCCAACTTACTAATGCTTTACAATATTTACCAAAATAATATCTTGGATATCTAGGTTCAATAATTCTTTTTACATCTTCATAAACTAAGTTACTAACAACTATCAAACAATCGGCAAATTTTAACTCCTCTGCATTCGTAATATCAAAAATTCCACCAAAATGAGAGCATTCAATTGATGACTTTTTTCCAAATGTTCTTAGAACAATTGAACTGTCACCAATTCCAACTTCAACAGCATACTTTTTATTTGGTGATTCCATTACAATAATATTACCAATATCTTTAAATTGGTTATCATTTTTATCCCTAAGTGCAATATTAAAATTACGACCATAAATATTAAGGTAATCTAATCCATATCTGTGTTTATAATATTTTTCATCTTTTGTATTATATTCTCGCAAAATTTTTGAATCAATGTTTTTTAATGACTCAACCAAATCCTTGTCTTCATTATTTACTCTAATCACGATATCTTGATAATCAATATTTAAATATAATACTAGATAATCAAAAATATCATATACTAGTTTTTCTAAATTTTGGTCACTGTATGGTAAAATAGCACCCATACATGTAAAAAATGATCCCCACTCGCTATATTCTGGAATTAACAATTTTTTAAATCCTCTAGTACGAATAGATTTTTGTAATAAATACATACCTTTGGGGTCAATATCTTCATTTAAAATATAAGGCTTAAAGACGCTAACAGTTGATCCAATAAATGTTACTGATGGATCAGTCATAGATGTTATTTTGACTGGATTAACCCTTGAATAATGTTTTTCAAAAAAACATTTTTCATATTGATTTTTTATAAAATATAAACTTATATTAATATTTGTTTCATTCATATGTATTAACCTTTCTATGGTAAAATATTTATACCATTAAACCTAAGACAGATTTGAAAATCTCTAATATCAGTTTCTTTTAATAACCACATTAAATATCTTTCAACACCCATTCCAAATCCTGCTGTCTGTATTGGAAATTGCTTTTTCATTTCAAAATACCATTTATACTCTTTTTTATCTACTCTATGCCTTTTCAATGCTTTTAATAATTCATTACAATCAAAATGTCTTTCACCACAGCCAACTGTTTCTCCTATTCCCATTAATAGATCACCATTTTTAACTGTTTTGTTATCCCCACTTTGCTTTTGATAAAAAGGAACTGCTAGATCATCATAATTTGTTACCCAAACAAATTCATATTTCTTAACCAATTCTTGTTCGGCTTCTTTTGTTAAATTTCTATATCCCTTTTCATATATAATATACTTATTAATATTTTTATAATTTTCACTAAAATATTTTTCTACTTCGTTAAATGTTAGTCTTTTGATGTCACTATTTATCAGCTTATAAATATGAGATATATCACCAAGAGTCTCTAATAATTTGTCACCATATTTTTCTATTATTTTTTTTGATAAATATTTTATGTATTCTTCGACTAAATTCATAACATCATTCAAGTCACCTTTAATTTCGGCTTCACTATGAAAGAATTGACATAAATGCCTTTTATCAGCTTTTTCACCTCTAAAAGATGGCATAATATAGTAACAACCTTTTTCAGTTAATCTACAACCATATTCTAACATAAATTGCATTGAATCAGCTAAATATGTATCTATGCCTTCTAAATTAACTTTTACTGGTGATGAATCGCTTCCACGTCCCATAGGACTTGATATAGATCCTGTAGTTATAGGTAAATGTAATGTGAGAATTCCTTTTTCATTGTAAAAATTGGCGGTTTCAATACTAATTAAGTTTTGTAATTCAATTAACTGTTTATACCATGGATTTTTTAAAACTTCAATGTAATGATTATCTAAATCTAACCAACTTTTTGGTGGTATTATTTTATTCATTATTATTCCCTCTTTCTATAATTTAACTCTATCATAAAAGCGACGAATCATTCGTTTAGCCAATACCGTTTGGCATTGATCTACCCATTCTTTATTTGGCCCAAATGTCATATCATTAGTAATAATTTTTACTATATCTTTATTTTGTAATTTCGATTCTGGTAATGAATAATTACCATTTATTATTGCAGCTACCATACTATTCCCCATATCAGTATGTATTTTATAAGCAAGATCTATTGCAGTAGATCCGACTGGTAATTCAATAATATCTCCTTTAGGTGTATAAACATAAATTTTTGCTCCTAGAACCTCCTGCTTTATTTCTTCAAAAAAACTTTTATTGTCACTTGTAGAACTATTTATTTCTAATAATGATTTAAAAAATTGAAATCTTGTTTTTAATTCATCATTCATTACTACTTTTGGATCTTGCCAATATGCTGTTAATCCCAAAGAAGCAATCTTATCCATTTCAAATGTTCTTATTTGTATTTGGACTAAATTTTCACCCTTACCAAAAACTGTTGTATGAAGCGATTGATACATATTTGTTTTAGGTTTTGCTATATAATCTTTAATTCTGCCATTTACTGGTGGATATAAAGAATGAACTTGCCCAAGAGTTAAATAACATTTTTTAACATCTTCAACCATTATTTTTAATGCTAATAAGTCATGTATTTCATTTAACTTAGTTCCTTGTTCAATTCTTTTATATATTCCATAAATATTTTTCGTCCTGGCTTTTATTTCATTAGGAATATTATTATCTATAAGTAACGAATTAATTTCAGATAACATCAAATATAAATCGTTGTAAGTATCTTTTTCAATCTTTTTAACTTTTTTAGATAATTCAAAATACATTTCAGGATTAATGTATTTAAAACTTAAATCTTCTAATTCACTTTTTATCCTATAACAACCTAGATAATAAGCAAGGGGGATAAATATTTCCATAGTTTCTAGAGCAATTTCTTTTTGCCTATCAAGTTTCTTAAATTCTAACGTCCTCATATTATGAAGTCTATCAGCAAGTTTTATCAATACTATTCTTACATCTTCAGCAATACCACTTAATAATTTTCTTGCATTACCAGCAATTTCTTCTTCTCTACTAGAAAAACTAATTTTCCCTATTTTTGTTACACCATCAACTAACATCGCAACATAAGGATTGAATTCACAAGCAATATCATTTTTTTTGATATCTGTATCTTCTAAAGTATCATGAAGCAATCCAGCTACAATAGTATTAGTATCAGCTTCAATTTCGGATAATATAATAGCTACTGATAATGGATGAATAATATAAGGTTCTCCGCTTTGCCTTTTCTGATTTTTATGTAGTTTTTCTGCATAATGATATGCATTTGAAATAAATTTGATATCTTTCTCATTATTATTATATTTTTTAACACTTTCTAATAAGTAATTTAAGTTCATAAAATTACCTCCATAAAAAAAGTCAAACATGCTAAGTAATTTTTCTATGCATCGTTTGACTTTACTAATTTTTCTTCATTAATTTTGAAAAATAGGCAACTTGAAATTATGTAGACATAAATAGGTATAAAAATAAATAAATCTAACATAAAAATTGTTCCAAAATACATTGGGTTCATAAAACTCACCCCTCAAAAATAATTGTCATTAATTTTACACTGAAATTTGTATTTTGTCAACATATATTTTACTTATTTTTTTATAACATTTAAAATTATTTTTATTATGTATCTAATTGATTTAATATTTTTTATAGAAAGTTAGCATGTAAATAAAAAACTAAGCTTTCTTAGTTTCTTTTTTACTTACTTTTTTTTCTTTCTTTACTTCTTCTTTTGCTAATATCTTTTTTTCTTTAGCTGGTGCTTTTTCTACAACTTTTTCTTCTTTAGAAACTGCTACTTTACCTTTATAATATCCACAAACTGGGCATACTCTATGTGGACGTATCATGGCTCCACATTTAGGACACTTAACCATTCCATTTGCTTCTAATTTATAATGAGTTCTACGCATTCTTTTTCTAGTTTTACTTACTTTTCTAAAAGGTACTGCAAATAATTGTATATTTAACTTCATATTTCCTCCTTGTTTTTAAATGTATTTGATAAATACAAGTGAAATTATATCAAATATTTTAATTATAATCAATTGTTTATTATAATATTTTGTTATAATATTAAGTAAAGAGGTGATTTTATGGAAATAATTGGTATTATTGCAGAATATAATCCTTTTCATAATGGTCATTTATATCATATAAATAAGATAAAAGAAATGTATAAAGATAGTTTTATAGTAGTAGTTTTATCTGGGTATTTTACTCAAAGGGGTGAAATATCAGTACTTACTAAATGGGATAAAGCAGATATAATACTTGATTATGGTGTTGATTTAGTTGTAGAATTACCATTTAACTATTCCACACAAAGTGCCGAAAATTTTGCATATGGAGCAGTTTCAATATTAAATATGCTAGGATGCACTCACTTAGTATTTGGTAGTGAATCAAATGATATTGATAACTTAATATCTATTGCTAAAAAAATGAGTGGTAAAAAATATAATGATTTAATTAATAAAAATATGAATATTGGTAATAGTTATCCAAAAGCAATATCTAATACATTAAAAAAATTAAATATAGATGATATTAGTACTCCTAATGATATACTTGGTATAGAATATATTAAATCTATTAATAAACTTAAATCAAATATGATACCTATTACTATTAAAAGAACTAATGATTATCATGATAAAAATATAAATAGTGTTATAGCAAGTGCATCAAGTATTAGAAATAATATTAATAACATAGATAAAATAAAAGATACCATGCCTAAAGAATCATTAAATAAATTAATTAATATCTCAATAGATAATTTATTTGATATATTAAAATATCAAATAAATACAGATGATAACTTAAATTTATATAAGGATGTTGATGAAGGAATTGAAAATAAATTAAAAAAAGAAATTAATAATGTAGATAGTATAAAAGATCTAATAAATAATATTAAATCAAAAAGATATACATATAATAGACTAAATAGAATGTTTATACATATTATTACTAAACATAAAAAAGAAGATTCATACAAAGATATTAAATATCTAAGAATACTAGGTATGAATAATAATGGTAAAAATATATTAAATACTATTAAAAAGAAAACTAATATTCCAATAATATCTAAATATAAAAAAGAATATAATGAATTACTTAAAGAAGATATTAAAATAACCGGAATATATTCACAATTAATAAAAGATAAAACTTTAATAGATAGAGAATATAAAAGCTCAATAATAAAATAAAAAAGCATATGTTTACATATGCTTTAATTATAGTTCAAAGAAAAACGATTGGAGTGCTATTTTTTTATCTATTTGACCTGTTACTATTTTATAGTTCATATCTGCTAGAGTCTTTAAATATCTAGTTAAATCTTCTTGTTTTATATTTATTTTAGATGCTAAAAGTATTGGATATGGGTGTGATTGTAATTTCTTTGCTATTTCATATTGATTATCACCTTTACTTAGCCCTATTTTAACTTGAAGTATTAGTCTAAATCTATTTGCAAGCATTACTATTATTTTTATTTCGTCTTCTTTTAACAGAATTAAATCATTATATAAATCAAATATTTTAGATCTATCTTTATTTACAACTGCCTCTATTAATTCAAATATATTATCTTTAAATGCTCTTGATGATATCTTATCAATATCCTCTTTTGTAATCTCTTTTTCAATATCTTTATATATTATCATTTTTTCAATTTCATTTAATATAATATCTACATTATTACCTACTTTATTAATAAAATATGATGCATCTAGTGTTGATATTAAGTATCCATTTTTTTTAAATTCTTCTTTTGCAAATATAGTTGAATCTTTTATTTCTTCTATCTCAATAACTTTAGTTTTTTCTCTAAATAGTTTTACTATCTTTTTTCTATCATCTAATTTATCTGAAAGTACTGTAAATATTATAGTATTAATCTTATTATTATCATTTAAGTAATTAGTTAGGTATTTCTGATCTTCATCAGAAATAGTATTTGTTGATAATAAAAAATTAGTATTTTTACATATAATATATTTCTTATTACTAAACATACTTATAGAAAGTGCATCATTTAATAATTCATTAATACTACTGTTATCTAAATCATATATTACTTTTTCTTCTTTACTATCAATAATTTTATCTATTTCTTTATTAATTAAAGATAAATTTTTTGAATATATTAAATATGTATTCATAAGTACCTCCATTAAAATTATAACATAAAAAAAGAACTATTCAGATAGTTCCTTAATTAATTCTGCTTTTAACATTTTACTATAATTAGCTATACCTTTTTTCTTAGCTAAGATTTTTAGATCTGCTACAGACATTTTAGATACATCCTCAGTCTTATCTTTTTTCTTAACTGCTTTTTTTACTGGTAATTTATCTTTTAAATGACCTTCTAAAGCATCTTTAGATGCTTTTACTAGTTCTTCAAATGCTTTTGTATCATTAATAGCTATTTCAGATAACATCTTTCTATTTACTTCTATATTAGCTTTAGTAAGACCACTAATAAATTTAGAATAACTCATATCATATTCTCTACATGCTGCATTAATACGTATAATCCATAATTTTCTAAAATCTCTTTTCTTATTACGACGATCTCTATATGCATATACTCTTGAATGCATTACTTGTTCTTTAGCTGTTTTATATAATCTATGTTTACTACCAAAGTAACCTTTTGCTGCTTTAATAGTCTTTTTTACTCTTGCTCTTCTTGCAACTGTATTTTTTACTCTTGTCATGTTATATACCTCCTGAAATTAATTAATTGAATCTATGATACTTTTAAATTTCTTAGTATCTGGTTTACTTAATTCAGATCCCTTTCTTACTCTTAATATTGATGATTGACTCTTTTTACCTGTTTTATGGTTTCCTCCAGCTTTAGCTATTGAGATACTTCCACTTTGTCTAATATTTAATACTTTTTTTGTAGCTTTATGTGTTTTTTGTGTTTTCTTTGCCATTTTATCCTCCTATTTCTTAGGTGCTAATATTGCTATCATGCTTCTATTATCCATTACTGGATTAGACTCAACAATACTTACATCCTCTAGTTTATTTATAAAACTATTAATTACTTGTTTACCAAGATCAATATATTGCATTTCTCTTCCTTTAAAACGAAGATTAACTTTCACTTTATGACCTTTTATTAAATACTTTCTTGCATTATTAACTTTAATATCTATATCATGTAAATTAATATTATATGATAAACGATATTCTTTCATTTCTGCATTTGCTTCTTTTTGTTTCTTTTGTGATTCTTTTAGTTTTTTCTTTTTCTCATAACGGAACTTATTATAATCCATAAGTTTACATACTGCATTACCATCTGATTCACTAATTAATACTAGATCAAATCCAGCATAAGATGCTAGAGTAAGTGCTTCTTCTCTAGTCTTTTTTCCTAATTGTTCCCCTTTAGGTCCAATTACAAGCATTTGCATACTTCTTATCTGCTCATTAATAAGCATGTCTTTTTCTTTTGCTATTTTAGCACCTCCATTAAAAAAGTAAATACGATGTATTTACCTTAATTAAAACATTAAATATTATTTAATCATTAATCAGGCATTTACCCAAAGCTATCAGCAATCAGGTGAGATAATACATCTTCTTTCCTCTTCAAATTAGTACAAGTATATTATATTTAATAGCATTTGTCAAATACTATTTTAATAAACTTATTTGTTTTTCATAATTTTCTGAACTAGTTACATAACTTCCTGCAACTAATATATCTGCTCCTGCTAAAATACATGCATCTTTATTAGTATTATTAATACCACCATCTATACTAATTAAGTACTTATTATCTTTTCTATTTTTTATTAAATATCTTACTTTATCAAGAGCTTTTTGATCAAATTCCTGACCACCGTACCCCTCTTCAACACTCATTACAAGAAATAAATCAGCATATTCTAAATATTTTGAATAATCTTTTATATCATCATTATAACTTACTGCAATACCTAATTTTATACCAGCATGTTTTATCTTTTCTGCTAGCACATAAAAGTTATCTATATCTTTATGTATTGTAATTATATCTGCTTTTTTATTAATAAAATAATTAATATCTTCTTCTGGATTTTTAACCATCAGATGCACATCAAGTAGTTTATTAGATAGATTTGTAACTATATCTTTTTCATTATTAGAAAAGGCAGTATTATTAACATATATACCATCCATGACATCAATATGTATGTAATCTACTGTTGTATTACTTAATTGTTTAATTGTACTTTCTAAATCACTTAGTTTTGATAATACTGATACAGAGACTTTAATCATAAATATTCTCCTTACTTTTTTCTTCAATAAATTTCTTATAATTTATATATCTTGACTCTAATATTATACCATCAAGCACCTTATCTTTAATAGCACATCTATCTTCATTAATATGATCACAATTATTATATTTACATAAGGATTTATACTTTTGTATATCTCTAAATCCTTTTTTAATATCTTCTTTAGTAATATTAATAAAACTTAATTGTGAAAATCCTGGAGTATCTGCGATTAACCCTTTATTTATATTTAATAATTCTACACATCTTGTTGTATGTTTACCTCTTTTTATTTTAGAAACTACTCCTGTTTTTAAATGTAGAGTTTTATCTAAAGTATTTAATAAGGTTGATTTACCTACTCCTGTTTGTCCTGCTAAGACTGTTATATTATTTTTTAATAATTTTAGTATATTATTTACTTCATCATTAATATATACATTATAATATAGTGATTCATAATATGCTTTATATTTTAATATTTCTTTTTTTCCACTACTATTTAATAAATCATATTTAGTAAAACATATTATTGGTTTTATATTATTATGTTCAATTATTAATAGTAATTTATCAAGTAATTCTAAAGATAATGTTGGTTCTTTACAACTTATTACTACTATTGCTTGATCAACATTACTAATTGGAGGTCTTATTAAACTATTTTTCCTTGGTAATACCTTTTCTATTACTTTAGTATCTTTATCAAATATAACAGTATCTCCTACAAGTAAACTTATATTATTATATTTAAGTTTACCAGAAAATAAACATTCATAATTATTATTATTTGATGATACAGTGCAAGAATTACCTACAATTTTTATTATCTTACCTTCCATATTATTCTTCTTCTGTAACTGCTTTAGTAACAGTTATTGTAACTTTACTACTTGTATATATTTCTGATTCTGCTGCTGGAGTTTGACCAACAATTGTATCTGGATCATAATTTGCTGATTCAATATATTCTATTGATAGTGTTAGTGAGTTTTTTTCACAGAATGCAGTTACTTTTTCTATATTCCATGTACCATCAGTGAAGTCTGGATATATTTCAAATACATCTGGTACATATAATATTATTTGATCATTTTGTTCTAAACTTACTCCTTCTGCTGGGTCTTGGTCAATAATATCTTCTTCTTTATTTATATAATCAGCTGAATTAGTTATAGATTTTTTTTCAATGCTTACATCTAATCCTAGCAACTCCAATTTTGCTTTAACTTCATATACATTTTCTCCAACATAATTTTCTATTACTATTTTTTCAGTACCAGAAGATACATACATTATTACTTTACTTCCTTTTTTAGCATATCTACTTTCTTTAGGAGATGTTTCTACTACTTTTCCTTCTTCAATAACATCACTTGCTTTTGTTTTTTCAGTTACTATAAAACCTGCTTTTACTAATCTTCCTTGTGCTTCTGCTGCTGACATGTTTGTTACATTAGGTATTTTAACATCTGGAATTCTAGTTAACATAGGTAATATAAATATTAAGAATATTAATAATAATGCAAAAGCACCAGATAATATTACTGCTAAAGTTATTTTATTTTTGTTCTCTTCTATTACTTCTTTTTTTATTTCTTTTACAACTGGTTTTTGTGGTTCTTTTTTCTTTTCTTTTTCTTTAAGTATTGTTGTAGTTTTTGAATCATCATATTCTGATTCAGAATATTTAAATACTATTTTATCTTCATTTTTTCTTGAATCATCAAGTACTGTTTTTAAATCTTGTTGCATATCCTTTATATCATTATATCTATTTTTTGGATTTTTAGCTGTTGCCTTAAGTATTAGATTTTCTAATGATTGTGGTACTTGAGGATTTAATTCTCTAACACTTGGTAGAGGTTCTTTCATATGTTTTAATGCTATTTCAACAGCATTTTCTCCTTTATATGGAAGTTTACCAGTTAACATCTCAAACATTACAATACCAAGTGAATATATATCACTTTTTATTGTAGAACTTTTTCCATTTGCTTGTTCTGGTGGGAAATAATGTACTGATCCCATTACTGAATTAGTTTGAGTAAGTTCAACTGTATTTAATGCTAAGGCTATACCAAAATCTGTTATTTTAACTAAACCACTATCTTTAATTAAAATATTTTGAGGTTTAATATCTCTATGTATTATATATGAATCATGAGCATGAGAAAGACCATCCATTATTTGATTACTAATATCTATTGTTTCTGATATTGTTAATGCTCCTCTTTTTTTAACAATTTGTTTAAGCATCTTACCTTCTACATATTCCATTACTATATAGAAACTACCATTATCTTCACCAACATCATACATTTCAACTATGTTTGGATGATTTAAACTACTAGCAGATAAAGCCTCTCTTTGAAAACGTCTTACAAACTTCTCATCACTTGCTAAATCCCCTCTTAATACTTTTACTGCTACTTTTCTATCAAGTATAGTATCTTGTGCTAAATATACATTAGCCATGCCACCTTCGCCAATAACTCTTATTATTTCATATCTATCATTAATCATTTGTCCTTTAGTTATCATTTACAGCCCCTACTTTCCTATTTAAATATGCAATAGATATATTATCAGTACCACCTCTAATATTACTTTTCTTAATTAATTTAACTACTTTTTCTTGTGTAGAATAATCATCATTAGTAACTACTTTTTCTATTTGATCATCACTTAATAAACTAGTTAGTCCATCACTACATAACATAATAGTACTTGATTTAATATCTACATCAAATATATCTGCATCAAT
>Ga0116157_10000848_pt1 | contig 31016 bp, 24 predicted proteins | sample AD_UKC048_MetaG_FD_89882 | JGI IMG/M metagenome (GOLD analysis project Ga0116157, IMG submission 89882) | Active sludge microbial communities of municipal wastewater-treating anaerobic digesters from USA - AD_UKC048_MetaG | ecosystem: Engineered > Bioreactor > Anaerobic > Digestate | place: USA... | reverse complement strand
GAAATCGGCATCCGCATCGACCAGACCCTCACCCAGGACGCCACGGGCACCATGGCTTATCTGCAGTTTGAAGCCATGAACGTTCCCCGGGTCCGCACGGAGCTGTCGGTGAGCTACATCGACCACAACACGATTCAAATCGGCTTTGAAAACGCTGACGATCACCGGTACCTGATGAGCGTCGCGCAAAAGTTCGGCATCGTTCTGTCGCGCGCCGGGAACGGAATTTGCCACCAGGTCCATCTGGAGCGCTTCGGCCGTCCGGGCAAAACGCTGATCGGCTCCGACAGCCACACGCCCACCTGCGGCGCGCTGGGCATGATCGCCGTCGGCGCCGGCGGACTGGACGTCGCGCAGGCGATGGCGGGAGAGCCTTTTTACCTTGCGTGCCCTTCCGTGGTAAAGATCAACCTCGAAGGCCGGCTTCGCCCCTGGGTTTCCGCCAAGGACGTCATCCTCAAAGTACTGGAAATTTTTTCCACCAAGGGAAACGTCGGAACCGTTTTCGAATACGGCGGCGAAGGCGCAGCGGCGCTGAGCGTTCCGGAGCGCGCCACCATCGCCAACATGGGCGCGGAATGCGGCGTGACGACCTCCGTGTTTCCCAGCGACGAGATGACCCGCCGGTTTCTGCGCCTGCAGGACAGAGAGGCACACTTCGTTCCCCTGAGCGCCGATGCCGACGCATCTTACGCCCGCGTCGTGACCATCGACCTGTCCCGGCTCGAGCCGCTCGCAGCCAAACCGCACAGCCCCGACAACATCGCGGCGGTCCGGTCGCTCACCGGCATCTCCGTACAGCAGGTCTGCCTGGGAAGCTGCACCAACTCTTCCTACAAGGATCTCGTGACGGTCGCCGGAATCCTCAAAGGCCGCGTTGCGCATCCCGATGTCAGCTTCATTTTAGCGCCGGGCTCGCGGCAGGTTCTCGACAATCTTGCCCGCGACGGCTACCTGGCTGATCTGATCGCCTCCGGCGCGCGGCTTATGGAAAACGCCTGCGGCTTCTGCATCGGCAACAGCCAGAGCCCGCAATCCGGCGCGGTTTCGCTGCGAACCTCCAACCGGAATTTCCTCGGACGGTCAGGCACGCTCGACGCCGACATCTACCTGGTAAGCCCCGAGACGGCGGCGGCGGCGGTCATCACCGGCCGCTTCACCGATCCGCGCGATCTCGGGATGGATTACCCGAATGTCCGAATGCCTGAACGGCTGGTCATCGACGACCGCCTGATTCTCCGGCCAACAGAGGCCACCCGGGAAGTGGAAATCTACCGCGGCCCGAACATCGGCGCGCCGCCGGTCAACACGCCGCTGCCCGACACGCTTGCCGGTCCGGCAACGATCAAGGTCGGCGACAAAATCACAACCGACCACATCATTCCCGCCGGCGCGCGGATGAAGTACCGCTCGAACATTCCCAGGTACGCCGAATTCGTTTTTGAAAACGTGGACGCTGCGTTTGCCCGCCGCGCACTGGCCAACAAGGAAGCGGGCCGGCACAATATCATCGTGGCCGGTCTGTCCTACGGCCAGGGCTCGTCGCGCGAGCATGCCGCCATCTGCCCGATGTACCTGGGCGTGCGGGCGGTCATCGCCAAGTCCCTGGAAAGAATCCACGCCGCCAATTTGATCAACTTCGGCATCCTGCCGCTTACGTTCGTCGATGAAAAGGACTACGACGCCCTCGACGCGGGCGACGACCTCGAAATCGCCGGTCTGAGAACGGCCGTCGCCGAAAGCGAAATCCTGACGGTCGCCAACCGGACCAAAGGTTCGTCCTTCGCCGTGCGCCTTAGTCTGTCGGCCAGACAAAAAGAAATGATTCTGGCCGGCGGCGCGCTCAACGTCCGCCGTCAGGAATAATTCCGCATTTTCACCCTATGGAGTAAAATACAATGAGCCCAAAAATCAAAGTGAAGACAACCCTCGTCGAAATGGACGGGGATGAAATGACCCGCGTCATGTGGCGAATGGTGAAAGACAAGCTGCTCTTTCCCTATCTGGACATGGACATCGACTACTACGATCTGCACGTCAAGCACCGCGACGACACGGACGACCGGGTCACAACCGACGCGGCCCGCGCCATTCAGAAATACGGCGTCGGCGTCAAGTGCGCCACGATCACGCCCAATGAAGACCGGGTAAAAGAATACAACCTGAAGAAAGCCTGGAAAAGCCCCAACGGCAAGATCCGCGCACTGCTCGACGGCACGGTGTTCCGCAAACCGATCCTCGTGAACAACATTCGGCCGGGCGTCGCCGCCTGGAAAAAACCGATTACCATCGGCCGCCACGCCTACGGCGACGTTTACGACAATTTCGAAATGACCGTTCCCGGCGCGGGCAGACTGGAAGTCGTCTTCACGCCGGCCGACGGCGGGCCGGCGCGCAGGGAACTCGTGAAGGACTTCCCCTCGGCGGGCATCGTCCAGATCAACCACAACCTGGAGGCGTCGATGCTGAGCTTCGCCAGGGCCTGCTTCACCTACGCGCTTTCCGAAAAGATCGACGTGTGGTTTTCCACCAAGGACACGATTTCCAAAAAGTACGACGCGGGCTTCCGCGACGTCTTTGACCGCGAATTCGCCGAGCATTGGAAGGACAGGTTTGCTAAGGCCGGCATCGAATATTTCTTTACGCTCATCGACGACGCGGTGGCGCGCATCATGAAGACGGAGGGCGGAATGCTCTGGGCGCTCAAAAACTACGACGGCGACGTGATGTCGGACATGATCGCGTCCGCGAGCGGGTCGCTGGCCATGATGACCTCCGTTCTGGTGTCGCCCTTCGGCTGGTACGAATACGAAGCCGCGCACGGCACAGTGCAGAAGCACTACTACAAGCACCTGAAGGGCGAGGAAACCTCCTCCAACTCGATGGCGCTGATTTTCGCCTGGACCGGCGGCCTGCGCAAACGCGGCGAGATGGACGGCACGCCGGAGGTCGTCGAATTCGCGAACAAAGTGGAAGCGGCGGCCCTGGAAACAGTGGAAAGCGGCGTGATGACGGGCGATTTGCTTCTGCTGGCGGAAAAGCGGCCCACCAACCGCAAGGTCAACACGGAAGGATTCATCGACGCCATCGCCGGAAACCTGAAGAAAAAAATCGATGGCTGAGAAAATTCACAATCCTTTGCCCAATCTGTCGGACTTCACCCTTCAGGAGCTGGAAGATTTCATTGCCGCCTCCGGCAAGGAAAAATACCGCGCCCGCCAGATCATGAAAGAGCTCCATCAGTCCGGCTGCCTCTCCTTTGACGCCATGACGACGCTCGCGCGCGATTTCCGTCAGACGCTCGCCGGCGCGGCCAGAATCTACCGGCCGTCGATCGTCAAAATCCAGAAATCGCAGGACGGCACGCAAAAAGTTCTGCTGGGCCTCGAAGACGGCCTTTTTGTCGAAAGCGTGCTCATTCCGGGGAAAAACCACTGGACGCTTTGCATTTCCACGCAGGCCGGCTGTGCGATGGGATGCGCCTTTTGCCTGACGGCGCGCCAGGGCTTCAAGCGCAATCTGACGCCGGCGGAAATCGTCGGTCAGGTGGTTACGCTAAAAAAAGAAACGCCCGAGGGAGCGGCCGTGGGCAATATCGTCATGATGGGCATGGGCGAACCGCTCGCCAACTACGAAAATACGGTGAAGGCGATCCGGATTCTCGTAAGCGACTTCGGCCTGGGCTTTTCCTCGCGTCGAATCACCGTCTCCACCTGCGGGCTCGCCCCGCAGATCCTCCAGTTGGGCCGCGACATCTGCATCAACCTGGCCGTATCGCTCAACGCCCACGACGACGAAACCCGCAGCCGGCTCATGCCGGTCAACAAAAAATATCCGCTCGCCGCGCTTCTGGACGCCTGCAAGCAATACCCCATGCCGGGCCGCCGAATGCTCACGTATGAATATATTCTCATTGACGGCGTGAACGCCTCACGGCCCGACGCGGAAAAGCTCGCCCGGCTGCTGAAAGATCAGCGCTGCAAGATCAATCTGATCGTGTTTAATGAATACCCCGGCTCACCGTTCAAAGCGCCGTCCGCCAAAGACGTGTCGTCCTTTCAGCAGGTCCTGCTCGACCGCCACTTCACCGCCATGCTGCGCAAGAGCAAGGGCGCCGACATTCTGGCCGCCTGCGGTCAGCTCAGCGGTTCTCACTCAATTTGACGTAATGCTTTGAAATGTTCATTCACGGGGCTTTACCGGAGAAACCGGCACATGCCCGTCAACCATGATTCCGAAAAGATTCCTTCATGTCCGCCAGTTTTCTCTGGAGCTGCCGGAGCGTGATTCCCAGAATTTGAGCGGCCTCGCGGCGGTTGCCGCCGGTGGCGTCCATCACGAAGCGCACGTGCGCCGAATCATTTTCCTTGAGCGTGCACAACCTGCGGGAGAAGGCGTCCCCCTGCGGCTCCAAAACGACGCCGTTTCCGCCCAGATCCGCGGGCAGGATCACGGGGCCTTCGGCCAGCAGCGCGGCGTTTTCCACCATCTGGGAAAGCTCGCGGATATTTCCGGGATAGTCCCCGTGCGTCAGCCGCTGCATCGCTTCCGGAGAAAACCCGGTAATGTTTTTCTGATGGCGCGCGCAGGCCTTTTTCAGGAAATGGGAAGCCAGAAGAGGAATGTCCCCTCTTCTCTCCCGAAGCGGCGGCAGGCAGACGCAGGCGGACTTGAGGCGGTACATCAGGTCCATTCGGAATTTTCCCTCCTGGCAGGCGGTTTCCAGATTGGTGTTCGTCGCCGAAACCAGCCGCACATCCACGCGCACCGGCCGGCCGGCGCCCAGCGGCGTAAACGTCTTGTCCTCCAGCACTCTGAGCAGTTTGGCCTGCAGACCGATCGGCAGTTCGCCGATCTCGTCCAGAAAGAGCGTGCCGCCGTCGGCCTGTTCAAAAAAGCCGCTGTGCTGGCTTTCCGCGCCGGTAAAGGCGCCCTTGACATGGCCGAAAATCTGGCTTTCAAACAGGGTGGCCGGAATGGCGGACACATTTACCGGCACAAAGGGACCCGCGGGCGCGGGTCCGGCCCGGTGAATGCCGCGCGCCATCAGCTCCTTGCCGGTTCCCGACTCCCCGGTGATCAGCACCGGATTGCCGCTGCGCGCCATCACCTGCGCGTAGGAAATCAGCGCCTTCATCTGCTTGTCCTGCGTGATCGTGTCGGCAAACGCGGGCGGAATGTCGGCCGTCTCGCGGCCGGCGCTGATCGAAAGGCCGGCCAGCAGCCCCTTTCGTTCATAGGCCCGTTCAATGGACAAAAACAGCAGCTCATTGTCCACGGGCTTGACCAGGTAGTCGTAGGCTCCCTGCCGCATCGCCCGGACGGTGGTTTGAATGTCGTCCACGGCGGTGAGGATGATGAACTCGGTCCCCGGACAAAAAGGTTTGGTGGATTCCAGCACCTGCATGCCGTCCACGTCCGGCATCAGCAGATCCAGAAGAACAATGTCGAAGTTTTCGCAGCGGATGCGCAAGACAGCCTCCCGGCCGTTGTCGCAGGCTTCGACATTTTTGATGCCTTTCCACTTGAGAACCCGCTTCACGGAGGAAAGAGACAATTCCTCGTCGTCCACAATCAGTATCTTCATAACCGCTGTCTCCCCACCTCATGAATGATCTTCTGAAGCTTATCGATGCTGAACGGTTTGTGCAGTGTAAAGTCGGGCGCGGCTTTGATCTGCGGCGGCACAGAGAGGGCCTTGCGGTCCGTCGAATAGAGAATCACTGGCAGCAACGGATATTTCGCGCGGATTTTTTCCAAAAGTGTCCAGCCGTTGAATCCCCGGAGGCGGATTTCCGAAACGACGATGTCCACTTCCGGATGCTGAGCCAGAAAATCAAGAATATCCTCCATCCGGTCCTGGGCTTCCGACCGCCAGATCACCGCGTCAACAAAGTTGGCCTTGAGCTCCTTCAGATACTTGACGTTGTGGTCGATGCAGAGGATGGCCGGATACAGGCTGATGTCGGTGGCTCCGTCCACGGGAAGAAAAATCGAAAACCGGCTGCCGCGTCCCGGGCGCGACAGTACGCTGATCAGCCCGTGATGCTCCCGGATCAGACCGTAGGAAATGGAAAGGCCCAGCCCCGTGCCGTCCCGGTCGCGGCGCGTGGTGAAAAAGGGATCGAAAATCTGGTCCATGATTTTCTTCTCGATCCCCCGGCCGTTGTCTTCAATGTCCACCACCACCGCCTTGAGGCTGTCGACCGAACGGCAGCGGATGGTGATGAGGCCTTTCTGCCCCGAAGGAATCGCCTGATAGGCGTTGATCAGCAGATTGGCGATCACCTGTTCGATCTTCTGGAAGTGGCCGCAAACCGGCACGACATCGGCGGCGATGTCCTGATCGATGCCGGAGACCGTTCTGCGGATCTGCGCGCCCACGATGACCAGCGCGCCCGCGATCACCTCCGGCACCGACATCAGTTTTTTCTGCGCGGTTTCGTCGGAGCGGGAAAACTCCTTGAGGCTGGTCACGACCCGGCTGATCCGGTTGGCGCCGATCTTGAACGCCTGGACGATGTCGCGCATGTTGCGGCAGACTTCTTCATAGGACAGGCCCCGCTTTTCCCACTCGGGATGCCGGGCGCTCGAACCGGAAAGGATGGACTCTACGGCGTCCCAGATTTCTTCGAGGATCGGCACGTTGTAGGCGATGAAGCTGACCGGATTGTTGATCTCGTGGGCGACGCCGGCCACGACTTCGCCCAGCGCCGTGAGTTTGTGCGTCTGAATCATCTGCTGAAGGCGAAGCTCGCCCTCCTGGCGGATTCTCTTGTCTTCCGTGACGTCCTGCCACGCGCCGACGATGTAATTGGTCGAACCGGCGGGAAGCTGCACCACCCGCCAGTAATCCGAAAACCAGCGGTAGGAATCGTCCATGACGCGAAACCGGTAGCTGTAGCGGTGCGTTCCCTTGGCCTGACCGGCCTTGAGCTCGCCCAGAATCCGGGAGCGGTCGTCCGGATGAATATGGTCGGCCCAGAAATTTTCGTCATCGATGAAGCACTGCGGCGGATAGCCGGTAATTTCCTCGATGGTGCTGCTCACAAACGTAATGCTGAAGCGCCCGTCCGTTTTCCGGGTATAGGAAATGATCGGCAGGGATTCCAAAAGCAGCGAGAGGTGATCGGTGGTCTGCTTGAGCGCTTTTTGCGTCCGGTGGCGCTCCATCAATTCATTGAGCAGCGCCTCGTTGGCCTGGGCCAGCTCGGCCGTTCTCTCCTGCACGCGCTCCTCCAGCTCCCGGTGCGCCTTGAGCAGCGCCTCCTTGGCCTTCTTGCGCCGGGTGATGTCCTCGAGTGTTTCGATGGCGCCGATCAGGTCGCCGGCTTCGTTGCGGATAATCGCCGCCGTAAAGCGCAGCCACTTGCCTTGATGACCGAGCTCCGGAAAAAAGTCAATCGCCTCGTAGGCCTCGTCGAGCAGTTTGGATCGGATGTACTTGCCCGTGTACCACTTGGATATTTTTTCCTGGGCGCGGCTGACCAGCAAATCCGCCATGCAGGGGCGCTTTCTCGCGTAAAACGCGCGCCACTGCTGGGAGGTGCCGATGACGTCTTCGGCCCTGATCTTGGTAAGCTGTTCCAGGGCCTTGTTCCAGTAAAGAAGGCGATGATCCTTGCCGATCACAAACGCGGGGATCGGAGACCGGCTGACGACGCTGCGAAGGCGCTCTTCGCTCTCCCGGAGCTCTCTTTCCGCGAGGTTCCGCGGGCGCTGAGGCTCCCGGGTCGCCTGAAGGCGGGGACGCCGCTGCCGAACATCTTTTTCCGGAGCCTCTTGTGCCTGCCGCCTGTTCTTCATGGCATCACCTTTCTTTGAAGTTGGAAACCGGCCTCTACCCGCCTTTCGCCAACCCCATTGCGCCGCTGTGAAGAATGGATCTGATAAAATCACTTGGATGATGATTATATTGGCTTTACCCGGGAAGTCAAACGAATCTTTGCCGCCGGCGGACGGGAACCGGCGGCCGGAACCGCGCAGCCTGATTTTTCGCCCCGGCTTCCGGCTTCTCTTTGTCCTTGACACAGGCCCATCCGTTCTTTATAAGAGCCCTGCCCGGCAAAAGGAAGTCAAGTTCATTTTCCTGGTGTCATTTTGGCGTTTCACGCTTTGGCTGATGGCGGGCAGCAAGGTGAAGGCGTCGTTTGCTCAGACTGGCTCAAAAACGCGGTTGAATACCAGCGTTGCCGGGCGAAAGGAGCAATTCGATCATGGAGAAATTCTTCACCCCCCGCAGCATGGTTGTTTTCGGCGCGTCCGTCACCAAAATGAATCTGGGGCAAATTGTCCTCATCAACAACAAACAAATCGGCTACCCGGGAGAAATCTACGGCGTCGGGTCCCAGGAAGGCGACATCAACGGCGTTCACGTGTACACCAAAGTCGCGGATCTGCCGTGCGTTCCGGACGTGGCGATTTTCCTGACGCCCGCAAGGACCGTTCCCGGCCTCATGGAGGAATGCGGCCGGAAGGGCATTACGCACGTGGTCATCGAATCGGGGGGATTCAGCGAATACTCGCACGGCCATCATACCCTGGAAGAGGACGTGCTGGCCGTCGCGCGCAAATACGGCATGAAAGTCATCGGCCCCAACTGCGTGGGCGTGATCAATTTTGATTATAAAATGATGATGCCCTTCGCCTTCGCCAAGGAAGTCCCTTCCGGCGGCACCCTGGGGCTCATCACCCAGAGCGGCGGTGTCGGAAGCTCCTATCTGCGAACGGTCGCGGGATTCGGAATCACCGCCGGCAAGTTTGTGTCGATCGGCAACAAGCTGCAGCTCGACGAGGCGGATTTTCTCGAATACCTGATTCAGGATCCCCGCACGAAATGCATTGCGCTGTATCTGGAAGGCTTCAAGCGCGGACGCAAATTTTTCGATCTGGCCCGAAACTGCGACAAACCCATCATCCTTCAGAAATCCAACCGGTCGCCCGCGAGCGCGAAGATCGCCCAGTCGCACACAACGGCGCTTTCCGGCGATGACGCCGTGGTGGACGGAGCCATGCGGCAGGCCGGGGTCATCCGCGTGGACGACGAAGTGGAGCTGGTCAGCGCGGTTCAGATGGTCGGAATGCCGCTCATGAAAGGCAAACGCGTGGCCGTGCTGTCGCGGTCCGGCGGTCATGCCGTCCTGACGGCCGACGCCTGTGCAAAATACGGATTTGAAATGACGCCCTTTCCGCCGTCGTTCATCGAAAAGCTCAAAACGATTTACAACACCCGCGTGATCGCCCACCAGAACCCCCTGGATCTCGGCGAAATCTTCGACTACACGATCTTCACGGATATTCTGGAAGAAGCCCTCAAGCTCGACGACTTTGACGGCGTTCTTTTCAATCATCTGTATTCCTCCGATTTTGAGGCGGAAATGTCCCGGACCTTTCTGGCGGGCGTGAAAGAGCTTGTCGCCCGCTATGAAAAACCCGTCAGCCTGGCGATGATATCCGATCGGGATGAAATTCTTGACCTGCAGAAAAAGCAGCCATTTCCCGTTTTCGTGTCTCCGCTGGAAGCGGTGGAGGCCCTGTACGCCTCGCGATCCTATTACGAAAAGAAAACTGCATGCCAAAAGCGGGGCCATCTGGAAAAGTATGACCTGGATTTGAAAGCGGTTGACCGCATCCGCGCCCGTTGCGGAAAGGAAAAGCGGATTCCGCTCACGGACGAGGCGCTTGCGGTCTGCGCGGCCGCCGGGCTGCAGCCCGTGAAAAACCTGCTGCTCAAAGATGAAAACATTCCGTCCAGAATCACGCTGCGCTACCCGCTGGCCGCCAAGCTGCTGTCCCGGGACGCCTCTCACAAGTCGGACATCGGCGGCGTCGCCGTGAACCTTCGAAGCAAAAAACAGCTTGCCGAAGCCCTGGCCGGCATGAAAAGCAAAATCAGAAACCTGAAGCCGTCGCCCTCCATCGACGGGTATCTGATTCAGGAAATGGCACCCGCCGGCGCCGAATGTTTTGTCGGGGGCAGGCGTGATCCCGCTTTCGGCCCGGTCATCGTGGTTGGTCTGGGCGGCATTTTCATTGAAATTTTCAAAGACACCTCCATCCGGATGGCGCCGGTAACCCCGGGGGAAGCCGAAGGAATGATCCGGGAGCTGAAAGCCTATCCGCTGCTGGCCGGCGCAAGAGGCAGAGGTCCCGCGGATTGTCAGGCGCTGCAGAATGTGGTATGCAGAATCTCCGCTCTGCTCGCCGCATGCCCGGAAATTTCGGAAATCGACCTGAATCCGGTCATCGTGCATCCGGAAGGCCAGGGCGTGAGTCTGGTGGACGCCCGCGTCTTTTTTCAGAAATAGCCGCGGGCTTCGGGATTGCCGACAAGCCGCGCGGAATGCGGATCAAAACGGCCTGCCGCCGGCATCTTTCGAAAGGAGCCCTTCATGCGTCTTTTGAAAAAAGTCCTGATCGCTGTCCTGGTTTTCGTCGTCCTGATCGGTCTTGCCGGCTTTTTGATTCTTCCCGCCGTTATCAAGCCGGTCCTGGCCAAAAAGATTTCCGAAGCCCTGCACCGGGAAACGGCCATCGGGCAGATCAAGATCAATCCTTTTGATCTTTCCGCGACGATCCGGGAATTCAAACTGGCCGACCGGGGAACGCCTGACCCGTTCGTCTCCTTTCAGGAGCTGCACGTCAACGTGGATGTGCTGACCTCCATCTTCCGGCGCGCGCTGATCCTGGAGGAAATCCGCCTGGAGCAGCCGTATGTCGGCGTTACCCGGAAAGAAGACGGAACCTATAATTTCTCCGACCTGATCCCGAAGGAAGAGGCGCAAAAAAAAGAGCCGTCCAAACCGTTTCTGTTTTCCCTCAACAACATCCAAATCACCCGCGGCACCTTGGACTTTCACGACGCCCCCAACCGGACCAGCCACACGATCCGCAGCCTGAATCTCGACGTCCCGTTTGTTTCCAATATCGATTACTACATGAAGCACTACGTCCAGCCCAAATTTTCCGCCGTCGTCAACGGCCAAACCGTTGCGGTCACCGGGAAAACCCAGCCTTTTCATACCTCGCGGGAAAGCCTGCTGGATATTGACATTCGGGATATCGATGTTCCCTTCTACCTGCAGTACGTGCCGGTGAAAATGAATTTCAAGCTGGTCCAGGCGATCATGGATATTCGCCTGCAACTGCATTTCATCATCCCCGGAGAACGGGCGCCCGAATTGAGGCTGACCGGCCGGGCCGATTTGAAAAAAGTGGCCCTCGACGATCTGCGGGGCAACAAAATTCTGCGGCTTCCCGCCATGTCGGCCACTCTGGCTTCCGTCAAGCCGCTGGTTCCCAGCGTTCATCTCTCCGAAATTTCGCTTGACGGACTCCAACTGGCCGTCCGGCGCAGCCCGAAAGGCGAGATCAATCTGCTGAATCTGGTCGGAACGCAGTCCAAAACGAAGCCGGAAGAAACGGGGGCGAAAAAGAAAATAAACGGCAATGCCGACGCAAAGAAAAAAGAGCTGGACCTTCGGGTGGATGCTTTCCTGCTTGACGCAGCCGACATCACGTTTACGGACGAGCGGCCGTCCCGGCCGTTTCGCACGCGGATTTATCCCCTGCGCCTGGCCGCCTCGAACTTTTCCCTGAAAAAGGGAAACAAGACCGCCATCGATCTTGCGCTCGTCATGGACCGGACAGGCAGGATCAACGCGAAAGGACCTGTCGTCATCTCTCCGTTTACCGCCGATCTGGCGCTGGGCGTAAAGAATCTGGCGCTCCGTCCCCTTCAGTCCTATGTCCCGGACACCGTCCAGATGGACATTACCGGCGGCGAGTTGTCCACGACCGGAGCCTTCGCGCTGGCCACCGACGCGAAAGGCGAACCCAGCGTCAAATATGCCGGCCAGATCTCCGTGGATCATCTCGCGACGATCGATCGGGCGCGCGCTCACGATTTTCTGAAATGGAAACAGCTCCGTTTTCAATCTCTTTCCGCCGGCTATAATCCCCTGTTCGTGAACATTCGGGAAATTGCGCTCAGCGATTTCTTCGCCAAAATCGTCATCCACCCGGGCGGCGCCACCAATATTCAGCACATCTTCGGCGTGGCGAAAAAGGAAACCGGAAGGCCTGATGCCGCGGCGAAGGCCGGAGAAAAGATCGCGGCCGCCAAGACCCCGCCGCCCGCTGTGAGCGCAAAACCGGCGCAGCCCCCGCCGGACATCAAAATCGGAAAGGTCAGCTTTCACGGGGGCACGGTGGATTTCGCCGACCGCAACATCCGGCCGAACTACGCCGTGACCATGCTCAATCTTCAGGGAAGCGTCACGGGCCTCTCCTCGCAGCAGATCTCGCGTGCGAAAGTCGATTTGAAGGGAAACCTGGGCTACGGATCGCCGCTGGAAATCGCGGGCACCATCAACCCGCTGGCCAAAGATTTCTTCGCCGATATCAAGCTCAACTTCAAAGACATTGAAATGAGCCCGGTCACGCCTTACACCAGCAAATACCTGGGGTATCCCGTCACCAAGGGCAAACTCAATTTCAACGTGTCCTATCTCGTCGATCAGAGAAAGCTGTCCGCGGAAAATAAAATCTTTTTCGATCAGCTCACCTTCGGCGACAGGGTGGAAAGCCCCGAGGCCATCAAGGCGCCGGTGCCGCTGGCCGTTTCCCTTTTGACCGACCGGAACGGACAGATCAACCTCGACATTCCCCTGTCCGGAAGCCTCGACGACCCGAAGTTCAAAATCTGGCCCATTGTCTGGCAGGTTCTCAAAAACATCATTACCAAAGCCGTCACGGCGCCCTTTTCTCTTTTGTCTTCGCTGACCGGAGGGGGCGAGGAAATGAGCTTTGTCGAATTCAACTTCGGCGGCGCGGACATTCCGGAGGCGGAGCTGAAAAAGATCAGCGCGCTTTCCAAGGCGCTGTATGACCGTCCCCAACTGAAGCTGGAGGTTGAAGGCTATGTTGACGCAACACAGGATCAGGAAGCTTTGAAAAAAGCAAGATTCAACCGTCTGCTCAAAACGCAGAAGCGCAAGGAAATGATCGACCGCGGCGAGACTCCCGCTACGCTCGAAGAAATTACAATCGGGCAGGCCGAATACGAGAAATACCTGACCCTGGCCTACAAGGCTGCAAAATTTTCCAAGCCGCGCACGGCGCTGGGCATCGCCAAAAGCCTTCCGCCCAAAGAAATGGAAAAACTGCTCTTCGACAATACCATCGTCACGGACGCCGATCTGGAGCAGCTTGCCTCCAGGCGGGCACAGGCAGTCCGCGAACAGCTCTTAAAAGACGGCAAGGTGGAAGCGGGGCGCGTTTTCATCGTCCAGCCCAAAGCCAAAACGCCCGCGAAGAAAGAAAAGGTAAAAGACAGCCGTGTGGACTTTAAACTGAAATAGCGGTTGCGCGGCGATTTTCGGATTCGGAAAACATGATAAAATTGCGCGCGATAATGCTCCTTCTGCTCCTCGGCCTGCTGGCGGGCTCCTGTGCGCCCCTTCTGCCGGTTATCGTTCCCGTCGGGAAAGACCAGGCCCGATGCCTGCCCTTCTTCCCCGATCAGGACGGCTGGTACGGAGGCGACGGCGCCTACTCCATTGCCCTGGACAAAAAGCGCTCCCTGTGGCTGTTCGGCGACACCTTCGTTTCGAAAGAAAAGGGGCGGAAGGACCGGATCGGCATGGAGGTGATTCTGGGAACAACGCTGGCCGTTTCCACCTGCGCCGGCGAACAATTTTCCATCCGGTATTATCTGAAGAAAACAAACGGCAAATTCGCATCGTCCTTCGGCCCAGATCAATGGCTCTGGCCGCAGGACCCGTTCATCGCCGACCGGGTTTTATACATACCGCTTTTGGTGATTAGGCCTCTTCCCGGACCGGCAAGGCCCTTTCACTTTGAAATTGCCGGGCACACCATCGCCCGGATCAGGGATTATTCGGCGGAAGATCCCAACAACTGGCCGGTGGATTATCTGGACTGGACCGGCGCGATCGCTCCCGGCATCGAGGCCCTCGCCGCCGCATCCGTCGTTCACGGCCGTTTCGTCTATTTTTATCCACTGTATCGTTCCGGAAAGGACGGCGCTCCCGTCCAGGGCAATCTTTTGGCAAGACTTCCCGCCGACCATCTGGAAAATCCGGCCGGCCACCTGGAGTACTGGACGCTCGACGGCTGGCAAAAGAAAATCACTCCGGAAAACCTGAAAATGATTTTTTCCCCCGGTCTTTCCGAACTGAGCGTTCGCTATCGCATGGATAATGAAGAATGGCTGGCCGTTTACCTGTCGCCGGAAGACAGAGGCCGCCGCCTGCTGTACAAAACATCCCGAAAGCCGGAAGGCCCGTGGAGCCCGCCTGCCGCGCTTATCCAATCCATTGATGAAGTGGACCCCGCAAGCCCGCTGTACCATCCGCAGACGTTCTGCTACGCCGGCAAGGAACACCCCCAGTTCGCAAGCGGGAGGGACCTCGTCGCAACGTACGTCTGCAATTCAATGGAAAACATCGATGATCAGGAAAGTTTTCTTCGCCGGAATCTTTTTTTGTACCGGCCGGTCGTCCGGCTGCTCAGGCGCTGACCATGAACGGCGTCAGTCCGCCTGTTATTTGACCACCAGATGGCGCTCCACTTCCGACATGAACGTGTCCGGATTGATGGGCTTTTCGATGTAGCCGTTGCAGCCGACCTCCATGGCTTTGTCGCGGTCGCCGACCATGGCGTGCGACGTCACGGCAACAATGGGAATGGCGGCAAGCTCAGGATTGGCGCGCAGATTCCGGGCGACGGCGTATCCGTCCATGACGGGAAGCTGAATGTCGAGCAGAATCATATCCGGTTTCAACGCGGCCGCCATGTCGATGCCCGTCTGCCCGTCCATCGCGGCATGCACCGTATAGCCGTTTTTCTCCAGAATAAACCGGACCAGATAAAGGTTTTGTTCATTGTCTTCAATGACCAGGATGTTTCCTTTCATGCTTTTTCTCCCTCCCGCGGCAACAGGAATGTGAAGGTGCTGCCTTTGCCCCATTCGCTTTCCACTCGGATTTCACCACCCAGCAAATTCGCCAGCTTCCGGCTGATGGACAGGCCCAATCCCGTTCCGTCGTACTTGCGCGTTATGCCGGATTCAATCTGCTGAAACGCGTTGAAAAGCTTGTCCATGTCTTTCGGCCGAATGCCGATTCCGGAATCGGCGACGGCGATCACAATTTTCCCATTTTGGATTTCGCATTTCATCCGGACAAATCCCTGCTCGGTGAACTTGACGGCGTTGCTCACCAGATTGAGAAGAATCTGCTCCACTCGACGGCGGTCGCTTTTCATCAGGCCGATTTCCGGCGCGATTTCCGCTGTCAGTTTCAGATTCTTGTTTTCCGCCAGCGGCTGAGAGGTTTTAATAACTTTCTCCACGGTCTCCCGCAAGTTGAAAGTTTCAGAGACCACGTTGAGCTGTTCCGCTTCAATCTTGGAAATGTCCAGAACATCGTTGATGAGGCTCAGCAAATGCCTGGCGCTGTTGTAAACCATCTTGAGCTGCTTTTCCTGCTCTTCGTTCAGAGGTCCGCCCAGACGCTGCAGCAAAATGCCGGTAAACCCGATGATGGAATTGAGCGGCGTGCGCAGTTCATGGGACATGGTGGCCAGAAAGGCGGATTTCAGGCGGTCTGCTGACTGCGCTTTTTCCATCGCGAGGGCCAGCTCGGCCGTCCGTTCAATGATCCGCACTTCCATTTCCGAATTAATCTGTTTCAACTCCCTGGTGCGCGCATTGACCTGGTTTTTCAGAATAACGCTGCCCCCCAGACTCATCAGCAACACAATACCGGCGATTAAACCGAGAACTTGCAACCACACCGGCAGCCTGAACCGAACCTCTTCGGATGTCCATTTTCTCAGCGTTGCATAATATGCCGATTTTGTGTCCTTTTTCAGATAATCAAGATGTTGGTCGATAGCCTCCAGCAACTCCCGGGAGGAATTCTTGGGCGCGGCGAAAAAAAGCGCGGACGGTTCAAAAACAATTGCCGTATCGACCAGTCCATACTTCCGGGCATGCATTGAGCCATAAAATTGATTGGTAACGGCGGCGTCGACATCTCCTTTGGCCACCATTTCAAACATGGTCTTATAATCCGCAACGGCAACAAGCTTTGTATCCAATCCAAATCCCCGGCTGAAACGAGTGAAAGCCTCCTGCTGAACCGATTTGTCCAGAATCGCGACACGTTTGCCGTTCAAATCCAATATGGATTGTAATCCGCTGTCTTTGCGGGCGTAAGCCTGAAACCATGAGGACAGCACTTGAATCTTGTGAAAGGAAAACCGCTTTTCGCGCTCGGTCGTCAGGGCCACATCCGGCATCAGATCAATCAGACCTTTCTCCAGACGCTCCAGTCCCTCAGCCCAGGTGCCCGCCACATATTGCACCTCCCAGTCTTCTTCCGACGCAATATACTCGATAAGATCAATAAATATTCCGGAAGGCCGGCCGGATTCATCCGTGAAAACCTTGGGTGAATTTTCATAAACCCCGACCTTCACCACCCGGCTTTCGGCTAGGGCCATGGAACCGCACACGACTGAAACCAGCGTCAGAATAAGCAACCCGTGGATCAGGCGCGCGAAAAAGACGATGGCTTTTCTTTCGGCAATTCTTCGGTGACCTTTGAGCATAACATTTCTTCCTAATAGTTTATGGTCATCTGTAATCCGATGAGCTGTCTGGTCCATTCCCACCGACTGTTCACATTGGAAAAATCCATTCTGAAATAGGGCCCCACCAAAACATGCGCCCCGATATTTTTGTTGATGCCCACCTTGATTCTGTTGAGCATCACCGCCTTATCGTGATTTTCGTAAAACAGCTCCCATCCGACATAGGGCTGCAAAAAAAGATCGGGGCGGCTGATGTTCAATGTATTCTTGATTCTGGCGTCATTCCAGTCCGGCGTAATTCTGTATTCATAGCGAATCTGATTGAATATCTTGAAATTAAAAAAAATTTTGGACAGGTTCAGATTGATGCTTGGTTTTTGCTCCAGAGCCCAGTGCCCGTCGTCATCCTTGGAATAACCCTGCTGATAATAGGCCAGAAAGGAAAGCCAGGCAGCCGGCGTCTGATACTGGAGACCTGCGCCCCATTCCGTATAGTCGTAATTGGACATCTCATCGTTGGCCTGGACGAAGACATAGGAGACGGCGCGGTATTTTTCATTGAATTTGTAGGAAAAATTTAAATCCGTACGCAAAGATGTGTCATGGCCCGCATAAAGAAGCGAAGCAGACATCAACATGAGCAAGGATGCAGCAAGAACAATATCGAAGCACAAAAAACATATTCTTCGCATCATCAACCCTGTCCCTTGACTGTTCTTGGCGCACGGACTGGATGTCTTCAGCAAAATTTCATCATCGTTCCACTGGGCAATCTTTTTACAGCCCCCGCATAAATTCCGGGCGAAGCATGCCCGGGTCTTTCCGGGACAAGAGCGCCTGAAGCTGCCGGAGCACCCTGCCTTTTTCCTTCGGCATTGTGCCGCGGATGGAAAAATAATTGGAAGCGTGCATGGAGCTGAAAAAACAGTTGGAAAAGGTTGAATGCTCCACCATCGTTTTCAATTCCCGCAGCGAATCAAAAGGGGTGATCATTTCAAAGCGGCCCTGCTCCCATTCCTTGTAAAGTTCCGTTTCGGGAATCAGCGTGAGCGTCAGCGCGCCGGCGTAATCCGGGTCCATTTCCGTCAGAATTCTCGCCGACTCCAGCGCGTGCTTCTCGCTTCCCGCGACGCCGCCCAGCCCGAGGATCACCGTGACGGACAGGAGAATGCCGGATGCCTTCACTTTTTTTGCGGCTTCCACCATCTGATCGTGGGTGACGTTTTTTCGAATCTTCTTCAAGACCTCGTCGTCGCCGCTTTCCACCCCCATGTAAAGAATGCCGAGCTTCTGTTCCTTCAGGTCCCGAAGTTCCTGAACGCTTCGCCGTAAAATGTCCTGCGGAGTGGCGTAGCTGGCAATGCGCTCCAAAGCGGGAAATTTGCCGTTGAGATACCGCAGCGCCTCCATGAGCTTCGGGTAGGGATACACAAGAGCGTCGCCGTCCTGGAGAAACACCCGCTTTCCGTCCCACTGGCGGAGAATTGCATAGACGATGTCCGGCTGGCCCGCCATCCACATGCGGCTGTTCACATACAGAGACATGGCGTCGATTTCGCGTTTTACGTCGTCGAGGTCGCGAATGCCGAGGCTGGTAAAGGAAAAAGCGCAAAACGCACAGGAATTGTTGGAACATCCGGACGTCAGGGGCAGATAATAACTGGCGTGCTCGCTGGGCGGTCGAAGGATTTCCGGTCTTGCAAAAGCCATAATGGGCTCCCTTCCATAAATATTGTGATACCATACAGACCGAGCCGCCCGTTTGTCAAGACCGTCCTGACAGGTTCGTTTTTTTCTTGCATCGTTGCTTCAAAGTTGTAAGATAGCGCCGTTTTGAAACCGGCTTTTTGCGAATACAAATCCTTCGCCACGGCCGGATATAGATCAAGGAGGAATTTCATGAATCTCGATGCGTTGTTTTATCCCAAAAGCGTCGCCGTTATCGGCGCATCCGACAATCTGGGCGGAGGAAAACTGCCCTATTTTCAGATCCTGCAAGCCAACGGTTTTGCCGGCGCCCTTTATCCCGTGAATCCCCGACGGGCCGAAGTGGGCGGCGTCAAGACCTGCGCGTCCATCGAAGATCTTCCGGAACCCGTCGATTTTGCCATCGTCGCCGCACCCGTCGAGCAATCCGTAGACATCGTCAAAGCGGCCGTCCGCAAGCAGATCAAGTTTATCCATTTCTTCACCTCCGGTTTCGGAGAAACGGGCAATCTGCAACTGGAGCAGGAAGTCATCCGGGAAGCCCGCAGGGGACATCTCCGGATCGTCGGCCCCAACTGCATCGGCGTTCAATGCTTCGAGTCGAAAGTTTCTTTCCGACTGACCCATCTGCAGGAGAAGCCCGGTTCGATCGCCTTTTTGGGGCAGTCCGGCGGAATCACCTCCAGCTTTGTGGCCATGGCAACCACCCGGGGCATCGGGCTCAATAAAGTGGTCTCCTACGGAAATCAGATCGATCTGAGACTGGAGGATTATCTGGAGTATCTGGCGGATGACGACAAGATCCGTCTGATCGCTTGCTACGTGGAAGACATCAAGGATGTGAACAAATTTCTGAAAACGCTGAGGCGCACGACGGCCAGAAAGCCGGTGATTATTCTTAAAGGGGGAAAAACGGAGCTGGGCTCCAAGGCGGCGGCCAGCCACACGGGCGCCATGGCCAGCAATTACACGATTTGGGCCGCGGCCGTGCGGCAGCACGGCGGGCTGCTGGTGGATGATTTCGAAGAGCTGATGAATCTGGCGATGCTCGGCACCGCGCAGCGATTCCCGCGCGGAAGGCGCGTGGGATTCATGGGCGCCGGCGGCGGCATCTCCGTGCTCTTTTCCGATCTGGCCGTCACCTCGGGGGTTTTGCTTCCCGAACTGAGCCCCGGCACCCAGCGAATGATCAGTGAAAAAATCATGGGGGTCAACACCTCGACGACCAATCCCGTCGATCTCGGAGCCTTCGGCTTTGACTTCAACGTGATGCTGCACACCATGAAAGCCCTGAACGAAGACGTCAACATCGATGTGATCGTTCCCTATTTTTCCGTTGAATACATCATGCACGCGGAAGTGTTTCTCAAGGTGACCAACAGCGCGGACAGCATCATGGCGATGGCCCAACAGATCAAAAAGCCGGTGATCCCCGTCCTGTCGTGCTTTCTGGAAAATGACCTGGAGGCGGAACGCGTCAGAATTTCCACCTTCAACGCGCTGCGCAAGGCGGGATTCCCCGTTTATTCCACCATCCAGGAGGCTCTTTACGTCATCGAAACCTATTTCGAATGGTCGGAAAAGCGTGTGCGGGGGAGCAGGAAAACCGCCGAATAGCGAAAAGATACGGTAAGAAAACGAGGGCCCCGGAATATCCGCCGTCCCGGACGGTTCAGTCAAAATAGCTTCTGTAGGCTTCCGGAAGGGCATCGCGGTTTACCTGGAACAATTCAATGAGCACATTGTCGGGCGCGGGCACCATGACATATTTCCAGACGCCGATGTCCGTGACGCTTTTTTTGAACGGCACGCCCATGGCCTTGAGCTTTTCGACCACGCCGTCGATGTCGTCGGTCTGGATGCCGAAATGGTGAATGCTTCCCCGGCCGGAAAAGGAAGGCGCCTGATCGTAGAAATGAATCCGTCCGGTACCGACCCTCATGAACACGTTCCTCGCTCCCGCCAACTCCTCGTCGAGAATGATTTTCCCGCCAAAGGCGTTTTGATAAAAGGCCAGGCTTTTTTCGATATCCGACGCAAACAAATGAACATGGTGGACATGGTTCATGGACTTGCTCCTTTCTTTACGGGCGTCGCGCAGGCAAACGGGGGGATGCCGCCGCCTATGCTTTCGTCAGGGAACGGATCAGCGCGGCTGCGTTGTCGTGAAAGATCCGATCGTAAAATTCCGAAGAAAGATTCATCTTCAAAAGATTTTCAATCTCCGCTTCCCACGGCGTGATCAGGTTGGGATAATCCGACCCGTATAAAATTCTGGATTTGTATTTTTCAAGATACCCGGGTCCGAGGTTGTACCCTTCGTACGGCGCGGGCAAAAAACAGAAGGCGGTGTCGAGATACAAAGCCGGATGCCGGTCCGCAAGCTCCATGAAACCCGCGTATTCATGAGCGCCCAGATGGGCGATGGTGGCGGGAAGGTCAGGAAAACGGTCCAGAACTTTCATAAACGGGTCAAGGCCGACATAGGGATTTCCCACGGGGCCGGTCCCGGTATGGAAGAGAATGCGCTTGTTCTTCCGGATCACCAGCTCGTACAGGTCAAAGAGCCTCTCGTCGTACGGATAAAAATTCTGGACCAGAAGCTGAAGCTTGAATCCGAGGATTTTCGGGTTTTCCACAAGGCGGCGGGCCATGTCCAGAGCGTGGTCGTCGCCCGGATGATAGGCGGCAAAGCAATACAAATCCTCGTACTCCTGAAGGACTTTCTCATTCCACCGGTTCAGATCCTCGGCGATTCCGGCGCGGTGCGCGTAATTGGAATACACGATCACGCTCACGCCCGCCCGCCGAAGGCGCTCGATGCACTCCCGGTAATAACAGCGATGAATAATGTGCCAGTTGTACTGCTTCAGAAAAGCTTCCCAGATGGCATCGAAAAGCCTGTCCGGAAACAGATGAACGTGAAAATCAATTATTTTCTCTGGAATTCCCGTCATGGTCGCCACCGCCCGCGCGTCTGTATGCGCCTGTTTGGTTAGCACAACCGGAATTCATAATCAACGGAAAGGTCGGCGGGTGCAAAGATGCCCTTCCCCGGCGCGTACGGGCGGCGGGGATTTCTTGACCCGGCGGAAAATGTGGGCTAAAGAAAACGGCAAAACCCTTAAACCGCTTTTCCGGGGGAATGTGATGAAAAGAAAATGGACCGCCCTGCTTGCCGCGATGGTCATCTGCATCAGCGCCGTGCCCGCGTGCGCCGAAGTGACGCAGTCCGACCTTGTGGTCCTCGACGTGGCGCTGATCCGGCCTGTGGGCATCGTCTCCGTCGCAGTCGGCACGGCACTGTTCATTGTGTCGCTTCCCGTGTCCATTCCCAGCGGCAGCGTCGGCGCCGTGGCGAAAAGCCTCGTGAAGGACAGCTTCGAATACACGTTCATCAGGCCCGTCGGGAATTTCGACTATGAGCTGGGCACATGGGGCAAAGAGGCCCCGCCCATCTCAGAAAATTCCCGCAGCCGGATAAAATAGGCGCTGGACAAGAAATAACTGCTCCGGTATAAAGAAGCCATGGAAATCCTCATGAGCACACAACTGGCCGTGCCCCTTTCCCAGGTGGCCCTGCTTCTGGGGATCAGCACCCTGGTCCTGTTTTTTGGACGGGTGAAGCTGGCCCTGCTCATCAACTACTGCTTCACTTTTTACTGGGGGTTTTTTCTGAATCCCAGCTTCCGCTCCGAACTGGGAGAACTGGTTCTCAACACCTACACCTACGTCTATATTGGGGTCGGCCTGCTCATCGTCGTTCTGGCCCTGATCGGATTTCTTTCCAGCAACGAACGCTGAGCCATCCTTTTATTTCATTCCTGTGTGCAAGCGAAGCGCGACTTTGCGCCTGCCCCGGACCGGGTTCGGGTGTCGCAGACCAGGGGTGTTTTCGAAAAAAAAGCCGCTTTGCATTTGATTTTTTCCCCGCAAATGACCTATACATGGACGGAAGGTCACACCAAGGAAAAACGAGGAGCGAAAGCGATGTGGACATCCATCACCGGATTTTTGCGCGGTGCCCTTGGTCTCGCCTTTCTGGGCATCAATACCCTCTTCTGGGCCGTTCCGGTTTACATCACGGCCGTTTTCAAGCTGATCCTGCCCTTTCGCGCGGCCAGGAACTTCTTTGACGTCATTCTCAATTTTCTATCCTATACCTGGATCTACTGCATCAACTGGTTTATCGGGGCCATCAAAACCGTGGAATATGACGTCACGGGGCTTGAAAAACTGAAGCGGAACGAATGGTACATCGTCGTTTCCAACCACCAGACCATGATCGACATCATCGTTCTTCAGAAAATATTTCACGGCCGCATCCCCTTCCTGAAATATTTCATGAAGCAGGAGCTGATCTGGGTGCCTATTTTGGGGCTGGCCTGGTGGGCGCTGGATTATCCTTTTATGAAGCGGTACTCTTCGGAACTCCTGAAAAGAAAACCGCATCTTCGGGGCAAAGATGTCGAGGCAACCCGGAGAGCCTGCGCGAAGTTCAAGGACCGGCCCGCATCCATCATGAACTTTGTTGAAGGAACCCGCTTTTCCCGCGCGAAACAAGCGGCGCAGAAATCGCCCTACCGGCACCTTCTCAAGCCGCGGTCGGGCGGCGTATCGTATGTTCTTTCCATGATGGGCGAAAACATGCGAAACCTGATCGACGTCACCATCGTTTACCCCAACGGCGTGGAAGATGCCTGGCGGTTTTTCTGCAGCAGAATATCAAGAATCCTCGTCCGGATCGAAGTGCTGCCGATCGATCCCGACCTTCGCGGGAAGAATCCCGACGATCAGGAATACAGAAACCGGTTCAACCGCTGGCTGAACGACCTGTGGAAAAAGAAAGACTGCACCATCGAGCAGACGCTGGCGCGCGCTTTTTCTCGCCCCTGACGCCCGGCCGTCGGGCTTACGCCTCGGCAACCCGCCGGGATATTTTTTTAAGCCGGCTGATCTGGCGGCGCAGCAGCAAGGCTTTCTCCCGGTCGCTGTCCTCCAGCGCCCGGCCGTGCAAAAATTTCAACTCGCGGATTTTCGCCTTGACTTCCGGTTTGGTCATCCTGATTTTGCCCTTGGGCTTGTGTTTGTGCGCGTGCGGCTCGTCCTTGATGCCCTTGGCCTCTTTGATAAAGGCCACCAGCTCTTCCTTCTTCATTTCGTGAACGGCCTTTTCATGCGGGAACTGCTCGGCCAATTCCCGCAGTTCCTTCACGGTCAGTTTGTCCAGGTGCTGATCATCATGGGATTTGTGCTCTTTTTTGTGAGTTTCTTCGGACATCGCTCATAGACCTCCTTGTTTGATTTCAGGAACATCAACGTGCAATGCGAAAAAGGGAAACCGGTTTGGATCTCCTATACCACAACCGCGCTTGAGGTTCAACCCGCGCAGCCGATTCCTTCCGATTGACACGACATTGCATTTGCCTTATTCTCTGCGCAAACAAAATGCCGAAGGGCCGCGCGCAAAACTGTTGGCTTCAGATTTTTTTTCAAGGAGGAGGAACTCATGAAACCGACCGAAATTTTGAAAGAAGAACACCGGCTAGTCCTTTTGATGCTGAAAATCATGGAGGCGGTCTGCAAAAAGCTGGAGCAAAACCAGTCCGTGAAAACGGAAGACCTTGACGCCATCATCGATTTCATCCGGGGTTTTGCCGACGGTTGCCACCACGCCAAGGAAGAAAAACTGCTTTTTCCCGCGCTGGAAAAAACCGGCATGCCCCAAACCGACGGACCCATTGCCGTGATGCTTCGCGAACACGCCCTGGGCCGCGGTTTTGCCAGAAGCATGAGCGACGCCATCGGCCTCATGAAAAACGGCGACGCGACGGCCGCCAAAACTTTTGTGGAAAACGCCCGCGGCTATATCCAACTGTTATGGAATCATATCGACAAGGAAGACCATGTACTGTTTATGATGGCCGAACAGCGCCTGAGTCCCGCCGCGCAGGATGAACTTGTGGAAGGCTTCGACCGCGTGGAGCGCGAAGAGACGGGCGAAGGAGTTCACGAAAAGTACCACGCCCTGCTGCACCGCATGCGCGACGATTATCTGTAGAAAAAAGCGTTGGAATGTCTATTCCAAGAAAAAAGGGGTCCGCCATTTATTGGCTAACCCCTTGATTTTACTGGTGGGTCAGGGCAGAATTGAACTGCCGACACTCGGATTTTCAGTCCGATGCTCTACCGACTGAGCTACCGACCCGAATAACAGGCAAAACCTGTTTAAATGCCGAAAACGTCTATAAAACTTGATTCCCTTTGTCAAGGCATTTTTTGTCCGTCCACTCCCGACGCGCCCTGGACGGAAGGCGCATCAGGCTTATTTTCTTCCGGTTGTGAAACGTTGACGGGGACGCAGCCGAATCCGGCGGGACTTTGCGGTCCTGATGAAGAATCAGGGATCGAAATTCCGGATTCATTTCCCCGCGGTTCGCGGATGATCACTACCGTGCCGGCAATCTTGTCATGCCAGCCCTGCTTTCTCCGGTCAAAGGCAACCCAGAGGTATCCCAGGCAAAAAACCAGGCTGGAAACCAGGTAGCCGACCGATCTCAAAAAAGCCGTGCCGAAAGAAATCGATTCGCCGGTGACGGACACCACCTGCAGGCCCAGCAGCCTTTTTCCTGGTGTGCGTCCGGTGGAGCCGTGAAAATAGGTAAAGTAGGCAATATTGACCGCAAACGTCAGAAGCCAGATCCAGGCGGTCAGCAAAGCCAGTTTGTCCGGGTCCGTCATCTGGGCGACGATTGCGCTGCCGTCTCCGGACATTGCGCCGGCAATGTAGGCCACGCCTGCCACAACCCCCAGAAAAATGATCACGACGCTGACGATGAATCCGTCGATCATGTATGCAATGAAACGCCGCCAGAAGCCCGCGAATGCGTATGTGGTCATTTGCCGCCTCCTTCCGCGACGGAGCTGAAGATGCCTTTCTCGTACTGGATGATCGACAGAATTGCCGCCGCCGCTGTTTCCACTTTTAAAATCTGCCGGCCAAGGCTCACGGAAACAAAGCCGCTTTCCCTGGCCCGATCCACTTCCTCCCGGGCAAGCCCGCCTTCCGGTCCGACAATAATAAAATAATGCGCCGCGCCGGAAAACCGGTCATCCTGCAAAACGTTCCGAATCGTTTGCCGGTCCTCTTCCTCCCAGAAAATCAGCTTCCGCGCGCCGGAATCCGCACGTTTCAGCATGTCGGCAAAGGACAGGACCGGCTCCACCACGGTCACGTAGGAATTCCGCGTGCAGCGCGCCGCTTCCTGAACGATTTTTTGCCAGCGGGCGACTTTCGCGGACGATTTTTCCCCTTCGATTCTTCGGATGGAACGGGCCGCCGCCACGGGGATGATGACGTCCGTTCCCAGCTCCGCGGCCGTTTTGACGATCCCGTCCATTTTTCCCGCTTTGGGAATCCCCTGCGCCAGCGTCAGGCGGATTTTTCTCTTCACCGGCGGAAGGAGCTTGCCCAGACGAATTGCAACCCCGGACGGGCTGAAATTTTCAATCCGCGCTTCAAACTCGTGGCCGTAGCCGTCAAAAACCAGAACGGCGTCGCCCGGCTTCAGGCGCAGAACCGTCTTCAGATACCGAAGCTGATCCGCGCCGAGCACGCATTGCGAAGCGTTTTGCAGCGTCTCGGGACTGTAGATTCGGGGCAACGTCAACGTCAGACACTTTCCAGCAAAAAAGATTGGCTTGCCGCCTGAAAGCGATCAGGACGGTCCGCCGTTTTCCTTGCGCAGCACGCAGCAGACCCACTCTTTTTCTGTCAGACGGCGGTGCTGCACCAGCGGCGCAACAATGAAATGCTCCTCCATTGCGGGCACGTCGTTTTCAATGATCCCCGAAATGATCAGATAACCGCCGGGCAGGAGAAGCCGGACGAGCTGCGGGCGCAGTTTGAGGAGCAGTTTGGCCGTCAGGTTGGCAATGATCAGATTGCGCGGACGGCTGATGCGCGCTGCGTCCTGGTTCAGGATTTGAACCCGGTCTTCCACAGCGTTGATGACCGTATTCTGGGCCGCAATCTCCGTGGCCCTGGGATCATTGTCCACGCAGATCACATCCTGCGCGCCCATCTTGGCGGCGGTAATGCCCAGAATGCCGGTGCCGCATCCGGCATCAAGCACTTTCCATTCGCCAGTCGAGCGGTCCTTCAGAATGATATCCTCTATCGCTTCCATGCACATGCGCGTGGACGCGTGCTGACCGGTCCCAAACGCCATGCCCGGATCGATCTCCACGACAATGTCGCGGCTGTCCGGCGCGTATCTTTCCCAGGTGGGTTTGACGACGATATTCTGGCAAACTCGGATCGGCTTGAAATATTTTTTCCACTGCTCTCCCCAGTCGGGATCGGTGATGGTTTCGGAAGAAAGTACGGGCACGGCGGCGTCCGGAAAAATTTCTTCCAGACTTTTGAGATATTTTTGAACCGCCTTCATCCGCTTTTCGGCGCGCACGTCGGCGGGAAAGAAGGCGTTGATGACTTCCAGTCCCGAGGATTCGGGAAAATCATCGGCGCCGGGCGGCATCAGCGATTCTGAAAAAACGCCCTGCGCCCCCGTTTCTTCCAGAAAATTGCTCAGGGCGTCGATTTGTTCCGCGGACGCCGAAATCTGAATTTTCAACCATTTTTCGGGTTCTTTTTGCGTCATGGCCCAGCCTTCAATGAGGTAGTGTGAAAAGCGGCTTTTATATAGCCTGTTCTTCCGAATATATCAAGCAGCCCTGTCATGGCCTGCGGCCTGCAGAATTTGGCTTGACAAAAACAGTCTCGGAGCTTATTCTGACGCTGGTAATACCACCAGCCAGGAAGGCCGCTGAGGAGATATGATGCAGGAACCCCTTGTTGAACCCATCCGCACAGACAGCTTAAAGGAGATCTTCGTGCTCCGGTTTGAAGAGCTGATTCTTTCCGGAAAAATCAAGATCGGAGAGAAGCTTCCGCCGGAGCGGGAGCTTGCCCTGCAGCTGGGCGTGAGCCGCCCGGTGGTGCACGAAGGACTGGTCGAACTGGCGTCGCGCGGACTGGTCAGCATCAAACCGCGCTTCGGCGCCACCGTCAACGATTACCGCAAGGAAGGCTCCATCGCCCTGATGGCCTCGCTGATTCAGTACCAGAAAGGAAATCTGGAACCGGAGCTTCTGGAAAGCCTGCTGCAGATTCGAATGATGCTGGAGCCGCCCTTTGCGCGGCTGGCGGCCCGCAACCGGACTTCGGAGCAAATCCTGGAACTCCACGGCATCCTGGAAAAGGAAGCGGCAGCCAACGGCCGGAATCCTCAGGCGCTCACGGACCTCGATTTTGAATTTCACCTGCTGATTGCGCTGGCTTCCGGCAACCGGGTTTACCCGCTTCTTCTGAATTCGTTCCGGTCGGTTTATACGAACCTTTCCGGCCAGTTTTTCAGAAACACGAAAGTAACCGACGCCGTCCACGGTTATCACGAAAAGATGGTCAACGCCGTGGAATCCGGCAACGAAACCAGGGCAGCCTCCGTGATGAAGGCCATTCTGAACCACGGGGAAAAGCATCTTCGGGAAATGATCGGGCAGGAAAGCCTGTCCCTGTAACCTTTTTTACCGGGAGGGAACCATGAAAACCGCACTGGCAAACGAAGTTCATCTGAAAGAGCCCAAAGCATTATCCGGCCGCATTCAGTGGCTGCGCGATTATTATTTCCGCGGAACCGAGCGGCCCTGGAACAACGAATTTACCTGCTGGACGACCGGAACTCCGTGGGACGTGATTTACAACGAGCTGACGTTTTACATCGTGCCGGAAACCTACACGCTGCTCAACACACTGGGCGCATCCTATCTTCAGGCCGCGCGGCCCGTGGCGCTGCACCGGGATTTCTGGACATGGCCGCTCGTGGAACGGCGGGCCTGGTTTGTGAAGGAAGCCATCGTAAACTACGTGCCGCAGGAAATTCTTCCGGGGGATTTGCTCGCCGGCGCGAGGTTCAATATTCAAACGTCCATGTGCTTCACCAAAGAGGAAAGCCGTGCCTGGCAAAAGCTGGTCAAGGGCAAAAACGGCGCAAGGGCGAAAATGAAATGGTTCCATGACCATGGATACGGAAACGCGGGCGCCACCAGCGGCCATCTGATCCCCGGCCATGAACGGCTTCTTCGCATGGGCTGGAAGGGAATCCATGCGGAATTGCTTTCCCTGTACAACTCGCTTGGCGAGGCCGAGCGGTCCGGATCCAAGGGAGCGCAGCTCCGCGCCATGATGACCGCGTCCGCCATGGCGCGCGATCTGGCCGCGAAATACCGTTCCCTGTGCGAGGGTCTGGCGCAAAAAGAACCGGACGCCGGCCGCGCGGCCGAGCTTCGAACCATGGCCGCCAATCTCAGCCGCGTGCCGTGGGAGCCCCCGACGAATTTCTGGGAAGCCGTGCAGGCGCTTTGGCTCAACCACATGCTGGTGATGACGGACGAGAACTACCCGGGCGCGGGCGTTTCCTTCGGCCGGGCGGACCAGTATCTTTACCCGTATTACGAAAAATCGATCCGCGACGGCATGCCGAGGGAATGGGCCAAGGAAATTCTGAAATGTTTCTGGGTTCACGCCAACACGGCCTACGACGCCATGATCCGCAACGGCAACCAGGGCATTACCGCCGGCTTCGGCCAGTTGATTACGCTTTCCGGTCTGGGGGCCGACGGACGCGACATGACCAACGAGCTGACCTACGCCATGCTGGAAGTAATCGATGAAATGTCGCCCATCCTGGAGCCCAAACCGAATGTGCGCCTGCACCGGAACAGCCCCGAAGAGCTCTACGACAAAATCGTGGACATGATCGAATCCAGCCAGGGCGCGCCATTCCTTCTGAATTTTGACGAGCGCTCCATGGCCGGCATGATGCTGGAGGCCAAAAAGGCGGGGCTTGCGCACCTGATCCACGAGGGCAACGTCCACGAATACGCGCCTGTCGGATGCCTGGAGAACACCATGGTCGGAAATGACCGCTCCGGAACCGTGGACAACAACCTTAATTTGCTCAAGGCCGTCGAACTTGCGATGACGGGCGGAAAAGACCTGCTGCCCTTTTATGATCCCATGACCGGAAAAACCGAAGCCGTTCGGCAGGACGGCCCCCGAACGCCGGACGCCGCGTCCATTCAAACGTGGGAAGAATTCTGGGAAGCCTATGCGGCCCAGACGCGCTACATCATTCAAAAGTGCGTGGACCTGTACGAAACATCCGAATCCATCCGCGCCCGATTCTTCCCGACGCCCTATCTTTCCTGCATGGTCGAGGGCTGCGCCGAGCAGGGCCTGGACGTTACGCAAGGCGGCGCCCAAATCAGCTTCACCACGCTGGAAGCCGTGACCTACGCGACAACCGTGGATTCGCTCCTCGCCGTCAAGTATCTGGTCTTTGACAAAAAAGTCTGCACGCTGCCGCAGTTGGCGGACGCGCTTCGGGCCAACTGGAAGGGGCATGAAGTGCTTCAGGCCATGGCCAAAAACCGCGCCCCCAAGTACGGCCGGGACGATGATGAGGCGGACGAACTGGCGCTGCGCGTCATGCAACTCTGGTGCGCAGAGACGTGGCGGCACAGGACCCAGTCCACCGGGCGCCGGTATCGACCGGGAATGCTGAGCTGGAACTACTGGGCGGGCGACGGCTACATCATGGCGGCAAGCGCCGACGGGCGCACCAAGGGTCAGTTTCTCTCCAATGCCATCTGTCCGTCCAACGGGGCGGACATCAAAGGACCGACTTCCAACGCCAACTCCGTCGGGAAAGTACTGGGCGGCAAAGCCAAAGACGGCCGGGGCGACTGGCTGGACTATCTGAACGTCCTTCCGAACGGCGCGAGCCACACCATTACGTTCAATCCGTCGATTCTGCGGGATCCGGTGCACAAGGATAAATTCAAAGCGTTTCTGAAAGGCTACACCCAGAATGGCGGAACCGCGCTGCAGATCAACATGCTGGATTCCGGCATGCTGAAAGACGCGCAGGATCATCCCGAAAACTACCGGCATCTTCTGGTGCGGATCACCGGCTACAATGCCTATTTCACAACCGTGGGAAGGGAACTGCAAAATGAAGTCATTGAACGGGTCAGTCACCAGCAGTTTTAAGGCGGAGAACCCATGACGTCGTCCAAAGGAAAAAATGGGCTGGTTCTGCAGATTCTCCGCATGTCCACGGAGGACGGGCCCGGCATTCGCACGAGCGTTTTCTTCAAGGGTTGTCCTCTCGGCTGCCTGTGGTGCCACAATCCCGAAAGCATCAGCCCCAAGCCTCAGGTTCAGTGGCTTCACACGAGCTGCATCGGCTGCGGCAACTGCGTGGAAATCTGCCCGGAAAAAGCGCTGGAGAAGACGACCGACGGCATCATGATCAACCGCCGGCTCTGCACCGGCTGCGGTTTGTGCGCGGAAGAATGCCCCACGACCGCCATGGAGCTTCTGGGCAAAAAATGGAGCGTTTCCGATCTCGTCCATGAACTGGTCAAGGACCGCGTTTACTTCGAACAGTCCGGCGGCGGCGTAACCCTGACCGGCGGAGAGGCGGCCCTGCAGCACGAATTCTGTCTGCCCCTTTTGAAAGAGCTGAGAGCCGTCGGGATTTCTACGGCCCTGGACACCTGCGGGCAGGCGCCCCAAAAAACGCTGGCCGCCCTTTTGCCGTACATCGATGTCCTCCTGTATG